>Ga0163159_1002496_pt1 | contig 14995 bp, 10 predicted proteins | sample BioMet9_FD_108702 | JGI IMG/M metagenome (GOLD analysis project Ga0163159, IMG submission 108702) | Microbial communities from bioreactor (seeded with sewage sludge) at Lawrence Berkeley National Lab, California, USA - Biofuel... | ecosystem: Engineered > Bioreactor > Anaerobic > Unclassified ... | reverse complement strand
CGTGCCCCACTGGCCGGCGCCCGTCTCGGTCGTGACGCCCTTGAGGCCCTGCTTCTTGGCGTAGTAGGCCTGGGCGATCGCGGAATTGAGCTTGTGCGAGCCGCTCGTGTTGTTGCCCTCGAACTTATAGTAGATCTTCGCCGGGGTCTGCAGCTTCTCCTCGAGGCAGTAGGCGCGCACCAGCGGCGACGGACGGTACATCTTGTAGAACGCCCGGATCTCGTCCGGGATGTCGATATAGGCATCGGTGTTGTCGAGTTCCTGCTTCACGAGCTCATCGCAGAACACATGGCGCAGCTCGTCGAAGGTCATCGGCTGATGGGTGCCGGGGTTCAGCAGGGGAGCGGGCTTATTCTTCATGTCCGCGCGGACATTGTACCACTGCTTCGGCATTTCGTTTTCACTGAGATAAATTTTGTACGGGATCTGAGACATAGGGACGACCACCTTTCCAAATCGGTGTGGGACATAAAAAAACTCCTGTCCCACAGTAAAATTACTGCTGGGACAGGAGAAACATACTCCTGCGGTGCCACCCGGCTTGACGCATCTGCGCGCCCACTTTTTTTGCATGCTGACACATGCCGGCTGTTTTTAACGGAGCGCCTGCTCCGGCTCGCCTACTTCGTTCGGTCTGCCCTCTGAAGCCCATTCAGCCAGACGCTCCGTACCGCACTCTCACCAACGGCGGCTCTCTTGGACGGGTCACAATCCAGCTTACTTACACTTCTTCAACGGTTTACCGGCATTTTAACACTGCAATTCGGCAATGTCAAGCCCCGCGCCAAATTATTTTTCAGAGGACGGCCTGCTTTTCCGGCCGGATTCGCCTGTTTTCCCCCTCTGCCTGTGCGAGAATATAGCTTGGAACGGAGAAGGAGGAGAATCTTTTATGAAAAAAATCACAATTTTGCTGACGCTGCTGACACTGGTTTTTACGCTTGCACCGCCGGTCCGGGCCGCGGATTATCATCCGGCCTATCTTGCTGGTTATCCCGACGGCACGGTGCGCCCGCTGGCGCCGGCCACGCGGGCTGAGACGGCCGAGATGCTCTGGCGGCTTATGACGAGCGAGGCGCGGGAGCACCTGGCGGACGAGGAAACGTGCTTTTGCGACGTGCCGCCCGGCCACTGGGCGTACCGGGCTGTGAGCGCGCTCGTCTCGCTGGGCGTTCTGCTGGGGGATCGCTGCGGGTCGTTCCGCCCGGACGCGGCGGTCACGGGAGAAGAGCTCTCCGCCGCGCTCACGCGCGCGGCGGGACTGTCCTACGCCCGAACGGCGCTGCCGGGCGTCACGGTTCCGGGCGCGGCTCCGGAGGGACCGCTCTCAAGGGCCGCGGCAGTCCGGATGCTGAACGAAGCGCTGGGACGCGCGCCGCAGTCGGCGGATGATCTGCTGGACGGCATGCCGGCCTGGCCTGACAATGGGGAGCCCGGAACCTGGTTTTATCTGGACATCCAGGAGGCCTCCGCCAGCCATACCTGCGAAAAAAACGAAGCCGGCCGCGAAACCTGGACCGGCCTGGGATAGCGGCTATTTTGCCGCTTTTTTGGGGGCCTTCATGCCGAACAGGACCGTCAGCGTGCCGGTCACAGTGACGGCGATTCCGACGACGAGCGCGCCGCGCACCGCGATGCGGTCAATCAGGATGCCGCCGACGGCGCTTGAAAAGATATTGCCGATCATCATAGTCGCGGTGGCATAGGCCTGGCCCTTGTTCGCGTCGGCGGGACTGAGCATTTCGTCGACATAGCGCACGGTCGCGGGGATCAGCACGGCGAACGAAAGCGCCTGGAACGACTGGGCGATAAAAAGCGCCGGAATGGAGCGGGCAAAGAATACCAGGATGATCTTTACAAGGAAGAATACCGCAGCGAACTTGGCCATCTGCGTGCAGGTGAAGCGCCGGTGCAGACGGTCGAACAGCAGCATGGCGGGCAGCTCCAGGAGCGCGGCGAAAGAGCAGAGCGTGCCCATCTGGGCACTTGTTCCGCCGACGTTCCGCACGACCTGGATGATGAAGTTGTTGATGAGAGAATGACCGAAAAAGAGCAGCGCCGTACCCGCGAGCAGGTAGAAGAATCCGCGGTAGCGCGTGACGAGCGTGGAAAAGCTGAGCGCCTCGCTCTTTCGCACGGGTACGGCCGGCTTCTGGTCAAACCGGTCGCGCGAGAACAGAAACAGAAGGATGAAGAGAATGGCGAACGAGCCGAAGGCCGCGATGGAAAGCACGCCGACACCCCGGGAGACGACAAGGCTTCCGAGGCAGACAGAGAGCACGGCATAGGTGAATGAACCGAAGGCCCGGGCAATGCCGTAGGCGATGGGCGTTTCCAGCCGTTCAAGATAAAACGCGAACGCGTTGATGAGCGGCTGCAGGACAAGCTGGGTGGCCAGAAACAGCACGAACGAGACGGTCAGCCAGACCGACCGCGTGCGGAACGCGAACACACCCACGAGCCCCAGCAGGGCAATCAGCGCGGTCAGCGCCAGGAATACGACGGGAGAAATCCGCGTTGTGCGGTCTGCCGCGCCCGCCACAAGCGGCTGAAGAATGATGCTCAGGATATAGCCTGCCGCCAGAATCACACCGATTTCGCTGTTCGAGTACGATCTGGCGAGCAGCAGAACGCCCGCGTAGCTGACCGCCACACAGTAGATCATCCAGTAGGCTCCATGCAGACCGGCATATCCGATGTTGCGCCTTCGCGCCGCCTTCCAGTCCATAACTGCTCCTTGTATTTGTTAAAATAGGACGAAAATGGCCCGCCTGGTCATTATAACGCCGAGCGGGCGCTTCGTAAAGGCAGACTTTCACAGATTTTGCTGTTGAAATACAGCGGAGTATGATAAAATAAAGAATATAACTGCCGGAGAGGAAAAAAGGAGGCGCCGCATGGCCGCTTTTGTGGAATTTCAGGATGTCTGCAAGACCTATGGTTCGGGAGAAGTGAGGATTGAAGCGCTGAAGGACGCCAGCTTTACGATCGACCGCGGGGAGATCTGTGTGATCGTGGGTGCTTCCGGCGCCGGAAAGACGACGCTTCTGAATATTCTGGGCGGCATGGACAGCTGCTCCTCGGGCAGAATTTTCCTCGACGGAGGAGAGGTCTCGGCCTATTCCCGCCGCCAGCTGACGCTTTACCGCCGCCGGGATGTCGGCTTCGTATTTCAGTTTTACAATCTTTTGCCCAATATGACGGCGCTTGAGAATGTCGAGATTGCGGGACAGCTCTGCAAAACGCCCATGCCTGCGCGGGAGATCCTTGCGGCAGTGGGTCTGGGCGAACGGCTGGACAATTTTCCGGCACAGCTCTCGGGCGGCGAGCAGCAGCGCGTGGCCATCGCGCGTGCACTGGCCAAAAACCCGAAGCTGCTCCTGTGCGACGAACCGACCGGCGCGCTCGACGATCAGACGGGCCGTCAGATTCTGAGCCTTTTGCAGGCACAGAGCCGGGAGAAGGGCATGACCGTCGTGATCATCACCCATAATTCCGCGCTTACGGCCATGGCCGACCGGGTCATCCGCCTGAAGAGCGGCTGCGTGCAGTCGGTGAGCCGGAACGCGCGGCCGACGCCGGTGGAAGAGATTGAGTGGTGAGAGCATGGGAAAGCTGACCTGGCGTGAAATTACCAAAAGCCTGGGGCGCTATCTCGCCATTTTTGCGATCGTGGCGCTGGGAGTCGGATTTTTCTGCGGCCTGCGGCTGACAAAGACCGCCATGATCCGTACGCTGGACCGCTACACGGACAAGTTGTCCTTTTATGATTTCCGTCTGGCCTCCACGCTGGGCCTCACCGACTCGGATGTACAGGCCGCGGCAGAGCAGCCCGGGATCGGCGCGGCCGAGGGGTCTGTGGCCGTCGACGCGCTGGCAAGCGTCGGGTCTCAGGAGAATTTCGTGTTTCACTGCATTTCCATGCCGGAAAGCATCAATACGCTCTATGTGGACGCAGGCAGACTGCCGGAACAGGCCGACGAATGCGCGGCCGACGCATGGAGTTTCTCCGAGTCCGACATTGGAAGGACGATCACGCTTTCCGCGGAGAACAGCGAAGACACGCTCGATCAGTTTTCCCAAAAGACCTTCACCATTGTGGGAATCGTGCATTCGCCGCTCTACATCAACTATGAACGCGGCGGCGCTTCGATCGGGAACGGCAGTGTCTCGGCGTTTTTGTTTCTGCCCAGGGCGGCAATGGACACCTCTGTCTATACAGACCTCTATCTGACGTTCCAGGACAAGCCGGGGGAGGTTTATTCCGACGCCTATGACGATGCGGTGCAGACGGAAAAAAGAACGCTGGAGACTTTCCTGGACGCGCGGGTGTCGGCCCGGCAGGGGACGCTGCGCCGTGACGCGCAGCGCGAGCTGGACGACGCGGAGAAAACGCTGGCGGACAGCCGAAAGACGCTGGCGGACAGCGCTGAATCGATCACGGACGGCAAAATTTCGCTGGCCGGGGGTTGGCGGAGCTACTATACGGGAATGCGGGAGCTGGCAGAGCAAAAGACCGAGCTGGAAAACAGTCTGGCCGATGCAAAGCAAAAACTGCAAAACGGAGAGGCATCGCTGATAGAACAGAAGCAGGCCGTCGCCGACGGGGAGACGGCGCTTGCCGCCGCGTCAAAGACGCTGGAGACCAGCGCCGAACAGCTGAAGGCCGGGTGGGATGCCTACAACCGGAATCTTGCGGCGCTTGAGGCGCAGAAGGAACAGCTCGCCGCCTCCGGCGCACAGCCGGACGAACAGACGCAGGCGGCGCTTGCCGCCGCACAGGCCGAGCTGGATGCGGCGAGGGCGAAACTGGACGAGAGCCAGAAGCAATATGACGCGGGCAGTTCGCAGCTGGCGCAGCAGAAGGAGCAGCTGACCTCCGGCGAGCAGCAGCTGGCAGCGGCTGAACAGGAGCTGGAAAGCGGCTGGGCCGCTTATCGCGCGTCGGAAGAGGATGGGCGGCGGCAGCTTCAGCAGGCTGGAGGCCAGCTGGCCGAGGCCCGATATACTCTCATGGCCAGCATGTCCACACTGCAGGGGGCTGACGCGCAGCTGGCGGACGGGCTCAAACAGCTCACGAAAGGCGAACAGGATTATGAAGACGGTCTGAGCGCGCTGCAGGATCTCGACAAGGCGAAAGGCTATGTGCTTACACGAAGCGAGAATGTCGGCTATGCCTGTTTTGAAAGCGATTCCGACATCGTGCGCGGCGTGTCGCGCGTGTTTCCGCTGTTTTTCTTCATGGTCGCGGCGCTGGTGTGCATCACGACCATGACACGCATGGTCGAGGAACAGCGCACACAGATCGGCGTCCTCAAGGCGCTGGGCTACGGCAAGCCGGCCGTCTTTTCCATATACCTGTTCTACGCTGGCAGCGCGTCCACACTGGGCTGCGCGGCGGGAGCGCTCGCGGGTTCCTATTTCCTGCCGAAAATGATCTGGCAGGCCTACAATATCATGTACGGCTTCGCCAACATCCTGTGGGCGTTTGACTGGCCCCTCGTGCTGATCTCCTCGTTCGGCTATCTGGTCTGCGCGCTCTGTGCAACCTGGTACGCCTGCAATCAGGAGCTTTCGCGTCCGGCGGCGGAGCTCATGCGCCCCAAGGCGCCCAAGGCGGGCCGGCGCGTTCTGTTTGAGCGCATTGGGTTTCTTTGGAAGCGGATCCCATTTTTGCACAAGGTTTCGATCCGGAATATTCTGCGCTACAAACAACGCATGGTGATGATGGCGATCGGCATCGGCGGCTGTACCGCTCTGCTGCTGACCGGCTACGGGATACAGGACTCCATTCAGGATGTTGTAAACTATCAGTATGAAGAGATTACAAAATATGACCTCGCGCTGAGCTTCCGCGATTCCATGGACACGGAGGCACAGAGCGCGTTTGCGGCGGCGCACGGCGGTGCGCTCGGCTCCATCTTGTACCTGAGCCAAAACAGCATGGACTGTACACGCGGCTCCGTCACCAAATCCGTCAGTGTCACGGCGGCGGAGGGAAATTCCACGGAGGGATTTTTCGATCTGCATGCAAAAGACGAGAAGCTTGCCTATCCAAAGGACGGCGAATGTCTGATCAATACAGGACTTGCCCGTGCGCTCGGCGCACAGAAGGGCGACAGCCTCACGCTTCGCAGTTCGGACGGACAGAGTTTCTCCGTAAAAATAGCCGGGGTTTTCGACAATTACGTCTATAACTATGTTTTTCTGACGCCCTCGACGCTCCGGCAGGGTCTTGGCGCGGAGCCGGAGGTCAAGTCCGCGTGGGTCCTGAAGCCGGATGGATCGGATGTTCACACGGATGCGGCGGAGCTGTCGGGCGACGCGGAGGTCTCCAACGTGCAGGTCAATGTCGATCTGCGGGCGCGGATCGGAAATATGATGGACAGCCTCAAGTATATCGTCTATGTCGTGATTGTATGTGCCGGCGCGCTTGCCTTCATCGTACTCTACAATCTCACGAACATCAACATCACCGAACGTCTGCGCGAGATTGCGACGGTCAAGGTTCTGGGCTTCTACGAAGGGGAGACGAGGGCCTACGTGTTCCGGGAAAACGTCGTTCTGACCGTGCTCGGCATTCTGGTGGGCTATCCCATGGGCATCTGGCTGCACAGCTATGTCATGTCGCAGATCCGAATCGATATGGTGACATTTGAGGTGCGCATCCTGCCCGTGAGCTACCTCTATGCCGCGGCTTTCACCGTTGCCTTCAGTCTGATTGTGAATTTTGTGATGGGCTTCCGCATCCGCAACATCCATATGGCCGAGGCACTTAAATCGATCGAGTAAAAGGCAAGCGGGTGATTACAGTTCACCCGCTTGTCTGCACGTCAGGAATCAGCCGGCACCAGCTCGAGAGCTTCCACGATTTTTTCAGTATCCGCGAAGCTGCAAGTCCGAATAAAGGCCGCCGGGCATAGTCTCCTTTTGCGAAGGAACCAGTCGCTGCGCGCGGGGCTGTCGCACCGGGCCGGTCCCGCTGATGATCGGCCGCAGAGCTCCGGTTCAGCCAGGGAGCCATAAAACGTTGCAGGACAGTTCTGCCGAATCCTTTGTACTGGTGCTCGGCTGGACGGATTGGCGGAGACGGCGGAAACAGATCGGCTGCGGCGGCCGGCCATCCGCTTCCATGCGTTGGCTGGGCTGGCGGGCAGCGGTTCATCGGTTTCATCTGCCATCGGCCGCAGTTTCCCAAACAATAATTTATATCCAAAAAGACACGGAAAAGAGAAGACGTGCTGCAAAAATGCTGTCATCCTGTGAGTCAGAATGACAGCACTTTCGAACCCTGGATGAGACCGTCCGCCTCGAAGCGGCGGCTGATTTCGTTCAGAACGTGTTTTTTATCCGCGCTCCAAAGAGGTGCAAGCAGCGTTTTCTTGTCGCCGTCGCCCGTCAGACGGTGGACGACAATCTCCGGCGGCAGAACGCGCAGGCAGCACTCGAGAAGGGTGATGTAGTCCTCCAGCGAGAGCGTTTCCACCAGGCCGGCAGACCAGTCGGCGGCAAGCGCCGTGTCCCGCAGCACGTGCAGCAGCTGCAGCTTGACGCCCCAGGCGCCGCTGCGTGCGATATACCGCGCCGTGGCTTCCATGTCGGCCGCCGTCTCGCCGGGAAGACCGAGAATCATATGGACGACCGCTGGAATGCCGCGTTCTGACAGCCGGTGCATGGCTTCGTCGTAGACGGGCAGCTCATAGCCCCGGCCGAAGGCTCGGGCGGTGTCCTCCCGCGCAGTCTGGAGCCCCAGTTCGATCCACACGGGTTTTTCCGCGTTCAGCCGGGAGAGAAGCTCCAGAACATCCGCCGGAAGGCAGTCTGGCCTGGTGGCGACGGAAAGCACCGCAACCTCCGGATCGCGGATCGCCGCACGGAAAAGCGGCTCAAGATACGAGACCGGCGCATAGGTGTTCGTATGATCCTGAAAATAGGCGATGTATCGTCCGTCCGGGTTCTTGGCAGCGACGCGCTTTTTGGCCTGCGTCAGCTGTTCCGGGACCGGCAGCACGGCCGGAGCCGCAAATTCGCCGCTGCCGGAACAGAAGGTACAGCCGCCCGTGCCGCATGTTCCATCGCGGTTCGGGCAGGTCATGCCGCCCGAAAGGGCAATTTTATAGAGCTTGCAGCCGAACTGCCGCCGCAGCTCCTCGTTCAGCGTGTGATACCAGTACATGGAAAACCTCACAGGACAGACAGCGGGCCCGCCGCAGCGGGCCCGCTGGACTTTATTCTTCCGTCTTCCGGACCTCGAATGCAGCGGACTCGTCGGGTTTCGGGAGCTCGCTGCCCTCCATGACGGCGGTGAATTCCGGGCCGTTCATCGTGTCGTGCGCAAGCAGGAAAGCGGCCACGGCGTCGAGCTTATCGCTGTTTTCGTTCAGAATACGCTCGCAGCGGCCATAGGCGTCGCGCAGAATACCGCGCACTTCATCGTCGATGTCGCCTGCGACCTTCTCGGAGTAGGACTTGGTCTTTTCATAGTCGCGGCCAATGAACACTTCACTGTCGGAGGTATAGCTCACGGGACCCAGCCGGTCGCTCATGCCGTAGCGCGCGACCATGTCGCGGGCAATGGCTGTGGCCCGCTGGATGTCGTTCGCAGCGCCGGTGGAGATGTCGTCCAGCCGCAACTGTTCGGCAACACGGCCGCCCAGCAGGGAAACGATCCGCTCGAACATCTCGCTGCGCGAGGCGTAGCTCTCGTCCTCGGACGGCAGGCTGATCGTCATGCCGCCGGTCTGGCCGCGCGGAATAATCGTGATCTTGTGCACCGGGTCCTGCGTCGGCAGGCGGTACATGGCGATGGCGTGTCCAGCCTCATGGAAGGCGGTGAGCCGCCGTTCGCGTTCCGGCACGACGCGGCTGCGCTTTTCGGGCCCGGCAATGACCTTAATCATCGCGTCCTCCAGGTCCTTCATCGTGATGACCTTGCGGCCCCGCCGGGTGGCGAGCAGCGCGCCTTCGTTGAGAAGGTTTGCGAGGTCCGCGCCGGTGAAGCCCGCGGTCTGCCCGGCCAGCACACCGAGATCGACATTGTCTGCCAGGGGCTTGTCCTTGGAATGGACCTTTAGAATGGCTTCGCGGCCGCGCCGGTCCGGCGTGCCGACGTAGATCTGACGGTCAAAGCGGCCCGGGCGCAGCAGCGCCGGGTCGAGAATGTCCTTGCGGTTGGTCGCGGCGAGTACGATGACGCCTTCATTTTTTCCAAAGCCATCCATTTCGACGAGCAGCTGGTTGAGCGTCTGTTCGCGCTCGTCGTGGCCGCCGCCGAGGCCGGCACCGCGCTGGCGGCCGACGGCATCGATCTCATCGATAAAGACGATGCAGGGAGAAACTTTTTTGGCCTGTTCGAACAGGTCGCGGACACGGCTCGCGCCGACACCGACATACAGCTCCACAAAGTCGGAGCCGGAGATCGAGAGAAACGCCACACCGGCTTCGCCTGCGACTGCCTTGGCCAGCAGCGTCTTGCCGGTGCCCGGAGGGCCGACCAGCAGCACGCCCTTGGGGATGCGGGCACCCATCTCGCTGAAGCGCTTGGGGTCGCGCAGAAAATCCACAAGTTCCTGCAGCTCGGCCTTTTCCTCATCTGCCCCGGCCACGTCGTCGAAACTGACGCGCTCGCGCCCCAGCGTGCCGAAGCGCGCGTTGGCGCGGGTGAACTTCGCCATGCTGGCAGGACCGCCGTTCGAGCGGTTCATCAGGTAATACCACAGGAGAATCAGGGCCGCGCCGATCAGAAGATACGGAAGAACGGTCTTGTACCAAGGCGCTGCGAGAGCAGGCTGATAGTCATAGGACTTGAGCACGCCGGACCGGTACTGTGAGGCGATGAGCTGGTCGAGATCAGAGTGAAACAGGTCGGCGTCGCCGATTTCGGCGGCGGCAGTCTTGCTGCCGTTTTGCTCTTTTTTCAGCTGCATCGTCAGCGCGCTGCCCTTGAGGACGAAGGAATCGACCTTTTCCTCTCGGAAGAGCGTGACGACATCGGAGTAAGTCAGCGCTTCGCTTCCCTGATTCTCCGACAGAACACCGGAGAACAGGACAAGCGCCAGGACCATGACGATCAGCAGAAAGACAAGATTCCAGGATTTCGGCTGTTGATTCAATGGAAAATCTCCTTATTGACAGAACGGAAGGACGCTTATTTGCTCAGATACACAGCGGGCTTCAGTACGCCCACGAAGGGCAGATTGCGGTAATAATCATCGTAGTCGAGGCCGTAGCCCACCACAAACGCGGCGGGAATGGTGAAGCAGGCATAGTCCGGCTCGAGCGTGACCTTGCGGCCCGACGGTTTGTCGAGCAGCGTGCAGATTTTGACGGAGTTCGGCCTGCGCTCGTGGAAGAGCTCCACAATCATTTTGAGCGTGTGGCCGGAGTCGATGATGTCCTCGAGGATGAGCACGTCGCGGCCCTCAATATCGTGGTCGATGTCCTTGCGGAAGGTCAGCTTGCCGGTCGACTCGGTGCCTCCCTCGAACGAGGTGATGCACATGAAGTCCTCCTGTACCGGAATGGTGATCGCCTGAGACATCTCCGCAAAGAAGGGGACGACGCCCTTGAGAACGCCGACCAGAATGGGGCATTTGCCGCGGTAATCCTCCGAGATTTGCGCGCCGACCTCGCGGATCCGGGCGTGAATATCCTCTTCAGAGACCAGAACCCGTTCGATGTCCTGCATCATGTCAAATTTGTTCATCATACGTCACGTTTCCTCTTTCTCGTCGATTTGTATTAAGATGGCTGTTTGACCGGGCAGGGCCCGGCGGCTGAGATTGACGCCGATTCCATATACGCCCAGAACACCGGCTTCGTCGGCAATCACGGGCACAAGGCCGCGCCGTGCGGCCGGAATTTTACGGTCGATGAATAGCTTCTTGAGCGTACGGCTGCCGCCCGGCAGGCGCATCGCGTCCCCCTCGGCTCTGGGACGGGCGAATAGCGGGGCGGTAAAAGCTATCGTATCACATCTGCACAGAAAACGGGAGGGGGTATCCTCCATTTTTTCTGCTGCACGCACGAGCGCGCAGCGCACCGTGAGCCCGAGGTCGGGAAGAACGGTCGCACCGGGTACCGCCAGCCGGACAGGGGAGAAGGCGGGCGGCGCGGGGACTTTGGAAAGGGTCAGCAGATCGTATTCCCGGGCGGCGGTCCACCCGCCCGGCAGTGAGCAGCAGCCGGAGACGGAACCTGAGACCATGAGGCGGTCGACGGCCGCGATGTGGGAGGCCGAGAGCTTCGGCGCGCGGATCTCCCGGAGCAGTTTCCGCACAGCGCGTGTGCGGACGGCGTCCGGTTCGCCGGACAGCGCAGAGCAGGAGATACCGCCCGGCCGGCCGGCCCGGCCCAGCGCGGCTTCCGCCAGGCGCTCGAGTTCATCCTCGTCCTGCCGCAGAAGGGCGCACGAGCGGAGCACGCTCAGAGGAAGCGCGGGATTTTCACGCAGCAGCAGCGGCAGCACTTCGTGGCGCAGCCGGTTGCGGCGGCAGGCGTTTTCCCCGTTGGAGGAATCCTCCACATGGGAAAGCCCGTTTTCCTGCAGATATTCGTCCACCTCAGCCTGCGTCACGCCGAGCATCGGACGTACGATCCGGCCGCGCACGGACGGGATGCCGCAGAGACCCCGCAGGGAGGTCCCGCGCAGCAGATTGAGAAGGACGGTCTCCAGATTGTCGTCCGCCGTGTGGGCGGTTGCGACCTTACAGTCCAGAGCGTCGAAGAAGGCGTAGCGGAGAGCGCGTGCGGCCTCCTCCTCGCTTTCGCCGGTTTCCAGCGCGCGGGCGGCGACATCGCCGCCGCCGAGCCGCAGGGGAACGCCCCAGCTTTGACAGAGAGAGCGGACGAAGGCTTCGTCGCGGTCGGACTCAGCGCCTCGCAGATGGTGGTTGAAGTGCGCGGCCGTGACGGTGATGCCGAGCGCCTCCTGAAGAGTCAGCAGACAGTGCAGCATGGCGACGGAATCGGACCCCCCGGAGACGGCGCAGGCGACACGGTCGCCGGGCGAAAACAGCTGATTTCCGCGGCACCAGGCCAGCACCTTATTCGTCATGCTTCCACTCCAGATCGGAGAAGGTCGTATATTGCGGCAGCCACTGCAGCTTCACCGTGCCGGTTTCGCCGTGCCGGTTCTTCGCCACGATACATTCGGCGATATTCTTCTCCTCGGAATTTTCGTTGTAATAGTCGTCGCGGTACAAAAACATAACCGCGTCGGCGTCCTGTTCGATGGCGCCGGATTCGCGCAGATCGGACAGAATGGGGCGCTTGTCCGTCCGGCTTTCGTTGGCGCGGGAGAGCTGGCTCAGACAGATGACCGGTACGTTCAGTTCCTTGGCCATGATTTTAAGCGCGCGGGAGATCTCACTCACGACCGTGACACGGTTGTCGCCCGTCTTGCCGGGGGCCGCGGCGGTCATCAGCTGCAGATAGTCGACCAGCACAAGCCCGAGATTGTCGAGCCGGCGGCACTTGGCGTTCATTTCGGCCACCGTGATGGCCGGGTTGTCGTCGACACGGATGTCGGTCTGGCTGAGGGCCGAGGACGCGATCGAGAGCTTGCCCCAGTCCTCCTCGGAGAGGTGGCCTGTGACGAGCTTCTGATTGTCCACGAAACTCTCGTTGGACAAAAGACGCATGGCCAGCTGCTCGCGCGACATTTCCAGCGAGAAGAACGCGACGGTTTTGCCGCTCGACTTGGCGACGCTCAGAGCGACGTTCAGCGCCATCGAGGTTTTGCCCATGCCGGGCCGGGCCGCGATGAGCAGCAGATCCGTCTTGTTGAGACCGTTGATCTTGCGGTCGAGATCGTGCAGACCGGTCGAAAGACCGGGAATTTCACTGCCGGAGCGGGCCAGTTCCTCGAGCCGGTCATAGACGCTCAGCAGGATTTTGCCGATGTGCTGCAGGCTCTCGCCCGAGTTCTCCTTGCGCAGGGAATAGATCTTCTTTTCGGCTGCCTCCAGCATGTCCTGCGCGGTGCCGACGCCCTCGAACACCATTTCACTGATGTCGTTTGCGGCGGAGGAGAGGTCCCGCAGCAGCGCCTTGTCATGCACGATCGCACAGTATTGCTTGACATTGGCGGCAGTCGGAGTGATCTGCATGAGCTGGGCGATGTAGTCGTAGGAGTGCTGCTCGTCATAGACGCCGCGCTCCTTCATCTTATCGAGCACGGTGACCGGATCGACCCGCTCTGAAAAGTTGAACATCGTATAGATGGTCTCATAGATGTCCCGGTTCTGCTGAAGGTAAAAGTCCTCGGGCCGCAGGAAGCCGATGACGTCCGGGACGCAGCGCTCGTCGATGAGCATGGAGCCGAGCACCGCCTGTTCCGCCTCCAGAGACTGCGGAACCTGTTTGGTCAGGAGTTCATCCATACGTGTTTCACCACCTGTTTCAGGGAGTATTCGGAGAAATTACGCCTCGGCGACCTCGACCAGGAGGTCGGCCGTGACCTCATAGCCCAGCTTGCAGTGGGCCGTGTAGACGCCCGTCGTCTTGATGGGCTCGTCCAGGAAGATCTTGCGCTTGTCGAGACGGATGCCGGTCTGATGCTCGAGCGCGTCTGCAATTTCCGTGTTGGTGACGGAGCCGAACAGCCGACCCGCGCCGCCGCCCTTGGCGGTGACCCGGAGTCTGAGCTCGCGCATCTGCTTGGCAAACTCAAGCGCCTCGGCGCGCTCCTTGGCCTGGCGCTCCAGCGTGGCCTTGTCGTTCATTTTCATGGTGTTGATATTGTCGGCCGTGGCCTCCTGCGCGAGCTTTCTCGGCAGAAGATAGTTGCGGGCATAGCCGTCGGATACGTCGACCAGCTGGCCGCGCTTGCCCTGGCCCCGGACATCCTGGGTTAAAATGACTTTCATATTGTGTACTCCTTTCGGGAATCGGTTTTATTCTTCATAAAATTTATCAATGGAGGCAACAAGCTCCTCGAGCACATCGCGCACCGAGCGGCCCTTTACCTGAGCACCGGCTGTGGCCGCGTTGCCGCCGCCGCCGAGGGATTCGAGAATGACCTGCACGTTGCCCGCGCCGATCGAGCGCGCGGAGATGACGACCTGGTCGTCCGACGGATAGAGGACGAAGGAGGTCATGATGCCGGAGATGTTCAAAAGCTCGTCCGCCGCCTGTGCCGCGACGGCGCGGGAGACGGGATGATCGAGCGCGGAAATCGCAATCTCGTTGCGATACAGCCGCGCGGCCTGCACGATCTGGTAGCGGGCGACCGTGGCGTCGAGATCGCTCTGGAAGAGCTTCTTGACCTCGACCGGGTCGGCTCCGGCGCGGCGCAGAAAAGCCGCGGCCTCAAAAGTCTGCGAGCCGGTGCGGACACTGAAATTCTTGGTGTCGAGAACGATGCCGGCCAGCAGTGCCTGCGCCTCGATGGGCTTGATGTCCTTTGGCTCGACCGCGTACTGCAGAAGTTCGGTCACAAGCTCGGACGCGGAAGAGGCGAACGGCTCGTGCAGATTCAAGACGACCTGCTCGATATAGTCCGCGGCGCGGCGGTGGTGGTCGATGACGGCCACACGCGGGATGGACTCGAGCAGCGCCTTGGATTCGGCCTGATCAGGCCGGTTGGTGTCGACGACGATGAGCAGGCTCTTGCTGTCGGCGGCGAGCAGCGCGTCCTCGCCGGAGACGAAGGCGTCTTCGTAATCGGCCTGTGTGCGAAGCTCCGCGATCAGGCTGCCGGCGGAATTGTTCTCAAGATCGAGCACGATCCGCGCCTTTTTGCCGCGCTTGCGGCACAGACAGCTGAGACCGACCGCCGCGCCCAGCGCGTCGAGATCGGCCATCTTGTGACCCATGAGAAAGACCTCGCTCGACTGGGAGATGAGCTCGGAGAGCGAGCCCGCCACAACGCGAGAGCGCACCTTGGTGTGCCGCTCGGTCTCTTTCGTGCGGCCGCCGTAAAAGGTGAAGTTGTAGCGGTCCTTGATGACGGCCTGGTCGCCGCCGCGCGAGAGCGCCATCTCGATGGACAGCG
>Ga0163159_1002493_pt1 | contig 14999 bp, 12 predicted proteins | sample BioMet9_FD_108702 | JGI IMG/M metagenome (GOLD analysis project Ga0163159, IMG submission 108702) | Microbial communities from bioreactor (seeded with sewage sludge) at Lawrence Berkeley National Lab, California, USA - Biofuel... | ecosystem: Engineered > Bioreactor > Anaerobic > Unclassified ... | reverse complement strand
ATTGCCGAACAGCATGGCTTCATCCTCCCTATTTTGTTTTGTCGCCGGATTTTCCCTATTTTACCAGAAGTGCCGCCGATTTTCAAGTAAAAGCTGAAGCGGGCGGCCCATCGGCCGCCCGCTATAACTTACTTTTACAAAACAATACCCAAATTGAACGACAACCCTTGCGGCATAAAGGTTTGGTAGGTTTTGTTTTGTCGACAAAACCTACTCTCTTTTTATCCGCAAAAGCAATAGTATAAGCATAATTTAGTTGTATAATTCTTTTGGTGATAACATTTTTCTTCAAAAGGTTTTGTTTTAAATGAAAAATTCAAATCTTTCCGCTGCAATTCAGAACATCTATGAATCTCCAGTCCATCTGGTAAACTTCTCCCGGCTCGGTCGTATAGCGACGTCCCCGGTTTCCCTGGATAGTGGAGTGGGTGGAATGGACTCCCGGACTGCTTGGTACCAAGAGGCAGAATATTCAGAGAGCTTCCCATACGGCGTTGCTGCCTTATTTTGATGTCCCCATTACCCACGCCTCTGTCCCTTTTTGTTGACATTAGTCTCACCGCCTAGGCCCACCCATTTCTAATAAGCGGGTGGTGCTTTTTATTATAGCCTCAAAGCAGGCAATATTTCGACATTTTTACTTTTGGGGTTGCAAGCGAAATTATTTTGCCGTATTATTTAAGAAAATACAGAATTTTACATTTTGCACAATGCCAGTTTCAGGTACGTTCTATTACTTTTTAGCGAATGGGTAGTTCGCATAATAGAAATATTGGTAAGCATAATGGTTTTCACCGTTTGATGGAGGTATACGCAAATGATAGTATTACGTCAGGGTAAGACCAAAAGCATCTTGGAAGGGTCAATCAATAGTGCACTAACGGCAGTTGAGACTTATAATAGACCTCGAACACAATTCCGAGTTGAAAACTATATTATATTAATGGTACTTGCATGGACAAAGCTATTTCATGCCTATTTTCAGGCCGCAATTGGAGAAAAATATTTTTATAAGGGCAAAAACGGTAGATATAAAAAAGTAGATGGCGAACGAAAAGCATGGGAACTGAAGGAATGTATAAGGGAATATCAAAAGGATCATGGTACATATCCATTACTTTCTGAAGCCACAGTGTCAAACTTGCAGTTTTTTATTGGCCTAAGAAACAAAATAGAACATAGATACTGGGACAGCGAGACTTTAGATATCTTGTTGTTTGGTGAGTGTCAGGCGCTTCTTTATAATTATGAGAATTTAGCAGTTAATCTTTTTGGGGATGATTATGCAATTAATACATGTCTCGCTTATGCGTTGCAGTTTTCTCATTTACGTGCAAACGAGCAAATTAAAGCTCAGCGTGGGCTTTTATCAAATGACATGAAGGACACAAAAAAGTATATTGATAAATATAGGACCGATCTCACACAGGAAATCTTCGATAGTCAAGAATATAGCATAAAGTTGTTGCAGATACCTAAAGTAAGCAATACAAATCGTTGTGACCTTGCAGTTGAATTCGTAAATTGGAGTGCACTTGATGCAGACGACAAACTGAATTACGAAAGGGTCTGCGCGATAATCAAAGACAAGCTTGTCATTCAGCAGGTATCAAACGCAAATTTGTTAAGACCTTCTGCAGTTATACAGAAGGTCAAACTAAAATCCACAGTTGAATTATCCACAAATGATCATACATTACTATGGAAAGCATTTGACATTAGACCCCCGCAGAAATCCAGTTCAAAGTTCAACACAAAACAAGAGTATTGTTTGTATGATGAGCCACATAATGATTATTTGTATACCGAGGCCTGGGTTAATTTTCTTTGCCACCTTTTGAGTGATTGCGGCTTCACGAAATCTAATATCCGAGATAAGTGCATTCAACATTTGCAGATTGATGACTATCAATAATTATTTTGGAAATTGAAAAGGCAGCATACGTTCAAAAATAACATGACGCATTACTATTCGAAATGGTAATGCGTTTTTTCAATACTTCCTTCATATTAATATTCTGCTTTGAAATTATTATTGTAGTTCCTTCTGGATTCTTGAGTAAATTTCGTTTCGCGTATACATATGAGGCCCGTAATACATTTCAACAATTTGATCAAAGACAAGTCATCCTTATAATTAATTTACAAACCCTCCAACTGCTTTGAATAAAGTACAGACACTTCTACTCAACATTTAAAACTGCAATTGCCAAAAAAGGTGGTTGATTTTCAGCGCTAATAAAAGCATAATTTTCTGTTCTTGGCAAGTTCGGCTAATTAAAATGCTCTTGCAGAGAGATACTCATTTGTGTCCAAGCTTGCTCCTTATAATATCTTGAGATATAAGAAAGCTCATCATAGAAAAAAATGTTCTATACCAGCCTCTTCCTCAGCATTTTTTGCTTCTCCTCGAATTGCCATAAAGACATTTTCCTCCGTCGAATCATCTAATAACTCATTTATTGAGAAATTCAATACTTCCGCGAGTTTGTTAAGTTGAGGTAAGGATGGCAAAAACTCACCTTTTTCAAGTCTACCGATCATTAACCGATTAATTCCAGTTCGCTCTTGTATGTCTGCCTGGGAAAGGTTCTGAGCAGAACGATTTCGGGAAACAATCGCGGCAAGTTTAGTAAGAGAAATAGTAGTCATATTATTAACCTATCAGATATTATTTTAAATAAAATCCAGTAAACAGCAATGTTTTACTGCATCAAAACCGTTTCGCTCTCCAGTGAACTTGCAGCATCAAAATTAGGTATCCAGGAATCATCAATATTCGACCCACTGTTTCCGCTCATGTCGATGCCAGCCAATGAGAGGCTTACACAATGTCGGAGGATCTTTTTTATATCCTTGGGATCATGAACAACATACAACGCTTTTGGAGTTTTTTCTAAAACATGACACTGGAATTCCATAACTTGCGTTCCATACTGCTCTGTTTCACATATTGCGACCTCCATAAACGGGTCCTTTTGCAAACAATTTAAGAGCTCATCGAAACTGTCGAACCTGCGAATCGAATAATCAATATCTAAACTAGCAGTCTCTTCAGATGGGAATTGCGTTAATCCAGTAAACGGAATGGTTGTGCTGAATTCTCCTCCATCTATTTTTTGTTCTGGATCGAATACTAGAATTGTAATATTTGGAGCAACTGTCAATGCGTGTGCCTTTTGAACTGCTATGCACTCAATCAGTGCATCCTTATACGCTCCATAGGAAGCAATGTCTTCAGCGTAAAACTCGGGGTCTTCTTGTAGCCGTTTTAAGAAACCATCTGTACGATATATCTCTCCGCGAATGGCTGGCAGTGAGGACTCTTCGCCAAAACAGTAGCCCATAAAGCGTCCGCTTTGGCGCTCATCATTGGAATTCGATGCATCAATTATTTTGCTTTTAATATCTTGAACATATTCTGCAACATAAACGAAACGCGCTGGGAGATCATCGTCCGCCCATATATGGTGCAAGGCCCCTTTGGATTTCAAAAAAAGAGCCTTTCCATCTCTGCTATAAACGATGTCATTCTCCCAGTCTATCTGATTGAGCGTCTTATTAATTATCTCAGAGTCGCTGTTACAAAACAAAGAATTGAACTGTGAAATAATTTCCTCTGTGTATTTCTGTGCCTTGCTCAATTCATTGAAATGCTTGCCGTATTGGGTCCGGTCTTCAATCTCCGCTTCGCCAAGATCTTCCGATTTGAAAGACATGAACACCGAGTAATTCTTTTTTTGCCCAAGACAAGTCACAAGCCAGATGTTTATTGCCTGTTCCTGGAGAATATCATCATAATTGACCGAAACGATTGAATGATAGTTACCCTCGTCCTTTAGTCTCTCAGCACATGCCGTCGCCGTTTGTATATTATCAAATGCTTTGCCGGTCGCTACGCTCATAGCCATCCAATCCCGGTAGATTCTCTTACCCTGAAGCTTTTCAGACACAGTAGCTCTCCCGTTGGGGAGCGTGACAATCATGATATCCTTTAAGCTGGTAGTGTACTCTCCCTGTACTGAAGGCATGTTATAGCCAGCCGGCAAAATGGCTTTTTCCTCGCTAATTTCAGGGCTATTAAAGACTGACTCCAGTGCCTCTGTAGAGGGGGCATCTGGGGATCCATTTGTATCTTGATTTATTTTATTGATAACCGTCAGCATTTCTACTGCATTACCTGATAGTGGGAAATCAGATTTCTCCTCAACTTCTCCATTAGTGTTGTCCTTGGGGGCCTCCATACGCTCCAATTCATCAACCATTACCTGAAGTTTTTTTCGAGCTCCAAGCAGATGAGATGCTAAAAATTCTTTTTTCTTGAAAAGGCCGAAAATGAACTCATCCTTAACTGGAAGAAAATCCTCACAGGTGCGAATTTTGCTGGCCATAAGTAAAAGTATCGGTGCTGTTTTTTCGGAGCTGAATGATGAAAACGAATAGCGTAGCCATGTCGAATACAGCATAATTCGTTTCTTTTCTTGTCAGCGGGGCAAAGCCTCTTTCAACATCAGTGAATTCTGGAAGAAGAGCAAATCCCGCTTCACAAAATGACTTCATCCCCCCATAAAGTCTTGAATATAGCTTCGCAGCCTGCTCGGTCTCAAAGAACGGTTTTTCGTTTGGTCCTTCCCCCTCCTTAAGAGGGGACACGAAAGCCCGCGCCCGCATACATTGCTCATGAAGCCCTTCTATCCTTTCATAATCGTTTTCGCTGGTAGAAATGGCATCCTGAATATCTTTTTCCATCTGGACGCTTTCAGCCATGATTCCATCTCTGGCTGCAATGGCAGCATTATGTTCGTCGTCTAGTTCTCTGCAAGCTATTGCATCATTTTCAAGCTCCTTTAGGTCCCCGTCTATCTCCAACCACGGCACAAAGTATTTTTGTTCAACACCATCCCGCACCTTTGTAAAAAATGTACGGAGTATATTCTGATCAGAAATAGCCTCGACCGTTTCGTCAATCTTGCTTTCCGAACCGAGCCGTATTGCTCTTATGCCTGGATTATGCGCCGTTTTAGGTAATTGAATGCTTCGTCACCGACAAGGCTCTGACCGTCGATGTATTCCGCATCTTCAAAAGGAATATCAAAAACCGTTTCAAAATAGATTGGGTCAGGATATACTCCTTTCATCATTGAAACCTTCGCACGACATTCCTGAGTAGATAGCGTTTCGCCTGAGCTTCTCAATTCTCCGCCCAAGTCATCCCATTCATAGGTATCGGCAACTTGAGTTAAAACTCCAGAAAACGGCATAGAAATCTCACGCTCGATTCTAGTATTCAGTTCAGAATTATAAACAAAGTTCCATCTATCTTTTGAAACACTATTTGAAAACACTGCCAACTGCTCACTTTCCCGACGCAGCGCAGATGTGAATCTATTGAAGGAGTCCTTATCAGGTGATACGCATAGGAAAGAGAAACCGGTTGGAATATCATTTTGACGTATCACCCTAACGGCTATATATTTAACGCTCCGGATTTTTAGTTCCACCAGCTTTTGCTTCCAATCGAGGTATTCAGACCATAGAGCCAGTTCATCCTGCATTTCCTTTGAGTATGTCGGAATGTCCTGTGCAATCTGTTGCAGAATATTGTCCCTCGCTTGCGAAAAATCATATTTAAACTTAAAGCTATATTTCCTTTCATTGAATGTAAGAGGACTCTGACGGACAACATCAATTCGGGAAATATCAAAAATTCCATTTCCTGTAATCAAACCAGAAATTCTTAATTGCAAATCCTCTTCAAACAAATGGTTTTTCAGGAAGCTACTGGAGATAGATCGAACTGAAACGTTTTCCATTAGATGACCGGAAGGCGTGGTGTATGTATTGTTTGTAACAATATATTGGCCCGTGATGTCCCCCGGAAACACTTTTTCAATTACATACCTAACCGCGTTTGCCAGATCCGGACAGTCGACTAGCAATTCAGGGTAACACATTTGCAGGCTTTGCCTAATAGATGGTTCCTGCTGAGAATCAATTTTTACAAATGCAATGGTTTCCGACGTCGTTAACTTCTGTTGATATGCGGTACTACTTGCTGGCTTTGCGGCTGGCCTTACAGAAGATGAAGTTTTCGCAGCTGTTCCTGCTTTTGTTGGGGTTGGTGCTACTTTCCCAATTGATGCATCTGCTTTTTCTTCAATATAATCGAGAACTGGATCACCTGCTACAGCGAAAGTACTCCTATATAGGATGGGAACATCCATGCAAATCCCATAACCACATTTCTTGCAGTTAAATGACAACTGGGGTTTAGCAGTTATAAACGTTATTTGGCTTTGACATCCTGGACATCTAAATACCGGTTTTGCCATATGCGCCCTCCTCTCCGTATGTCAGTTGCGATAGGGTTGGATATCCGAAATGTCGTAAGTATCCTGGTGATAGCAATCATACTCGCGGACAAAATCAAGATCGGCCACCCATTTTCTCTTGGCAATTTCATTTCCATAGCGTTGGCCATTCATCTGAATGAACCATGACAAATATCGAATTATCTCTGCTTTTCCGATAATGTTGTTTCGAATAAGCGTTGAAAGTAACATCTGCCGGGTTTCCGTAGAAAGTCCATCCGCCATGGAAACGGAATATCCACACAAGTTCAAGGGGGATTGATCTGCCAAGTAGTCCGTATCAAGCGTAACAATCCCGTCCTTGACTAACACAATTCTTGCAATTAGGACACCATATAAAGCTCGATAATGCAAATATTCAGAATAACTGATATAAAAGCGTTTGCATTTCGTACAGTAGTTCACATTTAAATAGATATCCACATCGTTCTTGCTCTTCAGTCTGGCGTTTACACAGGCTACATTATGGTTATCACGGTCACATAATATTATCCCTTGACAGACATAAAGAACGTTCTTTGCTACGTCAAACTCTCCGCCAGCTTCCAATTCATCTATACGCCACTGCAGGCAGTCAAGGCGGTCGTTGATTTCCTCGAGTCTGGATATAACAGCGGCTTTTTTACGAGCCCACACGAATAAGTTATTTTCGCCTAGATCAGCAGGCATGCTTGTACCACTATTATTTGCAATCAGCGATTCCTTTTCTTTAAGCAGCGCTTTATATGCTGATATTGTTTGAGCTTTCGTTCCGTAGTAAGGGGAATTTATGGTAACCGTGACCTTGTGAGGATTTGCTGCAATTCTAATCTGCCTTTCTATTTCAAAACGGAAATCCTCATCTGAACGATAAAAGTAAGGCACGTCTCCCATATTATCATAAAACGGATATTCCACGTATCGTATCTTTCGCTTTAGCGCATACAGGATATCATAGTCAAGGTTAATGCGCTGACCACTTGCTTCTACAATCCAATCAATCAAAGCATCAAATGAGTGCTTAGAATAATTCTTGTCTTCTGAAGTCTCTAGCTTTTCTTCCACAACATAACTATCTTCAGAAATGATCGCCGCCCTCAATTGAGCACACAAATCCAAATAATGCTGATACTGTTCAATGGTCCATCCAGCTTTTTTCGCATTGGAAAGCCAAATAGCGTGTTTTGGTGTTTCCAAAAAGACTTTTGACAAATGTATTACCACCCTGGATGTTTAGTCTGTGCGGTCTTGTCCTCCGCTCAAAACTTTGGGCGCTTGCAGAGTGCTACCATTATATTCCATCCAATTCCTCATGAACAGACAACTCTTGTTTATTTTAGCAGATTTTGTAAGTGTGAACAAGAGGATGCCGAATAATAGTGCGAAATATTTTCTAAATTTATCCAGTGCCATAAGTATGCTGCCAAGATAAAGCCAAAAGATGCCGGCTCAAGTGCAATCTCGGTCAAATCTATTATAAAGAGCAAAAGATGAACTGGTTTATATCGACATTAAAATGCACCGTGGGTAGTGAGGAAGCAATCTCACTACCCACTATATTAACAGTATTCAGATTAACAAAGCCCAGGTGAAGGAGTGCTGTTTTAAGTAACATTAGGCTAAAAAAGGGGTAAGTGGCTTAACAGTAATTACAAGATGCCATCATAATTACACGCCCATGTTTTTACAGATACTAAACTTTGCAATGCATACTCATATGTACTGACCAAAGATATTTCGTACCAAGGTCCGCCACCCGCAGTGCCTTTAATCATTTTAGCGCTTATTGCTGGACCGACATAACACTCATTATTTTCAAATGTGTACCTAACTGGGATGCAATTCAAGCGTTCAATACTTTGTTCCAATTCTTCTAAAGACATACCAGATATTTGTGGTTCCGTCTGGATTCTTGAGTAAATATCGTTAAGTGTATACATATGAGGCCCACTATACATTTTCACAATTTGATCAAACACAAATGCATCCTTATAATTCATTTATAAACCCTCCAATTTAATCTTAACGCGTACAATTATACCAGTCTTTTACATATCGGCATTATTTGACACGCATATTTCAATAAGATAAAACAGCCTAAATATTAGATACTAAGGTTTCCCTAATAACCATTTCTATTCAAGAGTTTTGTCTTGAATGTCAAACCTCACTATTGCTCTGAAGCATACCCCTAAAAGCTTCTTCTATCCAGTGTATGGCTAAACCTTTATGGGCTGGATTGCACAAGAAGCATGATACGCCATACAAAAACCTCTGTTGGGCTATTTCATACTTGCGACAAAATTCCTGAAATCTATTGGCATTCTCGTCGTCAAGCTCAATCTTAACCTCTACGCCAGTTCCAAAAAATTTGCTTTCGTCTACCCACGGGACATCGTTGGCTATCAATTCGCTTATAGCAACTGCTGTTCCTATGCACCCAGTCAGATACATGGCATACTTTTCTTCATCTTCTAGAATCTTTACTTCATTTTCGGTTGAGGCTGTGTCCCTATAGACCACACACAGCACGTCCCACCAGCATATCAAATGAATGATTTGAACAGCATCCACGGCAAATCCTCCTTGTCATAATTTTTCAAAAGCAACCCGATGTTCTTTCAGAATTTTGGCAGTAACAAAATCAATCATTTCATCTTCCGACATCTCATCAACGGATGGGATGTCATTCTGAATTGGGCTATAAGTATTATCATTTACATTTAGGCTTATATTGCCAAGCATTGCTTAAATGCCTTTCATCTGTAACGTTTATATCAGTTTATCGCTTCTGCCTTTTCGACCAACACAATATGGGCATCCACTACCGCAACTTCGGGAGGCCGCTGATGCTTGCCACACATGACCGTTACGGCAGTTCCACCAATATTTGTTACTTGAAAACGCGACTATATCGGACGGCTTTAGATCACCATTCATCGTTGGATGCCATTCAAAAACCAATTGGGGATTTACGGTCGCAAAATCAGATACTCCAACAATGGGCTTTCGTCCGCTACAATATGGGCAGTTCTCTCCATTGCTCCGATTTGAAACAGTAGTTTGCCACTCATGCCCAAATTTACATTGCCACCAAATAACATCATTGCAAAAGGCTGAGGTATTTTGAGGCGTTCTACCGCCATTTTTATTGGGATGCCATTCACTGGCAAGAGTCGGGTTGATAACATCCAAACTCGTTTTGCCTGGAATCAACTTATTTTGATTGCAGTAGGGACAACCAGTCCCATTGGCACGGTTATTTATACTTGTCTTCCACGAATGACCACACGTACCCTTCCACCAGAACGCCTTCTTGCAATGGGGGGTAACAGAATCCGGCGTAACAGCCCCATTCTTCTCGTAGTCCCACTCAGCCGCTAATTCAGGCAGTAGCGTCAACAAATCGTTCTCACCCTTCATTATTGTATGGCCACTGCAAATTGGACAGCCTTGCCCATTACTCCTATCAAAAATTCTTGCCTGCCATTCGTGACCACACGCCCCTTTCCACCATATTTTTTTATGTGAGAAAGCAGTAAAATCCGATGGCGTAAGAATACCGTTCTGTGTCGGGTGCCATTCTTTTGCGAGAAGTGGATTGACCGTCAGCAAATCCGTCTCTCCTTTGATAGGAAGTTGCCCTGAGCAATAGGGGCAGCCTGTACCATCTGTTCTGTGATAAACCTTTGTGGTCCATTCGTGACCCTCCTTACAAATCCATACAACGGCCTTGTTGCTTTTCACCGTAACATCTGTTGGATGAAGAGTCCCATTTTTGGTGGGATGCCACTGTTTTGCGATATCGGGGAAGACTGACGCTAAATCAGTCTTCCCCGGAATAACGAGAGTGCCGGAACAGTATGGACAGCGATTATGGTGTGATGTGCGGTTATTGATTTTTGCTCTCCAAAAATGTCCTTCTTTACACTTCCACCATGCGTATTTATTGCTGTAAGGTAGGACATCCGAGGGAAGTATAGGATTGTTGCGTTCATAGTCCCATTCATTGCACAGTTCAGAATAGGCATCAAGTAAGCTTTCCTTTGTAGCCATTTAACATATACTCCTCTAAGCTCTGCAGTTTTGTCCCTGGATAGCAAATAGGGCAATTCCTCCCTCGGGTTCTCTGTTGAATTGATGATTTTCTTGTTGCCGGGATTGATGGGATTTTCGATTTTCCTCGCGACGACGTTCAGAAGCTGGTTTAGCTTGTAATCATACTCCGGCGTAATATCCTCGACCATGGAAATCAGCAACTCCAAAATCTCAAGGTCGGCCTGAAGGTCACGTTGCCATGTGAGATAGTCTATATCCCGCAGGTCGACTTTGAATTTCTTCCCCACGGAAAAGGCGTCCGTATTCTGGTCGTCGAAATCAAAATCGGCTTCGCCCGCGATATCCTGCACATTGATGCACATGCCCGGCTGGAAGGACGCGATCTGCGCCAGCGTGTCATCATATAGCTTATTAATGCGCTGAATGGTCAGCTGGAAGGAGTGGACGGAGCTCTCCATACGTTTGAGCAGGTTGATGCTCATCAAGCGGCGAATGCCCTGCTCGCGGCCCGCCTGCGAAATCGTCTTGGCGTGCTTGGAGTCGGGATCAATGTACTTAGCGATTTTGGTGGGCAGGATATAGGCCGACGGTGTATAAATAGAGAGGTTCAGCGAGGTGATTTGTTCGTAGACCTCCTGATAGTTGATGGCGCCGGGCAGATGGGTGAGCTTGGGACGTAGAGAGATGGGCTTGTTGCGCGTAGGGAAGTTGCCGATTTCTGTCGTGTCATAATAGCGCTGGATATGCTTTCGGGAGCGTGCGATGGTTACACTGTCGAGAACCTCGAAGAAATCGAAATCAAGCTCGGACAAGAGTGCGGACGTGGTTCTGCCCTCCGCCGGCTGCTTGCTCCACGTATTGAACACCTTTTGGGCGTTGCGGAAAATGGTATCAATATCGGATTTGGTGTTCAGCTTGCTGTTGATCTGCTCCGCGTGGCCCTCATAGGCCAGAGCAAGCTGATTGCGCAAGTCGTAAAAGCGGTTGTTGACCGGCGTTGCGGAGAGCATGAGGACCTTCGTCTGCACGCCCGTGCGGATGACGCGGTTGAGCAGCCGCAGGTAGCGGTTTTCCTTTTCGTTGTCCTCTCCGCTGAGTTCTCCGCCGTTGCGGAAATTATGACTTTCGTCGATTACGACAAGGTCATAGTTACCCCAGTTAATGCGGTCAATGGGTAGCCCCATCACCGTGTCGCCGCGGTCGCGGGACAAGTCGGTGTGATAAAGAATGTCATATCTCAGGCGATCCTTTGATAGCGGGTTGTTCACAAGGTTTCCGCGATAGGTCATCCAGTTGTCTTTCAACTTTTTGGGACACAACACCAGCACGCTCTTGTTTCGGCCTTCGTAATACTTGATGACTGCGAGCGCGGTGAACGTTTTGCCAAGGCCGACACTGTCAGCCAGAATGCAGCCGTTATACTGCTCCAGCTTGTTGATGATGGCGAGCGCCGCATCCTTTTGAAAATTGTACAGCTTGTTCCAAATCTCGCTGTCCTTAAAGCCGGTGGCCTCATTGGGTAGCACGTCCTCGGAGATATCTTCCAGAAACTCGCTGAAGATGTTGTACAGAGTCATGAAGTAGATGAGTTCGGCGGGGTTCTCTTGATAAACGTCGGAAATGCTTTCGATCACTTCCTCCGTCACGTCCTGCAGTCTGCTCTCGTCTCTCCAGACGTTATTGAACAAATCGAGAAACGAACAACTTGCGGGGGACTCCATGCGCGTGATCATGTTGCTGATGTTATTGCCGCGCTCGCAGCCCAAGTCTACCGTAGTGAAACTGTTCATCGGCATATAGGTATATTGGTCGTCGCTGTTTTCAACGCAGAGAAAGTTGTTCATCCCGTTTTGTGTGATATTGGAACGAAACTTCGCCTTTTTCTGCATCCAAGCGGCGCACTCCCTCGCAATGGCTTTTTGCGAAAGCTCGTTGCGCAAGCGGACTTCAAATTCGGTACCGTATAGGCTCTTTTCACGGGTGAGGCGGGGGATATAGAATTCCCGCTTTTCCTTCGGCGCTTTTTCAGCAATAAAGGTGGGTGACGTGAAAATGAACCGGAATTCGTCAACAGATTGCAGCTGCTCCTTCAATGCCTGAAAGGCATATAGGGAAAAGCAAGCGGCCGCAATGGAAACCTTGCTGCCTGTGGACAGCGTCTTTTTAAGGTCGTCCCTCACAGTATTTGTTGTGTTGTTAAAGACTTCCATTCGCGGCCTCCAAGCAGTATAATGAATATAATTTTACCATCAATATTAATCGTGGACAACAATTACTGAAAGGCAGACGGCCACTTCGGTTAGGAAATGCATTTAAATGCGTTTCCGGACACTGACGAGGAAAAATATGAATAACTCCACCACGAAAATCAAACTCGCCGCGAAAGAAATTGCGAGAGACAACCACTACATCCCGCAAATGTATCTGAACGGATGGAGTAATGATGGGAAACATTTATGGATGTACCGAGTATTGGCATTTAACGAGAATTGCCCGATTTGGCAACTGAGTAGCATTAAAAGCACTGGTCTGCATAAGAATTTGTACACTCGCATCATTGAAAATGAGGAATATGACGACTTTGAAACAATGTTCAACAAACGGTTTGAAACACCCGCTGATGCGCCATTAAAAGCTGCACGTCAAGGAGAACGACTTTCTGCAGATGATTGGAGTACAATAATTCGTTACATGTGCGCTCAACTTGTCAGAACTCCAGCTTTTTATGTGGAATGGGCAGGAAGGATTTCAAAAATAGTAGAAAATGCTATCACCGAAGTAGCAAATGACCTGCAGCACCTTAAAGAACCCCCCAAATTGTTTGACAGAGACGTTTTCGCAGAAGAACTGATTCCTTTATCAGTTACGCTAACCGATTATGACGAAGATCATGCGGGAGTTGAAATACATTCCAATGTAGGAAAAGGGTATTGGCTTTATGCAGCACATCGTCTATTGAAGGATGATTCTGATTTGATCAGAACGCTTTGCTCTTTTAAGTGGAGTATTGTTGATGCTCCGGATGGGGCAAGCTGGCCTACTTGTGACAGTCCGTTTGTTATGGCCGCTTTATGTAACGATGGAAGTTGCAAGTACGTTTCTGCCATAGGTCAAGCAAGCATTCTATTATTCCCAATTTCACCGAAGAAGTTAATTTTGACATACCCGAAATGTAAGCAGAAGCCCCGGTTTACTGCTTCGGAAAAGGACGCAGCACTATTTAAACGCCTCATTGTTCAAAATGCACTTTTGTATGTGTACAGCAATATGGAAGATACCACGATACAAAGCATTCGCCCAAGGTGTGTGGATGCGCAAGAAGCAAAAAGACTCAGAGGCGAATTCGATTCTTGGTATAGAACTTATCGAGAAAATGAAGCCCCGCATTTGCAGAAAAAATTCAGGTTAGTAGACAAAAGAAATAAAAGTGCATGTCAATCATAAGTGGCAGAATAAGTTCAAGGAAGATGCTCACCAAAAGGTGTTTCTCTGTCTTTCTTATTTATCACATGCAAAAGCGACGTTATAGGATGATACTTCTTTTCCAAAAATTGCTCCCAATCGGCAACATATATGAACCCCTACCAAAGCCCTACCACACTCTGCTAAATAGCAAGGCAAGTTGCGCTAGGGAAATTGAGAATATATCTGGATTAAGCACTGGAAAACCATCCAGATGACCCAACACTTTTAATAGGTGACATTGTAATGTTCGAATCAAGCTATGGTCAGATCAAAAACGGATGTAACTCACAATTCGACATTCGGATGATTCAAGCTACAAGCATGATATAAAGCTGTAATCCCTGAGCAGGCAAAGCGCTTCAGACATAACAAGGTGGCAGCGGTACGCCGCAAGTCGTCGTTGCCCTTTTTTACCGCTTAGACCGGCAATCACACTCTAAAGATGATGCAGAGCAGTGCGCGCGCTCAACGTGGGCAACCAGAATATTAGCGCAACAACACAAATTACATTAGTTCACCTTTTCCACACCAATACTATAGCCCATCCGCAGAAAAGTCAAGAATTGGAAGCGCGCTTAATAGTGCGCGGAGCCTTTCAGCAGTACCACAGCGGCCATTCCCCGGCAAAAAAAGGCCACCGGGGTAACCGGCGGCAGTGCCCAACAGGATTCAAGAACTAGGAGTCGACAATCTAGCAGGCAAGACCTCCGGCCTACTCTCGCGACAGTGCTCAACCTGCTGGGGTGGTAACCCCAAGGCAATGCACCTCCGCATCCCCCGCTGCATTCAATCTTGAACTTTCAAGGAGGGCTCTGCTACCTTGTGGCTTTGCCTGTGCCAAATACGGCAAAAAAGATAGAACCGAGCACATGCTTATTTGTGCTCGGTTCTATACTATGCCTATAAAAACAAAACTGCTATTTTTGAAATGTCTGTCCTCAGGCTGCTTTTTGGCCCTTTCAGAACAAAACCTGCCCTAAAAAATTTTTCTGTTATGACCTGTGCGTTTTTAGCTCAGAAAATCCCTCAGCCTCTTACTGCGGCTGGGATGGCGCAGCTTGCGCAGGGCCTTGGCCTCGATCTGGCGGATACGCTCGCGGGTGACGTTGAATTCCTTGCCAACCT
>Ga0163159_1002491_pt1 | contig 15012 bp, 11 predicted proteins | sample BioMet9_FD_108702 | JGI IMG/M metagenome (GOLD analysis project Ga0163159, IMG submission 108702) | Microbial communities from bioreactor (seeded with sewage sludge) at Lawrence Berkeley National Lab, California, USA - Biofuel... | ecosystem: Engineered > Bioreactor > Anaerobic > Unclassified ... | reverse complement strand
CTTGACCTTTACCTGAGGTTGTGGTACTCTAAAAAAACAGAATGCAGGAGGCGGGGCCATGAAACCGGAGAAAAACAACAGCTACGTAAAATGGGGACTGACGGCGTTCTGCGTCGTTGCAGCGAGTGTTTTTCTGTGGGTGATTCTGCGGAATCTGCCCGGCTTTTTCGGCGTCCTTCAGGATCTGGGAAAGGTTCTCTCCCCGCTGATCTACGGCGTCGTATTCGCGTTTCTGATGAACCCGCTCGTCAATTTTGCCGACAAGCGGCTGGCTCCGCTTTTCCGGAAGCAAAAGAAAAAAGCGAGCTCCGCCAATAAGTTCAGCCGCGGACTGTCGATCCTCTTTGCCCTGGTCTTTGCCATCCTGATCCTGTACGCATTCTTCTCCATGCTGCTGCCACAGCTCTATGTAAGCATCAAGGGCATTGTGGAAAGTGTTCCGACCTATTACGCCAGCATTGAAAAATGGGTTAAAAACATTCTGGAGAACAATCCGGACATACGTTCCTATGCTGATACCGCGCTTCAGAATGCATACGACTACATCAATAACTGGGCTAATACAAGTCTGCTCAGCGATATGCAGAAGGTCATCACGACCCTGACCACCTCCGTCTATGCCGTTATCAAAACTCTTGCCAATATTCTGATCGGTCTCGTCGCCTCCGTCTATATGCTTTGGTCAAAGGATACGTTCCAGGCCCAGGCGAAAAAAATGATCGTCGCTATTTTTCATCCGCATGCGGCGGACAACCTCTTGAAGGTTGGACGCGAGACTTATAAGGTGTTCAATGGCTTTGTCATCGGCAAAATTATCGACTCCGCCATCATCGGCGTGCTCTGCTATCTGGGAATGGTCATTTTAAAGCTCCCGTATCCGGCACTGATTTCCACCATTGTCGGCGTGACCAATGTCATTCCGTTCTTTGGCCCGATCATCGGCGCCGCGCCGAGTGCGCTTCTTATCCTGCTGGTCAATCCGCTTCAGTCGTTCTATTTTATCATTTTCATTATCATCCTCCAGCAGATCGACGGTAATGTGATCGGCCCGAAGATCCTGGGCAATACAGTCGGCATCTCCGGTTTCTGGGTCCTGACCTCCATCACGCTGGCGACAAGCCTGTTCGGATTTGCCGGAATGATTTTAGGCGTACCTGTTTTTGCCATCATCTATATGCTTGTGAGCGATGCGATTTCCGCCGCGCTCCGAAGGAAAAATCGTCCGACTGCCACCAGCGAATATTATTCGATCAAGCAGGTGTCTGATCTGACACCGCAGCCTGATCCTGCAGCTGCGTCTGAGCAGCCGCCGGAAAAGAAAAACGAACAGGAAAATCCGCAGTAGCGGCAGCCCCTCATGGGATTTTCCGTGAGGGGCTTTTATCATCACCTGGCTTTACAGGTGTGTATTTGGGGTAACATACATGGAAGGAATCATTACCTGGTTTCAAAATCTGATCGCCGGCCTGCAGTTTGCAGGCGTTTACAGCGCGGTGCTTCGCTACGTGTTTCCATTTCTGGCGATTCTGATTCTCGGAAGATGCGCGAGATCGCTTCTGCTTTTTAAAAAGGAACCGGAAATCTGGGCCTGGCTGGCGACTCCAACCGGAGACCGTGTTCCGGTCACGCACTGGGAAAATCTGCTGGGCCGCGCCAAGGGCTGCGATGTTGTTCTGGATTATCCCACCATATCCAGAAGTCATGCCGTTCTGACCCGTTATGATGACGGCAGCTGGAGCATATCCGATGTCGGTTCCAAGGGCGGCATCTGCGTAAACGGAACAGAGACCGCCATGAGTGCACTCCGCTTCGGCGATGTTATCTCGCTTGGCGGTGTGGAGTTTACGCTCGTTCCCATCACCAAGGAACAGGAGGTCATTCAGGCGTCCGTCCGCACGCGCGCGGGAAGAGAGGTAAAGCCCGGAATAACGCTGTTCCTTTTAACGCTCTTTCAGGTCCTGGCCGCAATTCAGCTCATGCTCCATACGGATGAAATCTCTGCAGTGGCTGTTGCATTTGCAGAGTTGATTGGAATTGAGTGGGCGCTTTTCTTCGGGCTGAAGATTTTTCGGCGCAGCGGATTTGATGTGGAGACCGTTGCATTCTTTCTCACAACGATCGGCGTCAGCGTCATTGCGTCCTCCGTTCCCTCTGAACTGAAAAAAGAAATATTCGCCATTATTGGCGGCGTTATTTTATTCCTGGCCATCGGTTGGTCGCTTCGTGATCTGGAACGGGCGAAAAAAATCCGTTATGTTGCTGCGGCCGCCGGAATCCTGCTGCTGATGTTGAATCTTGTATTCGGCGTGGAAAAATACGGAGCTAAAAACTGGGTGCAGCTGGGGCCGGTTTCATTCCAGCCTTCGGAGCTCGTAAAGATCTGCTTCATTTTTGCCGGCGCATCCACGCTGCAGCGCCTTATGACAAAGCGAAATCTGATCCTGTTTATCGGATATTCCGCCGCGATCTGCGGCTGTCTGGCCCTCATGAGTGACTTTGGCACCGCCATTATCTTTTTCATCACGTTCCTCGTAATCGCATTCCTTCGCTCCGGCGACTTCGCAACCATCGCTCTGGCCTGCACCGGAACCGGCATCGCCGGCGTTTTGGCGCTGAAGTTCAAACCCTATATAAAAAATCGGTTTTCTGCCTGGGGTCACGTCTGGGAGAACGCGCTTACTTCCGGCTATCAGCAGACAAGGGCCATGATGTGCATTGCATCCGGCGGTCTTTTCGGACTCGGTGCCGGCTGTGGATGGCTGCATTATGTCGCCGCTGCCGATACTGATCTCGTATTCGCATTTGTTTCCGAAGAGTGGGGCCTTATCATGGCCGTGCTGATCGTTCTGGCTGTCGTGATCCTGGTCGCCTTTGTCGTCCGTTCGGCACCGCTCGGCAGAAGCAGCTTCTACACCATTGGCGCCTGCGCATCTGCCACCATATTGATGACGCAGGTTATTTTGAATTTCTTTGGAACCGTTGATTTTTTGCCATTAACTGGCGTCACTTTTCCGTTTGTCTCCAACGGCGGCTCCAGCATGCTCTGCGTGTGGGGACTTCTGGCATTCATCAAAGCGGCTGATACACGGCAGAATGCAAGTTTCACCATCAAACTGCCCTCCCGGAAGGAGGAAAAAGAATCATGAGAAAGGTATCTTCCAGAGCATATTTTGCGCTCGCGCTGGCAGCCATTCTGACTGTCGGATTGCTGGTTTTTATCGTGAAATACTTCGTCAGCGCCGGCAACTGGGTCGTTTTTCCTGGCAGTCCCCATGTTTATTCCGGCATCAATCTGAACTGTGGAGTTGTCTCCGATCGGGACGGGAATCTGCTTCTCGACGCAACAGACGGCCGCAAATATTCAGACGATGAATCCACGCGGGTGTCCACCATGCATATTCTTGGGGATCGTGACGGCTACATCAGTGCTCCGCTCCTTGGGCACTATGCCGATCAGCTGATCGGATATGACAAAGTGAACGGCACATACAGCTTTCTGGGAAACAGCATCAAGGCCAATCTTACAATCAGCACCGACATTCAGAATATCGCCTATCAGGCGCTGGAAGGCCGCCGGGGAGCCATCGGCGTATATAACTATAAAACAGGTGAGATCCTTTGCGCGGTCAGTTCTCCCAGCTATGATCCGGACAATGTCCCGGATGTGGAGAATGACAAAAGCGGCGCCTATACCGGCGTGTATGTTAACCGTTTTTTCAGCGCTGTCTATACGCCAGGCTCCATCTTTAAGCTTGTGACTTCTACTGCGGCAATCGATACCATTCCGGACATCTATCAGCAGAAATTCCAGTGCGCCGGTTCCTCAATCATCGGCGGTCAGAAAATCATCTGCGGCGGTGTTCACGACACAATTGATTTTTCAGAAGCCCTTGCGCATTCCTGCAACTGTACCTTTGGTCAGATTTCCGTGGAAGTCGGAGCAAAAACGCTCCAAAAATACGCGGACGATCTGGGCCTGACGACCTCTTTTTCCTGCGACGGATACGAAACTGCGGCCGGGCATTTCAGTCTGACGGACGCGGGTGACGGCGATGTCGCCTGGGCAGGAATCGGTCAGTACACCGACCAGGTAAATGCGTATGCGTATATGCGCTTCATGGGGATTCTGGCCGGCGGGGGAGAGGCCGCAGAGCCGTATCTGATGGACAGCATCCAGAATGGACCCCTTACGACCTACAAGGCCAAAACCAGAACGACCGGACAGATTGTCAACCCGGAGACCGCGCAAAAGATGGCGACAATGATGCACTATAACGTCGTTTCCGTTTACGGGACCTATCAGTTCCCGTCCCTTTACGTCTGCGGCAAATCTGGTACAGCAGAACTGGATGGGGAAACCGCCAACGCCATGTTTGCAGGCTTTATCAAGGACGACAATTACCCGCTGGCCTTCGTTGTGTTTGTCGAAAATGCCGGGTCCGGCAGCGCGCAGGCGGCTCCGATCGCGGGTAAGGTTTTGAATGCCTGTGTTGCGGAAATGAAGAAATCCTGAACAAAAAGTCTTGACAATTTTGGCCTGATTGTGTATGATAACGGAGCTGTCCTGAGTTGAGGCACAGGACGGTGCCGCCGTGGAGAGGTGGCTGAGCTGGCCGAAGGCGCACGATTGGAAATCGTGTATACGTGGTGAGCGTATCAAGGGTTCGAATCCCTTCCTCTCCGCCAAAAAAGGGTCATCCTGACGGATGACCCTTTTTCGTATACTTCTTGATGTGGAGGAGCTTGGTCATGTTGGATTTTAAAAAGCTGATCGCGGATTTTGAGGACTGTTCCTGCGGGCAAAAGCACGAATGTGCCATTCATGATATTGAAGTGGGCCGCGGACTTGTCAATCGGGTGGGGGAGATTCTTCAGAAAAATGGTTTCCCACAAAAGCTCCTTCTGGTCGCGGATGAAAATACGCTTCAGGCCGCTGACGGCATCCTCGAGAGTCTCAGCAGCTTTGACGTGACTAAGTATGTATATCAGAATATTCGTGTCGCCACAATGGATGATGTCCGGCGTGTGGAAAGTTATTTTGACCGCGTGGATGCCGTCCTGGCTGTTGGAACAGGCTCCGTCCATGATCCGTGCCGCCTGGCCTGTGCGAACCGAAGCAAGCCGCTGTGCCTCTTTGCGACGGCTCCCAGCATGGACGGTTTTGCCTCGTACAGCGCGCCGATAGTAGACGGCAACTTTAAGATAACCTATCCGGCCAAATGTCCGGAGGTGATCGTCGCTGACACCGACATTCTGGCCGCTGCTCCTGCAGAACTGAAATCCGCCGGTTTTGGGGACATGGTTTCCAAGTATGTTGCGCTGATTGACTGGCAGGTCTCGCACATTTTGACCGGCGAGAGCTACTGCGAACGTGTTGCCGGTCTTACGCGCGATGCAACCGACCGCCTGATGGCCATGGCGGATCGTGTCACCAGAAATGATCCGGAAACAGCAGGCGCCATTTTTGAGTCGCTTCTCATGACCGGCATTGCCATGAGCTTCACCAAAACCTCACGGCCCGGGAGCGGGACGGAGCACATTATGGCTCACTTCTGGGAATGCATGGATTTGCTGGATCACAAGATTCCCAATTATCACGGAGAAGATGTCGGTGTTACGACGCTGATTATCCTGCGCTATTATGAGAAGCTGGCCGGACTGACCGAGGTTCACGCCCATAGAGAGCGGAATAACTGGGATGAAATCTATCGTGTATATGGTGCGCTGGCTGAGGATGTACGGAAGCTCAATACACCGGACACCATTACTGATCCGATTGATCCACGTGAGATTGAGCGCCGCTGGCCGGAGATCGTTTCAATCATCCGGAGCGTTCCGAGCTATCAGGATTGTTTGGACGCCATGAAACGCGCGGGCTGCAAGACCACTCCGGAAGAAGTGGGACGAGACAGACCGTTTGTGGAACTCAGCTTCCGGTATCATCCCTATATGCGCCGTCGGCTGTCACTGAAGCGCGTCAGCCATATGCTGGACACCGACACAAACATGTCTTAATTTGTTCAAACATCGTTTTTCGAATGGTCATATTTTTTTCATAAATCGGCAGTAGGATAGCATCATAGAAAAAAGGAACCATAAAAGAGAATACACCTACAAACGACAGCAAGGGAGCGAACATTTATGGACAACTATGATGAAAGAATGAATTATTCCTTCGAGCCGTCAGACAGCGGCGAGTCCTTCCAGGATACCTCTCATACGCCTGAGCCGGACAACCATGAAAAGAAGCCGAAACACGACAAAAAGGTTACTACAAAGCTTGTTGCGCTGGTCCTGGTCGTAGCGCTGCTGGGCAGCGTCGGCGGATCTGTTCTGACCGGTGTGATCAGCAACATTGAAAAGAAGAACACTGCGTCCGTTGCAGCGACTGCTGAAACATCAAGCGCTGCCGCTTCCAGCAGTTCTGCTTCATCCAGTTCTTCTTCCAGCAGCGGAAATTACACCGTTGTCTCCTCCGATCTTCCCACTACACTGAAATCCAACTCCGGCGACAAAACCCTGACACCCTCTGAAGTCTATTCCATGAACGTCAACGCCGTCGTCGGCATAACGACAGAAGTCACCACCAATGTTTTCGGACAGACAGCCACAGAGGCTTGCTCCGGCACCGGCTTCATCATCTCTGAGGATGGCTACATTGTGACGAACAATCACGTTGTGGAAGATGCCAATACGGTAACCGTTACTCTTTATGACGGAACCACCTATACAGCAACGATCATTGGTACCGATTCCCTGAACGACGTTGCTCTTCTTAAAATTGACGCCACCGGTCTTCAGGCCGTGACCGTCGCAGATTCCGATCAGATTGAAGTCGGCGAAGAAGTCATTGCCATCGGCAATCCGCTCGGCGAGCTGACCTTCACGATGACGCAGGGTTATATCAGTGCCACAAATCGTGAAATCAACACCGACGGAACCCCGATCAACATGATGCAGACGGACGCCGCCATCAATTCCGGCAACTCCGGCGGTCCGCTGTTCGATATGAACGGCAATGTGGTCGGTATTACGACCGCAAAGTACTCCGGCACAACCTCCACCGGCACAACCATTGAGGGTATTGGCTTCGCCATCCCCATCAACGATGTTCTCAAGATTGTCTATGATCTCAAGGACAATGGATATGTCACCGGCAGAGCATACCTCGGTATCAGTGTGAAGGATCTCGACAGCACCACCGCTTCCACGTACAATCTGCCCGTCGGCCCGATGGTTGAAGTAGTTAACTCCGGCAGCTGCTCTGAAAAGGCAGGCCTGCAGCAGGGCGACATCATCACCGAGTTCAACGGTACCAAGATCAGCTCCTATACGGATCTGGTGGCAGCTCTTCAGGACTGCAAGGCAGGGGATACCGTAAAGATGACGGTCTATCGCTCCGGCGCTTCCCAGGAACTGACGATCACACTTGATGAACGTCCGAAAGACGTGGAAACCACCACCACCACAACGGAAGATGGCAGCCAGTCTCAGGATGGTCAGCAGAGTCAGGACGGTCAGTCTCAGGATGGCCAGCAGCAGATCATTCCTGGTTACGGTTTCAGCTTCGGCAACTAAACAGAATAAAAGGCGCGGCCCATTAATGGGCCGCGCCTTTTTCTTTATTCAGCAGAGATCATATAATAGTAGATCGGCTGTCCGCCATTGACCACATTGACTTCCGCACCCGGCAGATGCGAAGAGAACAGTTCCGCTGTCTGTCTGGCCTGCGGCTCTGTGATGTCGGCGCCGTAAAAGATATTGACGAACTCTTTTCCCTCTGATTTAACTTTGTCGGCCATAGCCGCAAGGAGGTCCGTCATATCACGGCTGGTCCCCAGCAGCGCACCATTGTACAGGCCAAGGAAATCGCCTTCATGGATCTCGTAGCCGTCAAAGTCCGAATCCCTTGCAGCATATGTAATCTGCATGGTGATGACGGACGCAAGCACGCTGTTCATAGCCTCGATATTGTCGTCTGTCTCGAGTGACGGGTCGAAATTCAGCATGGCCGTGATACCCTGCGGGACAGTTTTAGAGGGAATCACCACCACTGTTTTATCCGAAAGCTCCACCGCCTGCTCGGCGGCCAGAATGATGTTCTTGTTGTTGGGAAGCACGAAGACGATCTCGGCCGGTGTAAGGTTAATGGCCTTGAGAATATCCTCGGTGGAGGGATTCATGGTCTGTCCGCCCTCAACAATCTGATCGACGCCCAGATCCCGGAACACATCCGCCAGACCTGGTCCGGCGCAGACAGCCACGGAACCGTATTTCTTTTCCGGCGCGGCGACTTTCGGTTTCAGGTCCTCTGCATTCATGACCTTTTCGGTATGCTGCAGGCGCATGTTTTCAATCTTGGAGGTCACAAGAGAGCCATAGGTCAGTGCTTCTTCAAAGACTGTGCCAGGATGGTTGGTGTGGACATGCACCTTGATGATCTCATCATCCGCAACAAGCACAAGGCTGTCGCCTAGTTCGGAGAGGAACGGTCTCAAAAGCTCCGGGTCCTTGTCGTTCTCGCGGGAGACAATAAATTCCGTGCAGTAACTGAACGTGATGTCTTCCGTATTGAATTCGGAAAAATCCGCCTGTTCTTTCGTCCCGTCCATGGTTTCCTCCGGTGCTGAAACATCATTGCCCTGAAGGCTGGAGAGCATTCCCTCCAGAATTACAACAAATCCCATCCCGCCGGCGTCGACAACACCTGCTTTTTTCAGAACCGGGTTTTGATTGACGGTGTTTTCCAAAGCGGCCTTCGCTGTTCCGATACAGGAGGAAAGCACATATTCAATGGAATCATCCTCTTCCGCCAGATCTCTCGCAGCGGCGGCCGTCAGGCGGGAAACCGTCAGGATCGTGCCCTCGGCAGGCTTCATGACAGCCTTGTATGCGGCATCCACACCGGCGGAAAGTGCGACGGCAAAATCTTTGCCGGTACCTTCTGTCTTACCTTTCCAGGCGTTGGAGAAGCCACGGAACAAAAGCGACAGGATAACGCCGGAATTGCCTCTGGCGCCGCGAAGCATTGCGGACGCGGTAATGTCCGCTGCCCGGGTCAAGGACGGATCATCGGATTTCCGAAGATCGGTTGCCGCGGAATTGAGCGTCATTCCCATATTGGTACCGGTATCGCCGTCCGGAACCGGGAACACATTCAATTCGTTAATTCTCTGTCTGTTGACATCAATCGAGGCAGCGGCGCTGATGATCATACGGCGGAAAGCTGCACCGTCAATGGTCTGTCTCAAAAAAAACACCTCCGTGTGCGCGAGTCGAATCGGCGCAGCTTAATCCATGGTAATAGAGTCTACAAAGACATTGACGGCCCGTACTTCGGTACCGGTGGACTTTGTCACAAAATAACGAACTTCGCTGATGATGGAGTCACAGATGGCGCTGATATTTACGCCCTTGTCAATCATAATGTGCAGGTCGATTGAGAGGGAATTGTCCTCGTGGAACGTGACCCGAACACCTTTTCCCATTGCTTCCCGTCTAAGAAGATGGACCAGTCCGTCTGTCATGGATCGAACCGCCATACCTTTTACGCCGAAACAATTGGTTGCAGCATAGCCGGCGATGTTGGTGTAAACTGCGCTGTCGACCGCGATCACACCATTGTCCGTTGTAAGACGAATCATATCGAAACCTCCTTTTCAAGTGGATAGGAATCCATATACAACCGCTATTTTAACCGATTTAATAAAAAAGTACAAGAGTGAATTGTCCCGATTGATTGATCGAACCGGAAATTTTTACAGAAGAAAGGGGCACGGAAAACCGTGCCCCTCTTTATTGAATCAGATCATGCTCTCTTCCCAGCAGGAAGGTGCTTCCAGACCCATCATCTTAACCAGCGTAGGCGCTACATTGGCAAGACCGAATTTCCCGTCCCGAATGTCATATCTGGTATCCGGGTCATAGATGATGAAGGGGACCGGATTGAGCGAATGAGCCGTACGCACGGAAATCTGACCTTTTTTGTTGGTTTCGGTCATCTGATCGGCATTTCCGTGATCGGCCGTCACACATACGGTATAACCATATTGGTCGGCTGCCTCCAGAATCCGTCCGACGCCCTTATCCACACACTCCATGGCAGTGATGACGGCGCTCATAACGCCCGTGTGTCCGACCATATCGCCATTCGGGAAGTTGCAGCGCAGAAACTCAAATTTGTGAGAAGCCATGGCGGCAATCATGTGATCCGTGATCTCAACCGACTTCATGGCGGGTGCCTTGTCGAAGGAGATCACATCGGAAGGAATCTCCTCATAGACTTCCAGCTGGTCATCCACCTTGCCGGAACGGTTTCCGTTCCAGAAATATGTGACATGACCGAATTTCTGCGTCTCGGAAAGCGCGTATTCATGGATCCCAGCCTTGCAAAGCACTTCCGTCAGCGTATTGCGGATAACAGGCGGCTCAACAAGATAACGCGCCGGGATCTTAAGATCGCCATCATACTCCAGCATACCGGCATACAGCACGCCGGTATAGTCGCCGCGGTCAAACTTGTCGAAGTCTTTGCGATCAAACGCCTGCGAAATTTCCAGAGCACGGTCGCCGCGGAAGTTGAACAAAATCACGCTGTCACCGTTGGCGATTCTGGCCACGGGCTCGCCGTTTTTCGCGATCACAAACGCGGGCAGATCCTGGTCGATGCAGCCAAGCTCCGCACGATATGTTTCAATGGCAGTCTTTGCGTCGGGGAACTGACGGCCAAGGCCCTGAACATGGGTGCGCCAGCCGGCCTCCACCATGCTCCAGTTGGCCTCGTAGCGATCCATGGTGATCTGCATGCGGCCGCCGCCGGAGGCAATCTTATACTCATGCTGAGCATCCGAAAGTTCAGCCAGAACCGTCTCCAGCTGCGCCACGTACTCCAGCGCGGACGTGGCCGGAACATCCCGGCCGTCCAGGAGGATATGGCAGAATACACGCCGGATGTCCTGTTCACGCGCATGACGCAGCATGGCAATCAGATGCGCAATGTTGGAATGCACATTTCCGTCGGAAAGCAGGCCCAAAAAATGAAGCGCTCTTCCATTTTTCAGGCAGTTGTCGGTCAGCGCCAGCCAGGTCTTGGAGCGGAAGAGATTTCCGGACTCAATGGATTCCCCGACGAGTTTTGCGCCCTGGGAATAGATCTGGCCGCACCCAAGTGCGTTGTGGCCGACTTCAGAATTGCCCATGTCCTCGTCGCTGGGCAGGCCGACCGCCGTACCGTGGGCCTTCAGCCAGGTGTGAGGGCAGGTATCCAGAAGTTTATCGAGAACTGGAGTGTTGGCAACTTTGACTGCGTCGCCGGGACCGCCGTCGCCGCGTCCGACGCCATCCATAATCACTAGCACGATCGGTTTTTTCATTTGTAGTACCTCCAATTGATAATAAGAAGAAATCGTACTCAATTGAGGTTATTTTACAACATTTCTCGTTCACTTACAAGGTACATTTCAGTTTTTCAATCCGACGATGTGGTCCGCAGCCAAAGAATATACGCCGTCAAAATCGACATGGGGATTATAAAGAGCCTCCAGTTCATCATGCACGGATTTGGCTTGTCTGAGCTTTTCCGATACGCGCTTTTCCAGCGGCAACAGTCTCAGTTCCAGTTCCGTCAGATCCGCTGCATAATATCCACCCGTTTCCGGCAGGAAAACCGCTTCGGTCATTTCCGGATAAATGGGGTGCTGCGCACAGATCACGTCGTATCCGGCAGCTGCGGCACTCTGCGCAAGCTGTTCGGCATCTTCCGATGCAGGGAGTATTTCCGGTGAAGAATCGGAGAGCGGAAAGGAAAGCATGCCCCTGCAAGTGAGCGCACGGCAGAAACGTCTCGCAAGAATTCCGTTTCCGTGCTTGGCCGGCAGCGAAAAAGGAGCAGCAGTCTTTGCCGTTCTCACCGCATGGGGTTTCCAGACCGATGCCTGATCAAGCAGATCATAGGCTTCCGTATAAATTGCCTGATTGCGCGCATGGAGTTCCATAATCTCTTTCAGCCTCGGCTGCAGTGCCTTACGATCATAAAACCGGCCCAGATCCAGATAAAGCCCTCCGGCGCCTGGATAGGGGACCTCCATAACATGCGGTGCAGTCCCATCCACATACCCGATTTTCTGCGCCGGGATGTAGACGGCATCCAAAGAATCCGGATCGCCGGAGCACCAGACATATTGTACGTTCAGTCCATCCTTTTCCGCTGCTGCACCGATTTTTTTCATGAAACTGGATTTTCCGCAGCCGGGACCGCCCTTGATCACCCAGAGAAACCCGCCTGTCTCCGGTCTGCAAAAATTCTGATAAAGAGAAGCAAAACCGCGAACACTGTTGGAACCCAAAAAGTATTGAATTCTGTGATCGAATTCCATAAACAGGCCTCACTTTCATAAGCTACTTATAAAATATGCCGCGTACAAGCAAAATGTACGCGGCATAAAAATTTAATTTAGCGCCGGAACCTGTCTGGAGAACAGCTCCTGTACACGTTTCCGAAGTGCGGCAAGTCCGGGATCGTCAGGTGAAATTTCAGATAAGGCATTTGCAGCAGCTGTCTGGGCTTCTTTTAAGGTTTCCAGATCCATCTGCAGGTTGGCCGCACGGAAGGCGGGAAGTCCATGCTGCCTGCTCCCCAGAAAATCGCCCGGTCCGCGCTGTGCCAAATCCTGCTCCGCGATCCTGAAACCATCGTTGGTCGCACAGAAACCGCGAAGCCGGGCAAGCGTATCCGGGTTTTGCGCGGAAGAGAACAAAATACAGTAGGATTTGTCCCGTCCGCGACCCACACGGCCGCGCAGCTGATGCAGCTGGCTGAGTCCGAATCGATCCGCGTTTTCAATTACCATCAGCGTGGCATTCGGCACATCCACTCCGACCTCCACAACCGTCGTCGCGACCAGTACGTCCAGACCGCCTTCTGAGAAAGAGGCCATGACCGCATCTTTTTCCGAGCTCTTCATCTTTCCGTGAAGAAGTCCGACTCTCAAATCCGGAAATACCGTTTTTTGGAGCGTTTCAGCCCAGACCTCGGCAGATTTCAAAGATTCCAGATCGCTTTCTTCCACAGCCGGGCAGACAATATACACCTGGTGACCCGCCTGACATTGTTTTCTGACAAATGTATTGCAGCGTTCCCGTTTATCCTCTCCGATCAGGAATGTGTCAATCGGCTGCCGTCCAGGCGGCAGCTCATTCAAAACAGAGACATCCAGATCTCCGTAGGCAATCAGCGCAAGTGTGCGCGGGATCGGGGTCGCCGACATGACAAGAAGATGCGGCGCATTGCCCTTTTCATACAGCGCTGTCCGCTGGGATACGCCGAAGCGGTGCTGCTCATCTGCAATGACAAGCCCCAGGTTGGAAAAAACGACGTCCTCCGTCAGCAGAGCATGCGTGCCGATGACGAGCTGAGCTTCACCCGAGGATATTGCGGCCTTTACCTTCCGCTTTGCGGCAGCTGTCAGTGAACCCGTCAGCAGAACCACATGAACGGAGAGGCTTTCAAAGAGGGGGCCAAGAGAAAGCGCGTGCTGCTCGGCAAGGATTTCTGTCGGAGCCATGATGACAGACTGCCTGCCATTTTGTGCCGCACAGAACGCCGCAGCTGCCGCGACAAGCGTTTTCCCGCTTCCGACATCCCCCTGTAAAAGACGATTCATCGGAATGCCGGATGAAAAGTCAGACAGGATCTCTCCTATGGCAGAAAACTGCGCGTGCGTCGGGTGGTAGGGGAGAGCAGAATAAAATTTTGCAAGATCTGTATCGGTATAAGGTTTTGTGTGAAGCTGCGCGCGTCTGCCGCGCAGCAGTTCCAGCCCGGCAGAAAAAACAAAAAACTCTTCAAATACAAGTCTGCGCCTTGCTTTTCCCAGTTCTTCCATGGACGGCGGATTGTGCACTGTTTCATAGGCATACGCCGCACCGCACAGTTTATATTGCTCCCGGACGTTCTCCGGCAGGATTTCCGGCAGTTCCATCAGGCAAGCGTCCAGCGCCTGGCGTACGGCACGAAGAATAACCGCATTGCTGAGCCCCGCGGTAAGACCGTATATCGGCAAAATCCGGTTGGTTGCCGCTCCAGACGCTGCTTCAGATTCAAAAACGGGGTTTTGCATTTCAAAACCGCTGTAATCGCCGCGGAGTGTTCCGTAGAAGCTGTACGTCTCTCCATAGACGAGGCTGCGGTCCAAGTAGGGCTGATTGAAAAATGTCAGATGGAGTTTGCCCGTTTCGTCCGCAACAATTGTCTTTGTTATGTCCAGGCCCTTGCGAATATGGGCTGTATGCGGATGAGACACCACCATTGCGTCAAAGCAGGCCGGTGTGTCCGCCTGCAATTCGGCAATGGTGCATTTTTTTGTACGGTCTTCATAAGCGCGGGGGAAATAGGAGATCAGGTCATAGAGAGAACGGATGCCCAGCTTTTCCAGCTGTGCCGCCCGTGCCGGACCAATTCCGCGCAATTCCTGAATGGACGAAAAAAGATCCATATGCCGCATCCCTCCTGACGACCTCATTATAACGAAAAGCTTCAAAACGGACAAGTCAAAAACGAAAATCCCCCGGAACTTTTGTTCCGGGGGATATAACGTCCAAAGAATCAAGCCAGCTTGTTCATCTTAAGAGTCATGCTGCTCTTTTTACGGGCAGCGTTATTCTTATGAAGAATACCCTTGTTAACAGCCTGATCGACCGTTTTCACGGCAGCCTGATAAGCGCTATCGGCCTGTTCGTGGTCGCCAGCGGCAACAGCGGCGTCAAATTTCTTCAGGGTGGTCTTCAGCTCGGATTTTTCCATCTTGTTGCGTTCGTTGTTGGCCTTGGACACCAGAACTCTTTTCTTGGCAGATTTGATATTGGGCATGACTACACCTCCTCCAATAGCGTTTATACAGAAACATTAAATGGTCTCATGCAGAAATACATTATAGCCTGCAAGTCTGATAAAATCAATAGCAATTTTTCTTTTTTTTGATTATTTCGCATAGCTAAGCTTACGCATGGAAAACT
>Ga0163159_1002485_pt1 | contig 15047 bp, 8 predicted proteins | sample BioMet9_FD_108702 | JGI IMG/M metagenome (GOLD analysis project Ga0163159, IMG submission 108702) | Microbial communities from bioreactor (seeded with sewage sludge) at Lawrence Berkeley National Lab, California, USA - Biofuel... | ecosystem: Engineered > Bioreactor > Anaerobic > Unclassified ... | reverse complement strand
CGCCTATTTCAAACGGTTTTGTAATTATCGCAATCTTTGAAATACGCTCGAAATTCTTAAATCCATTTTTTGCGCTCACCAATTCATTCACTTCGCTGTCAAGCAATTTATGAATTACTTCATTGTGCGCAAGATTTTCATACGAATCAAATGAAATATTATTTTCCTTTGCATACGACTTTATATCATCTTCACTCGGAAGAATAAGCGCACCAAGGAAACGCTGATCTTGTCCCACGACGACACTTGCACTTATGTACCGCGAAGAATTTATTTTCATTTCTATAGGAAGTGGCTCAACATTCTCTCCACCAAGTAGAACAATTGTGTCTTTCTTGCGGCCACGCAGTACAAGTTCATCATCAACAGTAAGAATTCCAATATCGCCCGTATCAAACCATCCATCGTTGCTCATTACTTTTGCGGTTAAATCGTCACGTTTATAATAACCTTTCATCACAATTCCACCGCGTACCTGGACGTTTCCTTTTTTGCATTTGCCAACATCTTTCCCGTTATCGTCAACAATGCGCACTTCAACTCCTCGTAACGGAGTTCCCACCGTGCCGAACACAGGACAAGCGCATGGACGCACGCAAACAACCGGCGCCGTTTCGGTAAGACCGTATCCTTCAACAACATTGACTCCGACCGACCAGAAGAAGCGATCAATATTCGGAGGAAACGCACCGCCTCCTGCAATACCACAACGGAATCGTTTGCCAAGCATTGCTTTTATCTTTCCAAAGACCAACACATTGCCAAGCAGTTTAAGCGGCCACAGTAAAAGCCACGGTAGAACAAGCACAACCCACCAGAATCCCAGCCAGTCATGACCGAAGCGAGCTTCCTTTCTAAACAGTTTACGATCTATCTTGCAATGAATCTGCGCAACACCAACAAAAAATCTAAACAACACAAATACAATGCCACCGGTCTTACGCATTTTGTGCCAGATGCCATCATACACTGCCTCAAAGACGCGCGGAACAGCAGGAAGCAAATCAGGATTAAGTTTCTGAAAGTCAGCAAGAAGGACGGATCCAACAGGCTTGCTGTAACAAATTGCCGCCGCCTGGAAGAAAATGACATATTCACAAAGACGCTGAAATGCATGCCATACCGGCAGCACACAAAGCGCCTTTTCGCCAGGATTCAAAAAAATTCGTTCCTGAAGTTCGACTAGCTGCGTCAAGAAATTTCCGTGCGTCAGCATGACTCCTTTTGGTGTACCAGTTGTTCCACTTGTAAAAATAATTGTCGCAATGTCATCGCGTTCACCTTTTTCAAGTTCAGTTTCAACTTTGTCAGGATTATCTATGCGGAACTGGTGGCCGTTTTTTACAACAGACTTGAACTGATAAATCTTAACATTTTTTTCCTGAGCGGCGTTTTGTTCTTCATCTGCGACATCATCAAAGCTAATGATTTCTGTAACAAGCGGAAGTTTATCTTTAACGGAAAGTATTTTGCGAATCTGCATTGTGTTTTCTACAATGACCATTCCGCATTCCGCAAACGACAAAATGTAAGAAAGATCCTGTTCCGTCGCATCACATCCGCGAGGAGTATCTATGGCACCTATTGCAAGAAGTCCCATATCGGCTTGTTCCCACTCAGCGCGGTTGTCGCTGATAAGGCCTATCCTACTGACACGTTTCTGGCCAAGCTGTAAAAGCCCGCCGGCAAAGTCTAAAGCCTTTTGGTACATGTCATGATAATTTACCGGAATAAAATCCCCTGACTTAGTGCGTGAATATTGCGAATAAATCTCTGGATATTTTTCTGCAGTCCGGCGCAGCATTTTTGGCAGCGTCTGTTCCATCTTCCACCCATCCCGTTCAATTTGCTCAAACAAAAAAAATGACAAAATCATTGGTTTTGCAAAGATATTGGAAAGTATATACCTCTGCTCTTCAAAAAGCAATGAATTCACGTCCGGGAGCATACACATCATCTTTGCTTTACAATTCCCTCATGCGGGTGTAAACTACTAATCGGTAGTTTATTATAGAACAAAGAGGTGTTTTTATGGCAGAAAAAATCACAAAGGACGCTATTTTTGAAGCAGTGCTCAATGCTTCTTTTTATCGCTCAACAGGCGCAACGAGTCTTGCCGACATTGCAAATGAGCTGCACATAAAAAAAGCTTCTCTCTACAATCACTTCAGCAACCGCGAGGATATTCTTACCCAGACAATTGAAATGTGCGCCGAATACATTAAGACAATCACCTTCATTCCGCCAGACGTTGAGTCAATTGCAAAGAAATACTCGCCGGAAACAGTGCTCAAAGGCATTGTGAACAGATATTTTAAAATGCATGAAAAGTCTCCGCTCTTTCAGATTTATACTTTTGTTGAAAGTCAAAAATATTTCAATGCAACAGCAGCAGCAATTGTCACTGAAGAAAAAGACAAGATTGTCCGTCAGACAGAACAAGTGCTTCTTGCACTTGCCACAGAAGGAAAAGTCGTGCTCACAAAAAGCTCTTCATCTTATACTGCAGAATGGTTCTGCTCAGGAATCAACGACATGCTCAATATGTATCTTATCAAACGGAAGCAAATAATCATGTGTAATCCAGCAGCCGGAGCAGGCCAACTCTTCACGCTTCCTGTGGACGAAAAAAGTCTTGATGCAGTTGATGCTTTTGTTGACCAATTTGTCACCTATATAAAATAGAGGAACAGTATGGACTATCTTCTTGAACTACTAAACATTGACATACCTCATCTTTTCATCATGTTCCTTATTTTTGCATTCATCGGCTGGACCTGTGAAGAAATTTATTGCTCCATCGGAATGCGCAAACTCGTAAAACGTGGAATGCTGTACGGACCAATCTGTCCGATTTACGGATTCGGCGGCGTCATCATCATTTATTTTTTGTATCCGTGGCGCGACACGTGGCTCAGACTTTTCTTTGCCTCGCTTGTGCTCACTTCCATTCTTGAATATTTTGTAAGCTGGCTGCTCGAAAAATTGTTTCATGCAAAATGGTGGGACTATTCAAAAAATCCATTCAACATCAACGGACGAGTCTGTCTGCTCAACTCAGTTTTGTTCGGTCTGCTAGGAATTGCACAATGGCACTACGTTGAACCTTTTGTTTACAACATGGTGTACTGGAAACCTATTCAACCGTGGATTCATCTTATTTCGGTGCTTCTTGCGCTCGTTCTTGCAACAGATATTCTTGCCACCATACACAAATTGGTTGACTTTAATTCCACCATGGAAAAATTCAAACAGTTTGGAGAACAACTCAAAGACAGATATGAAGGTGAAGACTGGTTCAAACCGCAGTCTTTGCACACAATGCTTGCTTCAATAAAAGAAAGGGCGGCAATTGATTCAACAAAGTTCAGCGAAAAATTTCTTACTTCAGTTGAAGGATATTCAAAACGCCAGCACAACATTGAGTCTTGGCTCAAACGACTTCCTTCCATGACAAGTAAAGACTACCAGAATGCACTCGACCACATAAAGCAAATGCTTGCCGAAAATATCATGGAAAACAAGCGTTTGCTCCTTGCTCAGAAAGAATCGCTTAAAGCAAAAAAAGACGCACTGCTGAGCGAGCAAAAGAACGCTCACCTTGCTGCAAAAGCGACAAAAGCAGAAAGGAAGCAAAAAAAATAATTATCACAGGAGAGAAAAATGGCATTTTGTTCCATAAAAAGATTATTCCTCTGCGCACAAATTATCGTACTTTCATCTGCACTACTTTTTGCGCAAGACACGCCGCTTAAACAATATCAAACTTTCTCGTGGCAACCTGTTTATAACGCGCGAAAGTATGAAGTCACCGTTCAACCACAGATAAAAGAAGGAGTCTGGGGAAAATCAATTGTTGAAACTACCGTAAAATCAAATCTTGAAATGCTCCTGCTTCCAGGCACCTATCGTGTTTCAATCGCAACATACAATGTGCTTAATAAAAAGTCTTCCACTTCTCCTTGGGTGACATTTCTTATTCTTGATGACACCGAACCGTTCATCTATCCAAGCACCTTTACAACAGACATAGGTACTTCCGTGCATCGTTATGACGCGGATGTTGTTGAAGAGGCTTTTCGTGCAGGCTCAACATATACTGAAGCAAAGCCCAATTCAAACGTCATATATATCCTTGGCAAAAATATTTTCTTTCCAGAAACTACATTCATTCTTAAACCTGCGGAAGCGACAGCAAACGCTGGCATTGCTCCTGCAAATCCATACCGCAAAGAAATTCCGCTTACCATCATCGGCCGTGACCGAGAAAAGGAAACGGTAATAGTTTCATACGATGACAATCTTCTTTCAACAGGATACTGGATTCTTGAAGTACATAATCCCAAAAACAAAACAGCTTCTATTGATGTAAATGTATTTGCTCCCAAAAAGATCGTCCTTGATTCTTCATTATTTAAGACAGACGCACATTACAACAAACCCACGGCAGTGCTTACAAAACAATCAAATGCAACCTTTGTAGTGCGCGGTGATTTTTTGTACAAAGATACACAATTTTCGCTTGTTCCTGATACACAAAATCAATATCTTTTTGGTTCAACACAGCCACTTGTAACTGTCCCGCTTACACAGAAAAAAATTTCCTTTGACACAAACGGCCGCACAGCAGAAGTTGAACTTTCTTACGAAAGCGCGCTCGTTGCAGATGGATTCTATCTACTCACGGCACAAAATAAGTATGCTCCTGCCGCGGAACAACAAATTCTTATTACCGTTGACGCCGAAGCAAACAACGCCGCGCCTGTTGTCGAAAAAATCAAATCAAAATATGACAAAGCAAAAGGAACGCTCACCATTACGGCAACCGGTAAGCGATTCAATAAAACTGCAACAGCCCTTATCATCAGTCAAAGTCCCATTGGTACAAAAGGCTCACAACGAATGGCACTTACTACCACAAAGGCAAATAAAAGATCAGCAGTATTTACCGCAGACGCTTCCGCCCTATCACCAGGAACATATGCGCTTCTTGTTGAAGTAAATAAAATGACCGCAGTCACTTATATTTCCATAGACGAAGCGCACAACGTCACGATACTCGACCAAGCCGATGCACAGCTCAAAGAAAGTTTTTTTGCAGGCAAAGAATCACCAACAACAGCTACTCAGACTTCTCTGCCGGAAACAAAAGAAAATAAAAGCAGTTCAAAGAAATCAGATGCTCCGTGGCGCGCATTTGAAATGATTGGTGCTTTTGGTTTTTATGCTGAACAAAATTCGACAGCAAAGAAAGGTCCTGCCGGAAGCGTTTCCATCAGGGCTGATATCAACCGCAACTTATTTTTCTGTTCTGATTTTAGAATAAGCATAACAAATTTCGGGCTAGACACGCAGGATGATGAAACATACCTGCTTAACAATATTCAAAATAACTTTGACATTGAAATTGCTTATTATAACAGCAAAGAAGCAACGTTCCGATATTATTTCGGAACCGGAGCAGGATTATATTCATTGTTCCATGGTGACGTAGGAGAAGAAGTACGCGAAACACCAGATTACCATCTTTCAATACCACTGTTTGCCGGTGTTGAATGGAATCATTTTGATTTTAAACTGCAAGCTGACACCTTGTACGCTCTTACCAGCACCGATGACACCGCCTCAAGATTTAAAGAAGCAGTGACCGTACAAGTAGGATATACATTTGATACAACGATGCTCGCTGTACTTCTTAGAAATCTTTTCTTTAAATAACTAAAGGAAAACAACAGAAAGGAGCCATATGAATAAACAATTAAAATTATTTTTTCTCTGTAGCATTCTCTTCTTGGCAGCAACGACTTTGTTTTCGCAAGACGCCCCGCTACAACAATATCAGAACTTTTCCTGGAAACCTATTGCAAATGCACGGCGCTACGAAGTTGCTGTTGAAAAAAAGCAGGATGACGGTTCTTGGACCGCAGAAAAAAACGAGTCTACAAAAAAGAGCCGGCTGGAAATGTTGCTATATCCCGGAAACTACCGTGTTTCAATCATCACCTACAACGTGCTCAACAGAAAAGCATCACAGTCACCGTGGATACAATTCATAATTCTTGATGAAACAGAACCTTTTTTATTTGAAGATACATTTACATCTGGCGGCAACGGGAAAATTGGCACACTCAATACAAAAAATGGAAGCGTACCAAGCACAATCGCTGAAGAAAGCAAAGATTCCCCCGTTCAAGCGGAACCAGAGCCAGTGGAAATTTCGCAGGGAAACATGCTTTCCGTCTTAGACACAAATGAATATCCACCAAACATAATTCGCATAAAAGGAAAAAATATTTTCTTCGAGGAAACAACATTTTCACTTGTTCCGATAGCAGCAAGTGAATCAACGCCAGGAGCAATACCTTCTCTTGTGCAAAACAGAGACAGTGTGCCCCTCACCGTATTAAGTCGTGACCGCAATGACAATACGGTAATTGTTGCGTATGATGAATCAAAATTAGCTACCGGATATTATAAACTGCAAGTACAGAACCCCGGCAACAAAAGTACAGCGCTTGCCGTAAACATTTACACATCGCGTGTACCATCTTTTATGCGTGATGATTTTGGATATGATGAAAAGTTCAAAGTTCGCACACTTACGCTAACTCGAAGCCAGACGACACCTTTTGTTCTCAAAGCAAAGGACTGTGAATACGACACTGTTTTTTCATTAGTTCCAGCATCGGGAATTCCGTATCCGTTTGAATCGCCATTGAAAAGAAACATTGTCACCTTTGCATATGACGCTTCTACACTGCAATGCACTTCAGATGGAACCATGCTGTTCCCGCTTACCTTTGCTCCGGAAGAAATTGAGACAGGATACTATCTGCTTACCGCCTCGACACCAAACAAAAAAAGCGACACCGAGCTGCTTCTTGTCACTGCATCTCCTGCAAGCAATTCTGCACTGCCGGAAGTGCTTGATGTAAAAACAAAATACAATAAAAAGAAAGAGAATGTTGAAATAACCGTCATCGGAAAAGAACTAGCCTCTGACACTGCCGCAGTTCTTGTTGCGCCTTATAATTCTGAAACAGGAACAAACGAACGCATAGAACTCACACTCACCGACTTTAGCACAAACAAAAAGAAAATTGTTCTGAACGCCGAAAGTACAAAAATTTCCGCCGGAACATACGGACTTCTCCTTGAATCAAACGGCAGCACAGCACTCACTTACGTTACCATCGATGACAAATATTCATTTAAACTTGCCAAACTCACGCAGGAAGAAAGCGACGACATATTCCTTCGCTCAAAAACATCCATCGTCCCAAAAAATATTTCTGTTGGAACTGCAATCAACACTGTAAACGAGTATCCACTTGGAGAAACAAATTCATATTCTTTTACAGAAGATTCAGTCACCAAGCTTGGCGATGTTGCCGGCGTCGGAACAAAGTGCAATATTGAACGGCAGAAAGATGAAAACGGCAAAGGACACCTTGTCATAAATGTAAAGCGTCTGACTTCTACAACACGTTCCGTTATCAGAGAAGACAATGAAAATATTATAAAATTGTTTGCCCAAGGTGACTCGCTTCGATTTAAAATTTCTTCGGACTCCAATTACAAAGGCTGGAAAGTAAGACTTATCACAAACAAGAATGAAGGCATTTCTTATGCCACAACTATAAGTGGTCACGTCAAAGAAGTAACTGATGACACAGGAACATATTATCTTTTTTCAGCCCCGCTCACCAGTTTTAAAAACACTTCATGGGATTCCTATAAGGAATTTGATCAAAGGGAAATTTTTGCTCTTGAATTTGCAGAGATAACAGCTGCAGCAGAAAACAAAATAGATGTTTATGACATTGAAACATTTGAAAGTTCTTCAGTACCGACAATGCTTGTAAAAAAGTGTCCGTTCATCATGACTAATGGAGCCATGGCAATAAATTATGAAACTATGAAGAAAGAAACTTCCGCGTCAATTATTATCACGCCGATTGACTTCAACTTTATTTCGCAAGAGATTGGGACAAACATTCTTCTTGATTCAAAAGCAATGAGTTTTGATACTTCCATAAAACTTGCACTTCCTTACGATGCAGTAAAACCATATGTAGGTGCAGGATTTGGCATTGGAATGAAAAAAGATTTTTCAGAGATCAACGACTACTACTTGCCTTGTTATGCAGGATTAAGACTATTCAATGTCATAGATCTTAGGTACACCTTCAAGATTCATGGGCTTAATACTTCTTTCGACAAATCAACCATGTATGCAGAAGATGTATATTCTTTAGTAATTACCATCTGGCACCGAAACCAAAAACTTGTTCGCGTTCCAAAGGAGAAAAAGCAATGAAAAGAATTCTGCCATTTATCTGTTTACTCATCATTTCTCTCTCTAGTTTTATTTCTTGTGCAGACTTTATTAATGACAAACTAAATTTAGGCGTCGCATCGGGTTCATCAGGCTCACTTGAATGGTCATGGAATTTATTTGATCAAACACTGTCGCTTACCGGAACCGCTGATTCAACAGAGCCATTCACTTACAAGCAAATTTCCGGATTGAATTATTCAAAAGTCAAGACCATAACGATTGGAAGTGGCATCACCGCTCTTGGCGACCATGCATTTTCTTGCTTTACAAATGCAGAAAGCATTTCAATTCCTGAAAGTGTAACCAGCGTTGGAGAAGGCATCTTTAAAGGACTTACCTCATCAACAAAAATTGAAATAGCTTCCCCAACCACGTTTCCAAGTTCTTCAAGTTCTTGGTACGAAGGATATAGCGGCCTTATAGCGCTTATTAATGGAGATAAGTTAAACATTTATGGCGATGGTGATATCACCGCTTCAGACAGCACCTATATCAAAGAAGCAAAGGATGCAAAGGTAACGTCAATTAGTATGGCAGACGGAATAACTTCAATTTCAAACGCAGACGCATTTGCCGGTTTAACAACCGTAACAATGGTAACGCTGTCTAACGCTCTTACAACCATAAGTGACTATATGTTCGAAAGCTGCAATAACCTTACATCAATCACTATTCCATCAGACGTGACATACATCGGAGCTTCTGCCTTTGCCGGCTGCACGACGCTCTCAACCATAACCATACAAGGCGCAATCACACACATAGGAGACGGCGCATTCTACAATTGTACAAAGCTTACACCAATCACTATTCCATCAAGCGTGACATACATCGGAGCTTCTGCCTTTGCCGGCTGCACGACGCTCTCAACCATAACCATACCAGACTCAGTCACACACATAGGAGACAGCGCATTCTACAATTGTACAAAGCTTGCATCAATCACTATTCCATCAGACGTGACATACATCGGAGCTTCTGCCTTTGCCGGCTGCACGACGCTCTCAACCATAACCATACCAGACTCAGTCACACACATAGGAGACAGTGCATTCTACAATTGTACAAAGCTTGCATCAATCACTATTCCATCAGACGTGACATACATCGGAGTTTATGCTTTTGCCAAATGGACAGATTCACAAAGCATTACACTTAGCTGGTCAAGCACTGACACAACAGAAAGGGACCTTTCGGGTTTATCATCATCAGACCAGAGCCTCTGCAACGCAGCAATCAAATACAGTGACAACACACCGTACACACAACCATAAAGAGGAAAAAGATGAAATCACAAACAGACAAGGTTCCGTTTCCTATAAGCATCAAACTTGTTTCAATTTTTTCAATACTTGTATTGATTGTTCTAGGAATAACGACATACATGGTTTCAACTCTGGTGCGAAGCGATGAACGTGTAAAAGCAGAAGAGAACAATCATACCATAAACGGCCGAACCGCAGAAACAGTGCAGGACTCCTTTCTTGCAGTGCAGCACAATGCCGCCGGTCTTTTGAATACACTTGCTCTCATTCCGCAATCAAACAGCGACACTGTACAAAATTTATTCGCCGATTACTGCACACGCAACGATGAAACGATTTTTATTTCAGGACCTTTTCTTGGAACAAAATATAATCCATCATTCACCAATCAACACAAAGACACAACGTCCATCGCGAACAGTTGGCTTAAGACATGCTCGTCCATCCAACAATCTGTCAAAGATGGAACAATCGAAGTAAAAAACATTTCCAGTCTATTCAACACACCTGCACTCTGCGTTTTTTTTCCATACAAGACAGAAAATTCAACGGAATGTGCCGCAATTGCATTTACAGCGAATCATCTTGCTGAAATCATGAGCACAGGCTCTTTCAACACATCAATGCTTGTAAACAAAGTTGGCGACGTGCTCATTCATTCTGATTTTGATAAAATGATTTCAGGCACTAACATTGCTTCTCTTTCAGCTTTTCAAAATATGATTGCTTCAGAACTTGACAACAGTCAGAGCATTTTTCCGGATGAAAACAACGACAAATGTTTTTATGCATACCACAAAATTATTGGCGGAATGCTTGTCATCACCACAGAATCAGAAAAAACAGATTTTGAATCAATTGATCGCACAACGTATAGAATTATTCTTTTTTCGCTTGCAATTCTATTTCTTGCAATATTCATCATAAGAATATTCAGCAAAACAATCACCCATCCTATAGGGGAACTTGTTGACGCTTCGCATCAAATTGAGGACGGACAGTACGATCTTACAATCAAACCAGCAACCCGCGATGAAATTGGAGCACTCACAAAAAGTTTCGTGCACATGAGCAAGGGTCTTGCAGAACGCGAACGGCTCAGAACGACATTCAGTAAATTTACAAACAAAACAATCGCTGAACGCGCAATGAAAGGCGAACTGGTGTTAGGTGGCGAAACTCGAAACGCAACTGTATTCTTTTCAGACATACGCTCTTTCACTGCAATGTCAGAAAAACTACAGCCGCAGCAAGTTGTAGATATGCTCAACGAATATATGACGAGCATGGTTGCCTGCGTGAACAAGACGGGCGGTGTTGTTGACAAATATATTGGTGACTCAATCATGGCAGTATGGGGTGCTCCTGAATCAGCAGGGACTTCCGCAGACGATGCATGGAACAGTGTACAGGCAGCGCTTCTTATGCGCACCGCACTTGCAATGCTTAATAAAAAACGCACTTCTCTTGGACAACCTGCAATCAGAATAGGCTGCGGTATAAACACAGGAGCCGTTGTTGCAGGACAAATAGGCTCAAGCGAAAGAATGGAATACACCGTCATTGGAGACACTGTAAACTTTGCAAGCAGAACGGAATCGCTAAACAAACCTTTTGCAACAGATATTCTTGTCACTGAAAACACCTATCTTTTGGTAAAAGATAAAATCATCGCACAAGAAATGCCGGCAGTCACAGTGAAAGGAAAAGAGAAGCCGGTCAAAATGTATGCCGTCATCAACGAAACAGGAAAAACGGACATCACCACCATTGACCAACTCCGTACTTTCTTAGGTGTACAGGCACCCGATCTTGAAAAGGTAGACGTAAATGCAGAAGAAAAAAAATATAAAATCAATTAGTACAAAAGATATTGTAATCTCATCATTTTGTTTGCTCGGAATGGCAGCGTCACTTTTTCTTTTTTGGAAAGACCTGAACATTTCACTCAGTAAAACAAATGAGCAGCCAATTGCATTTATCTATTTTAAAAAGAATACCGCACAACGCCGCTTGCAAAACAAAAATATTTGGGAACGTTTACAGCAAGCATCACCAATATACAATGGAGACAGAATCCGCACTGCATCTGCTTCTGAAGCATATACAATTTTTGATGATGGCAACAGACTTGACATCCACGAAAATACACTTATTCAAGTATTTGCAACAAAAGATGGGGAAAGAGTACAGTTCATTGACGGCGCAATATCAGTCGTTACGACGAACACCGCAAACACCTCGACAGCAGGCAAATCAAAATTGAACATTGTGAATGGAACAAAAATTGTCTCCTTTACCGAGGGCACCGAAGCAACACTTTCTGTCCAAGAAAACAAGACTGTTACCACAACAATACTCAGCGGTGCAGCTACTGTAGCAACAACATCGACAACAAATTCATCGCCAATCACAACAACAGATTTATTCAGCATACTTACTTCACCGTCAGTTCATCTCGCCAACAAACAGCAAGATCTTCCAGTAACTTATGCAGCGCCTCTATAACTTACCGCAGGAACCTCTGTTGTCATCAACACGCAACATACAGATGCAAAAGCAACTGTTTTTTCTGAAAAAGAAACAAAACCAATTATTTATCTTCCAACATCAACGTATTCACTCACCCACGAATCTGGCCAAACACCATATCTTCCCGTCAGCTGGAATTCATTTGGAACGGCGGTTATGCAGTTTTCTCACAGTGTAAACTTTGATACGATTTTATTTTCATCTACGCTGCCACGCAATACAACAACATCTTATTTACCACTTTCATTTGCAGAACCGCAGGATATACTCTACTGGCGTGTAGTTTCAAACGATGCAGACAACACACATGAATTATATCCCTCAGGAATTCTTTTCATCAAACTTCCAGAGCAAACAAATATTTCTACAATCGCACTCAGCACGTTCTCAACACAAAAAGCTGCAACGCTTGTAAACACAATCTCTCCAATAAACAGTACACCAACTGACAGAGCAGTTTCTATTTTGCAAACGAAAAAATCTGAAGCGCAACAAGAACAGTTGTCCGAAGAAGCAAAAACAAACGCTCAAGAAAAAATACAGTCGGAATCAAAACCACACCTTCCAAGGATTTCAGTTTCGACAGAAAAGACGACGGCAAAAAATTCATCATCAGCAATTACATCGATTACTCCTGTACTCACTTCGCCGGCTGCGGGAAAAACATTCATGGAATCAGATTTTTCTTCCAACAATCCGCATATTCAATTCCTTTGGGGAAAAATAGCAGACGCACAATCATATACGTTCACTATTCTTTATGCATCAAAAATTATCTTTCAAACCAAAATAAAAACGACATCATTCTCTTTTGAAGGCGACAATCTTTCGCTTCTGGAAGACGGAAAATTCACATGGACAGTCACCGCTTTCCAAACAATTGATGGAACATCTTATCAAAGTGCCACAGCATCGTCAGACTTTACCATCAGTCTATCACACATAGACAATGTCAAAATCGACACCAGCACCCTTTTAAATGCCCACTAATCCTTCTATTCTTGACCTACCGCCCCCTTTTCTGGTATATTTTCTAAGTCACGGGGGTGTAGCTCATCTGGCTAGAGCGCTTGCATGGCATGCAAGAGGTAACCGGTTCAAGTCCGGTCATCTCCATTGCAAAGGGAGTAATTCGTACCATATGAATTGCTCCCTTTTTATTTTAAATTGAATGCCGCCGGCAGAGGGCTTGAACCGGTTAGCGAAGCGAGCGCGCGGCAGGTGCCGCGAAAAGGCGCCACGGATGGCGCCGACAGCGAGCGGAGCCGCCCGGAATGAGTGCACACGATGTGCACGAATGTAGGGACCTTCAAGTCCGGTCATCTCCATTGCAAAGGGAGTAATTCGTACCATATGAATTACTCCCTTTTTATTTTAAATTGAATGCCGCCGGCAGAGAATGTAACAGCACTATTTTAAACTAACACTTCAAGAATGGATGTGATATACTTATTCAATGTACTGATGACTTTGAAATGGAGCGTAGTAACATGCAAAAAACACAATTTAAACAACTTCTATTCACTGGAAGAATTTTGCTTATTTCATTTCTATTCGGCGGCATACTGTGCAATTGCACATCGGCAGAAGCAGAACCTACATTGACAGATTACGGTACTGTTTCCGTTCCTTCAGTAGATGCGACGCTTTCCGATTCGTTCATGCGCGGTTTTGACGCTTCAGAAATACGTCAGGCCGAAGAGAAAGGCATAACATTTTATGATGAAGACAATACGGCGAAAGACCCGCTTGTTATTTTAAAAGAGCACGGCGTAAACTGGATACGTCTGCGCATCTGGAACAGTCCGTCGGAAAAAGATCCCGGTGCCTGCAATTACGAGCGAACGCTGAATGTCGCAAAGCGGGCAAAAGCACTCGGTTTAAAACTGCTGCTCGACTTTCACTACAGCGACACATGGGCTGATCCCGGACATCAGCAGATTCCGGCTGCATGGGAAAACTACACGGCAATTACCGATGTAACAAAAGCGGTTTACGACTATACGTATAAAATCGTAAGCGACTTAAAAGCTGCTGGCGCAGAACCCGACATGGTGCAGATTGGAAACGAAATAAACAGCGGCATGTTCCTGAAAAAATCAGATAATAAGACAGACACTCCGTCTTCAATAAACTGCACAACCTCCACAGACACCGGCAGAAAGAATCTTGCGTGGGTGCTTGAAAGCGGCATAAAAGCTGTGCATGACGCGGATTCTTCCATTATAGTGGCACCGCATTTGAGTACAGGCGGCAATCCTGACACAACAAAATGGTTCTTCGATTTTTATGCGACACATAGCGGCACTGCGGCGACAGTGGAGACTGTTGATTTTGACGCAATCGGTTTAAGTTATTACTGCTTCTGGAACGCAAAACTCTGCGACCTGCAGACGAACATTGCAAATCTAAAGTCGCGGTACGGCAAGGAAGTGTTTGTGGCCGAAACATCATACGCATGGACACTCGATTGGAACGACAATTCAAGCAATATGTTTTCCGCAAAACAGGAGACAGACAGTTACTGGTGGCTTGTTGACAGTTCAAATAAATTATGGAAAAACATAGACGTTCTTACCCGATCGGACGGTTCTACAAAATATATTCCTGCCACAGTTCAGAATCAGGCCAACGTGGTACGCGCAGTTATAGAAGCATCTGCGCAGAAAGGCGCCACCGGTGTATTCTACTGGGGCGGCGGTTGGATGTGTGTGAGCGCAGTAGGCGACAGCTGGGAAAATCAGGCGCTGTTCGGCTTCGACGGAAAGTGTCTGCCGGGCATGAACGTGTTCAACGTAAAAGGCAAATAACTTTTTATCGTTCCATACTTTGTTGCACTATTTCTAGTATCTCAAAATTTATATTTGCCATACTATTTCTGTCAATCTTCTATTTCTCTGTCGTTTTCT
>Ga0163159_1002484_pt1 | contig 15050 bp, 7 predicted proteins | sample BioMet9_FD_108702 | JGI IMG/M metagenome (GOLD analysis project Ga0163159, IMG submission 108702) | Microbial communities from bioreactor (seeded with sewage sludge) at Lawrence Berkeley National Lab, California, USA - Biofuel... | ecosystem: Engineered > Bioreactor > Anaerobic > Unclassified ... | reverse complement strand
TCGTCTACATCAACTAGCATCTGCTTACAGTAGAAGGTGGATGCGCGATCGTCGCTTTCATCGTATATCAGGCTGCGCGTATAGTCATCATTAGAATAGACCATCTGCACCTTAAGCATCGTCCGCACCTGTCCGGAATCCGACCACGCTGGACTACCGCACTGTGGGCAGGAGGATACATCCTGTCCGTGGACTTCACGCTGGGCATGGGAACAGTTAGGGCAGAGCCGCCACAGCTCCGGCTGCGCTGTAGTCAGGTCAACTTGGTCAATCGTCAATTTGCGGCCATCTACATAGAAGCTGTTCATCGGTGCAAATTCGCTTATGGCAGAAGATGCGGAACGGCTGTATTCATAAACGGTTCTGTCATATTTTTTCTTTGTATTTTCCGGTGATCCACCCTCTGTTTCCAGCTTTCGGCGCAAAACAGCCTTCAATACGATTCCTGCTTCCGGGAAGGCATAGTTTGGCAGAAGCCCTTCGTCAGACAGGAAGTTGAACACATTTTTATTGTTGATATTGCGTACTACATTACCGAGAGCAATACGCTCCATTTTAAGCTCTTTGATTTCCGCATCATAGGAGCTGTCCTGTGGTTTGCTTTCCAGATCCTTGATAAGCTTTCCGAGCTGTTTGATGTTCTTGGAAATGGCATCCTTCTGCTTTTTCTGGTCTTCGAGGCACTCGAATATACGCATATACATGGAACTCTGCTTCAGGCGGTCTCCCTCTGCAAACTGCCGCAGCTCACTGCGAACATCATCATCAAGATACTGCGAGAACATTTGCAGAAATGTCCTGAGCAGGCTTGAAAGGTTGCTCTGTACGAATGCCAAATAATTAAACGGAAACACATCCTTAGTGCGGGTTTCCAGTTTGGCAAGACAGGTGCTGAGTTTATCCGGGATGGAGGCTTTTGTAGCACCTCGCTTCACCCAACAATCGAGGCAATAGGCAACAAACTGCCGTTCAAGCACTGCCGAGGCGCGAAGGAATACAGCCGGAGGCTCTACAGCACCGGAAATCATCTCCATCGGATCTTCATAGAAAAACAAATCGTGAGGGCGGGCGTTGGCGACTGCCAGCGTCAGCGAATTTCCGTCTTTACGTCCGGCCCGACCAGCACGCTGTAAAAATTGTGCCTGCGCTGGAGGGATACTACACATGATAACGCTGGAAAGGTCACCGATATCTATGCCCATTTCAAGCGTCGGAGTGCAGGAAAGAACATTCGTATCCCACGGCATCTGCTCTGTGATGCTGCGCTTAAACACCTGTTCTAATTCTTCTCTGTCGTCGCGCTCCAAAAGGCCGGTGTGCTCGCGAGCTATGGTGCGAACTAAATCGCCACTGCTGTATAATTTTCCGTAATAGCCGAGCGGCGCTTCGCTGTCCACACTGCAATGCCCTCCGCATTTGCTTCTCTGACAGGGAGCCCCTTCCCATATCTCGGCATTCTCTGAAGCCACGGCAAAGACACTGCCGCAGGTGTCGCATACAAGCTGTGTGACGCCCGTAGTGACACGGAGCCTGGATTTGTTCAGCCCCCAGACGGAATACCCGTTCCCGGCCGGCATAGAGGTAATATAACCTCGTTTGGTTAGCTCTGCGAATATGTAGCTGGAAATTGCAGAAAAGACCTCGCGGCCAATGAAAAACTCATCTACGCAGCTTTCTATCCAATTGACATACTTGGGACTGTTAACAGTATCAAATGAGAAAAGTCTGCTGCCGCCGGTATTCTCACAAATAAAGCGTGGTGTGTTTCGACCGGATTGGCGATGGGGGTACCAACTTAGATGCCCACTGTCAATAAGCCATGAGTCTCCGCCGTTAATTGTAAACTCTTCAAATGCCGGATCGCAGAATGCACCGTTCATGCGCATCAGGTTCAAGAAGCCAAGCACCATACGCTCAAAAGCGGTGGAGCTTGTATCATTAAGCGCGCTGAGCTCGTTGACCGTGCGTTCCTTCACGGCGGCTGCAATTTCAGCGATATCATCAGTGTCAAAATACAACGTGGAGCAGCCGGACTTTTCCAGCGTGCGACCAATCCTGCCGGCAACGCCGAACTCCAGCATAAGCTCATATCCAAGACGCTTGTCTATATCTGAAAGAAGCTTGCTCTCCAGCTTCCCACTGCCGAAATGCCCCGAAGATGTCATATCTTCATAGGCTTTCATCCATGTCATATTAGGCGCGATAAAACGGCTGACATAGTCCTCGGTCGATAATGCATCACGCCAATACTGCATAAAACCGCGAGTAAAATCATCGAAAGCCTGCCCGTTGCCGCCGTTCTGCGCGTACCGTTGGATAGAGCTCCTAAGACCGAAGCGCCATGTGCGAGAGTTAAAGAACCCGGCTCTGTGTGCGGCATCCTGTACGTTATCCGAGAAAGCGAGTGCTTTTTTATCATCATTGAATTTGGATGCGAACATCTGCGAGATGCTGACGCTAATAGCTGTGGCACTGCGCAGGCCGATGATTGACAAACCGCGCCGGCTGCCGCAGCAGGGGCAAACATACTGCTTGTTATCCTTTGACCCGCTGGTGTTGAGAGCCAGCGGTATTGCGATCTCTATGGTCTTTTCCCCACAGGAGGGGCATTCCTCATGTGAGCCATCGCCAACCTGCAGTTGCATACAGTTCGGGCAGAGCCTTGCGGCTGTCATGCCATAAGGTATATCCTCATGGCTGCACGGAAAAAGCATACGGATTTTCTTGTCGGCCTTGAAGTACAAATTATAGAAGGTGGACAGGTCTCCCATTGTAACATTACCGCGCTCATTGGCCATGGATACCCAGCCGGTGGCTCCGCAGTCACGGCAGTTTACCACAGGCAAATAGTGCTTCGCCTGCTGGTCGTTTAAATCTGTTGAGAGCGCGTATGTAATATCATCCGCAGAAACCTTTGCCTCAAGACGCCGCAACTCGCGGAACCACAGTTGCGTCTGCACATTGAGGAAGGGACGAGGATGAACCGCGTCACCGATTCTGGCATGAGAAATAAGCGCAAACAGCGCATCAACTGCCGTGGAAGCATCATATAGTGCTGCCAGAGCGGGATATTTCGTAGCAAGCGTCTCACAGATGGCAGAGGTCTGCATATATTTGTCTGCCATCAATGTCAGCAGGCTCTGTGTAAAGCTGTGATTCATCAGCAATTGCCCCAGCGCCAGCCGAGCTTCGATAGAGTCGATATTATCCGGTGGTGATGTGAGCCAACCCGCTGCCGCTGTGCGCAGGTAGCCTTGCTCATCATCGTTTTCTATGCAATTTAGCAGTGCAGTAATCGTTTCATCATCCGGTACAGAATAATCCGTTGCATCATGTCCGGCGAAAAATTCATCTGCGGAGAGTCTGTCCTCTGTGATGACTGAGTCCTCTTCAAAGGTTTCGCCGAACACCTTCTGCGCGTACTCCTTCATACCGGAAGATGAGTCCTTCGCGCCCATCGTTGCGGAAGTGCCTACACAGCATAAAAAGCCAGTAGGCGTGAACAGTCTTGCTTTCAAACGCCGAAGGAGGCAGGCAAGGTCGGTACCCTGCGCACCGTCAAATGTGTGCAGTTCATCCACTGCGATATACTTCAGAACTTCAGGGCCGTTCTCTTCCCAAAGTGTGGCATCCTCGGGGCGCACAAGCAGATAGTCCAGCATTTTATAGTTTGTCATTAGGATATCCGGAGGAGCGCCGCGCATGGTTTCCTTGTCAGTGATGACCTGTGTTTCGCTCATCATCCGGCTCGGCGTATGCTCAAAGCCACCGACAAACATACCGGCGGTGACGTTGCCGCGCAGTTCCGGGCTGTTATAGATTAATCCGGCGATACGTTTCGCTTGGTCGGAAGCCAGAGCGTTCATCGGATATATGATGAGGGCCTTGATGCCACGCTCACCGCGATGCTGATAACAATACTCCAATATAGGATAAAGGAAGCACTCCGTTTTGCCGCTGCCGGTGCCCGTTGCGATCAATGTGGAGCGACCGTCATTGCCGCAGAGCCGTTCATAAGCTTTCTGCTGATGGACATAGGGCGCAAAGCTCGGATGCACGGCTTCAAACATTTCTGTGGCGTTCTCTGCTGTTCTGAACGGAAGGCGCACGGCAGTATAGGGCTCGTGGAATACCGAGTCCGGGGTTGACAGCATTCTCCCAAGTGAACCACGGAATGCCGGATTCGTCATGGGAAATGTTGTCTCAATATAATCAGCAAGCCCTTGCTGAAGCTGCTTTGCTAGTACAGATGGCAGCATACTCACGCCTCCTTATTCTCACTTAATTATCAATTCTTTTTTCGGTGTATTGACGCCGGATAGAATCCGTTCAATCATTCCCACTGCCTTCAATACAGCGTCAATGCTGATATTCGGTATTTCGTCGTTTTTATTCAAATATCCGCTGAGATATGCTGCGGAAGGATTACCGATACCGAGTCTCTCGCATACAAGCCAGCATACGGATTCCGCCTCGAATTCCGCCTCATTATCGGTCAGCCCATACCGTAAAGGCAACCATTTGGCACTGGGTTGATGCAAATGACCGCAAAAGGCGTGACCGAGTTCGTGGAATATGGTAGCGAGTTTTGATGCATTGGGCATATTCTTATTTAGCACCATGCCAAATATGAGTCTAAATCTTTTAGAGGCATTGGCAGCATTAAATTCGCCAATTCCATCTATGACTTGAATAGAACCTGCCATAGCCGTGGCGTAATCTTGCTCGTCGGTTGTTATTCCCTCATAATACATACTTCGCTGTATTGTCTCTAAACGTTCTTTGCTGATTTCGCCGCTTGCATGGAACGGCGATTCCAGCTCCTTTGGGAATTCTTTGCCCTCAGTATCTCCCAGCTCGTAAACGAACGCAACGGGGCCAAAGGGCCTGAGAATTACAAGAGGCCTTGCGCCAAGCTTTGGCTTTCTGTCAAAACGGCTTTGCCAATCGTATGCGCTTGCAACATATGTGCTCCCGGGCTTCTGCACATGAAGAAGCATCGCATTATAGGGTGCCATATGTCTGAATTTCTTCACAAATAGCAGTAGCTCTGCATAATCGGCAGATGACCGATATGTACCGACCTCTTCAAAAAGTTTATCAAGCGCAGGTATTGCCTTCATATTCTCACCCCAATACTTCTCGCTGTAGAGCGGGAAATCACTTCTCAATAGCCGCTTTTAGCTTTTCATCTGACAGTTCACACAGTGCTGGATTCGTTTCCAGTTTTTTTATGACCTGATATTTGTTTTTATATGAGACCCAGTCCGCTTTTGCGATGCCCTGCCGTTCCAAAAACGCTTTCAACCGTAAAAGCGGCCACTGTATGGCTCTGCCCTTGTTGATATAAGCAGCGGCTTCAGTTCGGCTGTCGATACCCCAGTGCTTGGACAGAAGCTCATATAACGCGGCTTCCTTGATTCCAGCATCGCAAAGTGTAACAACAGCTATTATAATATCGTTTTCCCGTTGCTCTGCTTTTGCCGCGATACATTTGTTATGGACAAATTCTTCACCGGCCTGTATCGCGGTATCTTTTGCAAAGACACCGGCCTTTTTCAAAAACTCTGCAAAGTCCATTATTTTGCTTCCTTTCCGTACTTCTCCTCAAAGAACCGCCAGGCGGTTTCGTAGTCCTGCTCGCGGTCGCAGCGGTCGAAGGGGGCGAGGTATTCTATCGTGCGCTCCACGGGGCCACCGGGCTGGGTGTCGTCGGTGATGGTACGGTAGAATTTCTTGCCGGCGGGTGCGCCCTTGATTCCGTTTTCCCATGTGGAGCGGTCGTAGCCCACGCCGATGAGGGAGCGGTTCGTGGTGAACACGATGCGGCCATTGACGTCATACCACGTATCTGCCTCATAGCTTTGGAGCACCGGGAACTGGATACGGTAGATGGTTTTGAGCTGCTCCAATGTCATACCCAGCGCCATGGCGGTGAGCACGTCGATCTCCACCAGCGCCTGCCGCCGCTCATAATCGGTACGCAGGGGCGTGTCCCATGTCCATTCCGGCGTGAGGGAGGTGAAGCGTTCCGGGCGTAGCCGCGGGTCGGGTTTTGACCATGTATGTTCGGCAAAGGAAGCCAAATATTGCTCCTGCCAAAAGCAGCAATATTCCTTTGTGAGACAGTTTAACAGTAATGCACGAACATTAATGGGTTCCGCATCAAATGTGGTATTGATTGGGAGCTTGCCAGCATTATCTTCATACAAGTTCGATTTCCCCAATACTTTAATGAAAAAATCATATGGAATCGAAGAGAACAAGCCTACAGCTAGTGTTGCTGTTTTTGGGTTTTGAAAAGTGAAACCGATAAGCCCATTGGTATGAGTACTCTTTGCAGGGACAAGACTACATATTAATGTCCGTTCGCCACTGATATTGAGCATTTTCCGCGCAATCGGCCTAATTGTTTGGTGACTGGGTGTACCCCACGGCGTTGATGGGATACGCCGTAGGTAGTCGCTCATGTCACAACTGGGCGAATAGTTGCATCGTTGTATGTATTCATCAGGTATCACAGACAGGTCAATAATATCGTAGTCGCTATTTAGCCTGCATTCGCTGCGCGAACACTTGAACAACGGGTTGGACACGCCAATATGCGGACCAGAATACACTACATCAATTGCCGTGTCAGGGAAGTGAATATCACGTTTAATTGTTCCATCATTTTGGGCATTTGTTTCATGCCACATTTCCGTCGTGCAAACCTCGTCACGCATTGAGCCAAGAGTTTTTCCTTGCTCTGCAAAACAGTTCAGTACTTCAATTAGCGCCTCTGCCTGAATGACAGGCAGCCGTGCCTGTTTCCATTCCTCATTACCATCAAAAAGTCTGGCAAACACTTGTAATTCTCGTTTTCCGACGTGCACTATACGCCCAGGGTGACCGGATTTTGTCCAGTCGCCGTTGGTATCTTTTATTCCCGGTACAGCACCGGTGATGCTATCATCGTAGCATTGCTCAATCGTTCCTACCTCGTAGAGGTTACTGATGCTGTCGAAAGACGGCATCAGTGGACCACCATACACATTCAAACTGAATTGTGTATGGTGGTCCACTTCGGAAAATAATTTCCGCTCATTCGCAAACATAAAATGTTTGCGAAGTCTCGCGTATAATTTTTCCCGAAGTGCACCACCCCTCGGGTCGTCGTAGACGCCCTCGGGGTGAACAAAAGCGGACACGCCCGCTTTTGAATTGAAAACCCACGCCTGTGGCAAAAAGCATTTGAAAAGATTTGTCTGCTGACCCTTTAACGAGAGGTAGTTGCCAGCAGCATTTAAAAAAGCCTGCATTCCTGACATGGATTCGTATTCTTCAAAATACATGGCTTTTGTTGTTGGATTTTCCAAAGCTCGTTCCCGATGCTGTGTTGTCTGATTTGCACTCAGATTTTTGACAGCGAACATCGGATGACTGTCAGAAAGAACCCCTTGCTCATTCCATTCTATTTTTATCCACGGCGGATTTCCGATAATCAGGTCAAACCCGCCACGCTCCGCAAAGAGGTCGGCAAACTCCAGCTCCCAGTGCATAAAGCGGTTCTGCCGGGCAATATCCCGCACCAGTCCGAGACGCGGCTGCTGGGCGCAGAGTCTGGGGATGTCCACAACGCCCTCGCCACGGTACTGCTCGGACATATCCATCACGAGCTGCTCGGTCTCGGAGGGGAACAGCGAGAGCTGCCCCATTTTCGTTTCTTTTGACACCGCCGCAAAGGTATCGATGGTGCCCTCCAGAATAAAGCCCATATCCGCCAGATACTCCGAACGGCTGGGCAGAAGGTCAGCCTTGTCGATTGGCCAGAACCACAGGGCGCACCAGTAATCCATGGCAAACTTGAGTCTTGCATACGGGCCCGCGTTGCGCATCTCTTCGGAGAGATACAGCTTTTTATAGATCAGGTCCTTCTCGCGGATGGTAGTGCGGGATGTGACAGTTTCTTCCGGCTGTCCCCATACGGAAAGCGGGTCAGAGGTCTTTTCGTCTATTTCCCGGCGCAACTCCACCACCTGCGCCCAGAGCCTGTCCACTACATCGGACAGCCGCAAGGCGGTCTGAACATCATCGTCGGAGAACGGCTTGGTAAACTGTTTGTTCCACGCCTTGATGGCCTTGATATTATCCGGGGCAAGACTTTTGATGACCTTGTCCGTATAGTTCGCCATGCCGGTATCCCCGGTGAAGAAGTGATATACCTGCGATTTCGGCTTGCGCTTGCCGTCCGTGGGAATGCGCTCCGGCTCGGCATCATACCAATGGGTGCCAGTAGCCTGCAGCTGTGAGACGTGATAGCATTGCCGCCGTGCGCCAATGAGCGAGTTGCCGCAAACGAGCTGGGTGTTGAACCATGGCACATAGCCGCCGCCGAAGATGGTGTTCAGCCACAGAGACACCTCTGCCAGCTCCACGGCGATGGGGTTTAGGTCGATGCCGTAGACATTGCGGTCGGCAATATACATTTTGACGCGCTGGAGCTCCTCGCCACGGCTTTCGTGAGAGACCTCCTTGCCCGTTTCCCTCTGTTTGCGGTCGAGGTAGGCCTCGGCAAGCTGCGTGATGGCCTCGTTAAGGAATGCCGCGCTGCCCATTGCGGGCTCCATTACGGTCAGGTGCAGTATCTCATCCGCCGTTTTGCCCTCCAAAAGCTCCTTGAGGGCGTATTTCACGAGGCACTTTGTCAGCACCTCCGGCGTGTAATAAGACGCGGATTTTTCCCGCTCACGTCCGGCAAGGCGATAGATAAAGGTGCCTTTCTCATATTTGCGCAGCTTTCCGTCCGGGTAGCGGGCGCGCTCGGCCTCGGTATAATTGTCGAGCTCCCGCTCCGGCACGAAATAGCCGACGTCCAGCTCATTAATCTCATCGCGCTCACGCTTGACTTCAAAGAGCGTCTCCTGTGCGATGAAGCCACGGTAGGAAAGCAGTGCCTCGTACACTGCGCCCATCTGGTTGATGCCAAGCGTGGAATAGGAGATGCGGCCCCGGCGTGCACCTCTCCGCCCGGTCTCACGGGTAAGGCTCATCTTTTTGATGATTTGCAGCATAACACAATTGCGTATCTTTGCTTTTGTGAGCATAGGTGTGAACTCCGGGTCGAAGATATGCGCCTTCAGCGGCTCTATCACGAAGATATCGTGGACAGATTCGCTCTGCTGCAGCTTTTTTAGTTCTTCCTCGGTATGGGGATAACCGTTGTAAATGAGGTCATAGAGCTTGGAGAGCGTCTCGTGCAGATAGAAGCCCTCGCCCACGGCGGCGGTGTCCTCATTGATGTTGTCGGCAATATCGCGCAGGCTGTCCAGCGAGTAGCCCTGCACATAGGCCTGCGCCTTCATGGGCGCGTAGCCCAGCTCCGGCCGCGATTCGATAAATAGCACAAACAACATACGGTACATATAACGCAGGCACTCCATAGAAAGTGCGGATGCGTCAACCGGGTCGGCATTCAGGTCGCGCCCCAGCCGATGGGACATATCATAGAGCACCTCGTTGCCCAGCAACTCAATGCTCTCCCGCAATGCAAACTTCAAGTCCTGAGATACGCCGGAGGCGTGCTTATGGGAGTTTTCATCCAGCTCATCCAGCAAGCTGCTGCCCTCCTCGGGGCAAAGGCTGTCATGGTGAAGCAGGACGGACATGGCTTGCAGGGTAGATTCCTCGCGGCGGCCGAAAATATCGTCCAGATCAAACTCAAGGTAACGCTTTTCGTTCCATTTGTTGCGGTCGACAAGGGCGATGGAGCTCTCGCCGAATAGAAGTATCCAGCGCGGTGGCTCAGCCATAGAGAAGAATATCTTTGAAATAAGTTCTTCATTGGCAATCGGCGTAACTGTTGCTCCGGAGGCCTGCGTATTCACGCTTGCGGCGTCGAAACAGGAGCCATGCATGAGCCCACTGTCATCCTCGGCATCCGTGGACAGCAGCACCCACAAAAGTGGTGCGCCGTCATGCTTTTTCACCTCAAGATAGGGATAGGTCTCTACATTCTCAATAACGGGCACCGCGATCGGCGCTGCTTCCCCGAAGCCGAGCGCAGCTAATACGCTGTCAGCCATCTCAACGATGGATGGCAAGACCTGCGCACTGTTTCTGGCGCGTATGCTTTTGTCATGAAGAACATAATACTGCCGGGCGCAGTCACGAAGCTGCGACCACGGAGTGCGAAGCTCATCAGAATCCTTTGCGGATGCTCTCCACGCGCTCAATGTATCGGCTGCGTTTTCTTCAAACACCGAAGCAAAGTAGTGGTTAGTGTAGTATTCATTTATATTGTTGATGCCGGTCAAATCCATGCTCATACTCACACCCCCACAATTGCCGCGATGATACGCAGATACGGCACATCTTCGATTTCAAGCGTATCCTTCACCCAATCGGTAAATTCCTCAAATATGCGGTCAACCTCACGCTCTTTCTCGCTTTTCTGCCGCTCAAAAAGGGATAACTGTTCTATGGTTTCCTTGTGCCGTCCCTGCAACTCGATCAGCTTATCCAGTTCCTCGTTAAGCTTGGGGTCGATTCTTGCCCTGTATTCGGCGCAGTGTTCAGACATGATGATTCTTGCCTGCGCGACTGCCGTCGGGACAAGCGATTGCGCGGCCGAGGCAATCGCAGCCGGGATGTTGTTCCGGTTTGGCATATCTGTGCGTCCATAGCCGGTCGTGGCTATGACCTTCTCCATTGCGAGGCTTTTTATGTATTTACCGCCGGAGAATTGCAGTCCAAACCATTCGTCAACCACGGGCGTAGACTTGCGATTGGGTATCGTCCCGGCGACAATGAATACACAATCAGCAGTCGGAAGTGTTCCTGTTACGCCGATGAGCGGAGTTTCGTTTCGTTTGAAAAGAAGCCCAGCCTTGTCGTTGATCCACTCAAATATGGGATGCAGTGGCCACAGGTACTGCACAGTCGGCCAAGCGGTTTCAGACATACTGTTTTGCAGGCTGCGCCGCATCTCAGACATGCAGAAGCTTTTATCGGGGCTGAGCTGCAAATAATTCTCCCGGGGCTTGATCTCATCCGGCAGCACAACATCCAGTCTGCGCTGCAAGTCGGGTGTTATTTCTATCTCCACACCCTCAACGGTCTGTAGGTCATGAATCGGATGCCGGTCAGACTGCGCAAAATATGTGACGGCTGTTTTCAGATAATCTATATCCCGGAAAAGAGTTTCGTCATGATGTACGGTCGGCTGCGAATGGCTGTCAGCGCTTCCCGACATCAGCAGTTCAAACGGGTCGAACTCCTCATTTGCGTTGTCGATATTCTGCTCGAATGCGGTGGCATCGGTATTGGACTCAATCGCTGCCGCCGTGAAGAGTTCTTCTGACTCAACATTAAACAGTCCCATCAATAACGCAGGATCGCCAATGTTTTTATATGCCTGTTCCTCTTTGCTTATCAGTATCTTCAGTATTCGCGTATCTCCGTGGATATCCGGATTGTTGCTGTTTATCAGAAAATATCGGATATCCGGCTGCTCTCGTTGTCCGTAACGGTCAATCCGTCCGTTGCGCTGCTGAAAGACCATCAGCGACCACGGAATATCAAAATGTATTAGGCGGTGACAGAGATAATGAAGGTTGATGCCCTCAGAGGCGACATCGGAGGCAACAAGAATCCGTATAGGCGATTCTTCGCGGCCAAAGTCTTCAACTATCTGCTGTTGCTCCGCATCGCTCATGCCGCCGTACATTTCAGACACTGCCGTGCCTGGGAGCCTCAGGTCTTTACGCAATTGAGCGGCCAGAAAGCGCATGGTCTCAATTCGCTCTGTGAAAATAACAATACGGTCATCGCTCTTGTCGGCTGACCAGCTGTATTCAGGGCTTTTCATGAGCTCCAAAAGGCGTGTATATCGGGAGAATGACCCTGTGCCAATCTGCTCTAGCACAGATTTCAGTTCTCGCAGTTTTGCAATGTCACCGATTTCATCACCAGCATATTTTTTCCCAAGCTTTTTCAGCCGCTCCTCAATGCTCTTTATGCAGGCAGTTGGGCTGGAGAACAAGCTCTTTTCAAGGCTTGTCTTAAAGAGCGTGCCCGTAAGGTGATGAGCAGCCGTATCCATTTCCAGCGTCATATCTGCGAATATAGAATACGCTCGTTCTTCGGCTTGAGAGGCTTGACATTGCAGTGTGCTAACACGGCGCTCTTTGAACGCACCGCGCACTTCGCTCTGGATATCTTTTTTGAATCTGCGGATGCAGAGCCCTTGAATATCGTCTTTTGTGTAATTATGTATATCCGCAATTGCGGTTGGGTCAAGCATATTCATCAGAGAGGCAAAGCTCTCACTGCGGCCATCATGCGGAGTTGCAGATAGTAATATGAGAGTATCACTACGTCCAGCCAACAGTTTGGCAAGGCGAGCACGCTGGCTTTGGGACTGATTGTTGCCACGGTCAGCTACATTATGTGCTTCATCAATAATAATGATGTCCCATGTGGCATTCTCCAAATGCGTGCGATACTCGACATCGCGTTTTAGAGTATCGATGGAAATAATGGTTTTATCATAATAGAAGAACGGATTATGATTGGCGGGCAATTTTGCCCGTACCTTCTGTATATTGCCGGAGTCCAATCGGACAAGTGGTATGGTGAATCTATTCCAGAATTCTTTCTGGAACTGAAGCATCATGCTTTTTACCGTAACAACAAGAATACGCTTGCCCTTGCCTCGCATCATCAGTTCTGAAACAAGGATACCGGCTTCCAGTGTTTTACCCAAGCCAACTGTATCTGCAATCAAAATACGCTGTCTGGGACGGGTCAGTGCCAGCGCAACAGGTTCAAGCTGATAGTTCATTGGGTCCATTGCGGCTTTATCGCCGATATGTAAATCAGAGTCTGTAGGTATTTGCTGCCGCCACTGGCTCTCTACATAAAGACGTGATTTTCTAAAAAACGGAGAGTCATCCGCTACCAACTTAGTCGCAGCGGGATTGACAAGGTCTATGCTCTCAAGCTCGGTAATAAAAATGCTCTTCTTATCCTTAACGAGCGGTGAAATGCCAACACAATGCAAGGACTGTGAACCGAGAGTATTGCTCTCTACCTTTTTCACAGTCCATTCTTCATCTCTGACAATGATTCTCATGCCCGGAGAAAATTCAATCGAATCCATAGTTATCCCTCTTATCCCGCCAATTTCAGACCTTTTGTTTGTGTCAAGGCGTTTCTTTAATATACTTGCCGCTCTTTATCCGTGCATCACTTGGCTTCTCAGCATCAGCTGGGATTGCCCAAGTGTAGTCGATACGGATAACTCCCGGAATGCGGTTTTCGGCGCATAGGACTTGGATTCGTCTGCGGGATATTCCCCATTTTTCAGATGTCTGGCGAATAGACAGATACTCCATGTTGCACGCTCCAATCCATTTTTATGCAAAAAATGCCCCGCAGTATTAACTACAGAGCCTTCATTCATACACAGCTGGCTACCTGCCGATACCGGTTGAGGCCCTTGTAGCTTTGCGTCGCAGCCTTTCGGCAGCTTTGCCAATTACATCATATAGTATATGCCAAGCTGCGAATAAAATCAACGGCAATTTGTAAATATTACGTGGCGGCACAATACTTTTTTGACTTATTCGGTCATGCGCCGGAGGGGGAGGTCAAATCTCTGGCTCTCTTTTGTCAGAAGACCGGCACAGGGTCGCGTGTATATTTTCGCAGAATTACAAAGGGGGGATACCCCCGGATACCGCTATCCGCAAAGGAAAAGTCGTATTTTCTGGCAAAACCACTGTGCTTACGAAGCGTTGATGAACATCAGCGCCCTCTTCCTTTTGCCGCATTGTTCAAATATATATCGAAAAGCCCTCCTCAAACTGCATGGTTTTCGCAGTGTATAGTACACAATGCCAGCAGGATATAACGGCGGATTTTCTACCAAATTAATCGCCAGCAGGCCTTGATAATCCACAGTTTGTATGGCTATATGTAACTGCGTTAAGCGCAGAAAGGCGGTACAAAAATGGAGCTCAAATACAATGCAACAGGCAGCGACAGGAAACGGCTGGTCACAGCAATGGCGGAGATTATGGAGTGCGCAGCAAAGTACAAGGGCGCTCCAACCTTCGCCTACGAGGTGGACTATTTCACCATTGACAAGAACGGCATCGTCACCTTCGACGACCGCGCCGACAGCGACGAGGTGGAAATGTTGGTCGAGGCGCTTCTGGAAAAGGGCTTTGAGCCAGAAAAACAGTATGCGAACCAGCTAGAAGAAGCCGGCGATTCCCTTGTTATCTCATACCCGCGTAAGGACATCAGCGATATTGCGCTCGAAAACCTGCGGCTGTTGGTGGCAAGCAAAGAGGCGCTCATCAAAAAGGCGCTGGGTGTGGATGCCCTGCCGATTGAGGTTGACGACGAAAAGGTCAGCTTCCCTTGGTTTACGGGTTTTCCGCAGCCGGAGAAAATCAGCGCCTACGCCCATTTCACTGGTAAGCTCATCGGCATGGCAAAAACGCAGAAGCGCATCACCGCCAAGGAAAAGGAAACCGACAACGAAAAATACGCGTTCCGCTGCTTCCTGCTTAGGCTCGGTTTCATCGGCGACGAGTACAAGACAGCACGAAAAATTTTGCTTCGTAACCTCTCCGGCAGCGGTGCTTTCAAGAGTGGCAATCCCAAGGCACAGGCGTACATCAAGAAAATTGAAGGCGATGCTGGGCTTTACGACGACGTGATGAGCCTGCAGGACAAGGAGGCCACTGATGATGAACAATAATTTCCCCTCACGGGAGCTTGTGGAAAGCCTCCGTAAGCGTTACCCGGTCGGATGCCGTGTGGAGCTACTCCACATGGACGACCCACAAGCGCCGCAAGTCGGCACACGAGGCACCGTGCGCGGCGTGGACGACATCGGCTCGGTCATGGTTGCATGGGACAGCGGCAGCGGCCTGTCGGTCGTTTACGGCGAGGATTATGCGGTGAAAATCATTATGTAGTGTATAGTGTCGGGAAGACCGTGTTTGCTACGAACTTCCCGACAAACACTCAGCATAATATTTACAATGATTTCCCGT
>Ga0163159_1002483_pt1 | contig 15050 bp, 16 predicted proteins | sample BioMet9_FD_108702 | JGI IMG/M metagenome (GOLD analysis project Ga0163159, IMG submission 108702) | Microbial communities from bioreactor (seeded with sewage sludge) at Lawrence Berkeley National Lab, California, USA - Biofuel... | ecosystem: Engineered > Bioreactor > Anaerobic > Unclassified ... | reverse complement strand
TACTCTGGAGAAGCATTCAAAAAGTATTTTCTGAACATAAATGGAGCATCAGCATTCAATAATGCCTTTGGCCAAATCCAGGTAATCTATGACCCCCAGGCAGGTATCAATGGTTACTATATAACTCAGGGCAGTGTAATTACTTGCGACGAAGATGATAAACTCAATGTTCAAACAATAATTCATGAATTTGGACACGTATTTGAAAATCATCAAATTTCGCTTCAGGAAACACTTAATGTAGAGTCAGATAAAATACATCGTGCCACCGATTTAGATAATATTATGTATTATGATCTTAATGGAAAAGAAAATTTTTTAGACAAAGATCCTAGTACTGGAGTTTGGATGGCAACAAATGAAGGTTTCAAGTTTCCAAGTTATCCAGGAAGAGAGCACCTGTTATCAGATCTATCTAGTCTAACTGATGGGATAGCAAAAGAGGAACAGTTTGCAGATATGGTCATGAATATGATATTGCAAGGACAACTAGAATTTCCTAAAAATGGTTTTAGTGATGATCCGGCTGGAATAGCACGCTTGAAATACATTCGTGATCAACAAATTCCTTGGGTCTTGTCGGCATCAGGGGGAGGACAATGAAAAATTCAAAAATCATTTCAATTTTCGTTCTGAGTGTTTTTCTGTTTGTTTGCAGTGCCTGTACTTCGGCGCAAACAGCCACTGGAGAACCTTTGCTGGCCGCCACTCCTACCGGAGTACTCTTGCCGCAACCCGTCAAAGAAACCTTGCAGGTTCTCCCTGCGACCGATTTTGTCCCGACCGCAACTCCTGATGGTGAAGAACAATGGTCTGAAATGTTTTCTCTGAGAACGGTTGCCTGCGAGAAATACATTTCGGCTGCCTGGGGGGATGAGGCAGGTCAATGGGGAAAACCCGCGGAATACTTATTTTCTCCTGCAATTTTTTCAGATGAGGACGGCTATTTGTACTTTTTCGATAAAGTAAATAAACGAGTCACAGTCTACGATGGAGAAACAAACAAGTCGATTGCGGTGATCAAAATTCCAGAAGAATTCACCACTAATTTTGGATCCAATCGATTTTCCTGGCATGAAATTTCGGCCTATGCTTATCAGGGGAATCTTTATATTCCTTATGATCAAAATCGGATTGGAGTGGTCGATTGTACCGGGAAAATCGTTTCTAGATTAACCATCCCTGAAAAATACCCCCTGAACGATATTCAGAGAATTTTGATTGATAAAAGGGGAGGGTTATTTCTGACCGATGATAATGATCTTGAATACTACTTTGCCCCCGGCTGGCAAGAAGGTCAATGGAAAATGCTCTCGACGGCTGTAAACAGCAATATCAGCGGATTTGGATCAGTAGTTGAATATGGAAATTATCTGGTTGGTATCAGCGGCTATCGTGGTTATTCATACCCGGGCCTCACACTCTACCAGACGAATGGTGATGGTGATTTCTTACAGTCACCTCTTGTATTCCCGCTGGTATATCCTGAAAATTTGCTGAATATTCGTGAAACGGTGATGAACGAAGCGGGGAAATTCTACACGATTCACGATGTCGACGAGGAACGCTATGTATTAGCGGAAAGGTCGCTCAACTCAGAAACAGGGAAAGCTGGCTTCATCGACAAGTCGGAAATTCCCAATGTGAGTGGCCTGGCTGCAACCAATGAGGGCCGGGTATATTTGTTGAGTAATGGAGATGATGAAGAGGGAATTCTTCCCGGGATCTACGAGTGTTATCTTGCCCGACAATAGGTTCTGGAAGACAGGTCTGGCTTTCTAGAAAAGGGTCTTAGTGATAATTTTGTTGATTAAGCCGTCATGTTGAAAGATCAAGCGGAGAAGAATGAAGAACTCAAAAGCTGTGTATGTATTGATTCTGGGAATTCTGATTTGCAGCGCCTGCTCATCGGAGCGTATAACAGCAGCTACTCCCTCACCGGCTCTTACTGCATCAGAAGCTGCCGCAGCAGGGCCTGTTCAGATTAAGGCTACTCCCGATGTGGAAGAACAATGGTTCAAGAAACTCTACATTGGGGCGATTACCTGTGATGAATATGTGTCTTCTGTTTGGAAAGACGAAAAGGATCAAGTTCATTCCTCCCCCACTCTTTTTTTAGATAGAGAAAGCAACTTGTATCTCCTTGACCGGGTGAATCAACGGATCGTGATTTATGATGGAAAAACGGCTACCCCGATCGCCTTGATTGATATTCCCGAGGAATTTGCTACCAACTTTGATCCTTCTGGCTTTCACGATGCAGCGTTTTCGGTGAGTGTCTACCAGGGGAATCTTTACATCCCCAATGATCAGGGGGAGATTGGCGTGATGGATCGCACCGGGAAGATCATTTCTAGAGTGACTGTTCCGGAAAAATATCACGTGCATCCGATTACTCAAATTTTGATCGATGTGAAGGAGGGGCTATTCCTGATTGATGATTCCCATTTGGGCTATTATTTCGCCCCAGGCTGGCAGGAAGGCAACTGGAAATTGGTTTCTGCGAGTAGCAGCGGCAGAAATGTTGATTTAAAATCTGCTGTTGAGTATGGAGATTATCTTGTGGGCATCAACGCCTCTGGCGAATATCCGTATCCCGCACTGACAATTTATAGTCTAAGTGACGACGGCGATTTCTTGGAATCGCCTTTGCTGTTTTCAGTGGTCTATCCGGATAATTTGAAAAATATTCATGAGATGGCGATGAACGAGGCCGGAGAATTCTATACCCTTCACGATTTTAATGAAGATTGGTACGTGTTGGCAAAAAAAATGATTAGTTCTTATGATGGAGAAGGTGGCTTCATTGACAAAGAAAAAATTCCCAACGTCAGCAGCATGGCAGTAACCAATGCTGGTTGGGTGTATTTATTAAGCAGTGGAGACGGTGCAAAAGGGATCCAGCCCGGAATCTACCGCTGTTATTTTGACCAATAATTGCTGACGATATTTTCTGTGGGTTGGGCCTTTAAGCCCGATGCAATGGTGATTGGAATTCTTTGATGAAGGGGGTACCCATGAAGGGATCTCTTAAACGTTTACTTGCCCTTTTGATCGTCTTGCTGGCGATTCTGCTGGGAGTGGCTTCTCTTTTCAGCCGGTTCTCCTGGGGGGTAATGGCCCTCAGCCTGGGGCTGGCCCTGGCCGCGCTGGTCCAGAGCGACCGGCGGCAATTCCTGGCAGACCCCGGGCGTCTGCACCGCCGCATCCGTCTCGACGTGGCTGGGCTGCTTCTTTCCACTGCCGCCGCCGTCCTGGCCGGGACGGAGGTGCTCCGCCTCGTGCCGGAGAGTGCTGCCTCCGCGGGCTGGGGCGTTCTGCTGCCCCTGGTGCTCAGCTTCGTGGCGGGCTTTGCCGCCGCGGCCCTGGTGCAGCTCCTCTTCAGCCGGGCGGCACGCCGCATGTCGCAGGCCTGAGCAAGTTTTAGTCTGTCTCTTCATACAATGCCCATGAGACAGGCAAGACAGCGCAGTATAATGAAAATCAGCATAGAAGGAGGAAACCATGCAAATCTTTGGCATACTTGCCCTGATCCTTGCCATCGTGGCGATCATTTTACTGTTACAGAATCTGGCCGCGGCCAGCATGACCGTTTTTCTTTGGAACGCGCACACTTCTCTGGCCGTGCTGCTGGCCCTGGCCATCGCCGCGGGCGTGATCATTACCCTGCTGCTCGGCCTGCCCGGCTCGATCCGCAACCGGATGGCCGCGTCAGGATTGAAGAAGAAGATCAGCGGCCTCGAAGCGGAACGCGACGCGCTGCAGAAAAAAGCCGCCGATGCCGAAAAAGAAGTCTCCGCCCTGGAAGAACAACTGGCCAGCTATTCAGCGGCACTGGAAGACAAGCAAAATAATGCGTTGAAATAGGGAAACGGATGCGGGGGTCGGGCCTGAGTGCCCGACCCGCCGATCTTAAGAATTAGATTAAGAATTGCCGGCGGGTTTTGGTTGCCTTCTGCTCTCTCTGCGATATAATAAAGTGCATGATTTTAACTCTCGAAGAAGTCAACCACATTGCTGACCTGGCCCGGCTGGACCTGACGGAAGAAGAAAAGCACAAGTATCAGGAACAACTCTCGGCCATTCTGGATTACGCGGCACGCCTGCAGCAGATCGATACCAGCGGTATCGCGCCGACTGCGAGCGTTCTTTCTTCTGCCAGCCCGCTGCGTGCCGCTCAGGCCGGGGTGAGCCTGCCGGTGGACGAGACGCTGCGCAATTCTGCCCATACCTCCGACGATCAATTCCGCGTTCCCCCGGTGTTCGAATGAGTACGAATTTCCTTGATCTGACCCTTGCAGAAATGCTCGCCGGGCTGCGTTCCGGCGAATTTTCAAGCCGGGAGCTGACCCAGGCTGCCCTGGAACGCATCCAGACAGTAGAGCCGGCGGTACACGCGTTTCTCTCGACCGCGCCTGAGGCGGCCCTGAAACAGGCCGATACGGCGGATACCCGCTTAAGCGCGGCCCGCCAGCACGGCGAGACTGACCTGCCAGCACTGCTGGGCCTGCCCAACGCGGTGAAAGATCTGCTCACCGTGAAGGGAATGACCTGCACCTGTGGTTCCAAAATCCTCGAGAATTTCGTTCCGCCTTTTACCGCCACCTCCATCCAGAAGCTGCTGGATGCAGGCGTGATCATTGTGGGCAAGACCAACATGGATGAGTTCGCGATGGGCTCCTCAACCGAGAACTCAGCCTACGGCCCGACCGCCAATCCGTGGGACCTGACGCGCGTGCCGGGCGGTTCGAGCGGTGGTTCGGCAGCAGCCGTGGCCGCCCGCGAGACCCCCATCGCCATCGGTTCCGATACCGGCGGTTCGGTGCGCCAGCCGGCTTCGTTCTGCGGCCTGACCGGCATCAAACCCACCTACGGACGCATTTCGCGCTACGGCCTGATCGCTTATGGTTCCTCGCTCGATACCGTGGGCGTGCTGGCCCACTCCGCGGAAGACATCGTGCCCATTTTCACCCAGATGGCCGGAGCGGACCCGAAAGACGCGACCTCCGTGGACGTGCCTGTTCCCGCCATCCGTCTGAACAACTCCACCGACCTGAAAGGGCTGCGCGTGGGGGTACCGGCGGAATATTTCATCGCAGGCATCCAGCCTGAGGTGGAAGCGGCCGTGCGCCAGGCCATCCAGACGCTGAAAGAGATGGGGGCCGAGATCGTGGCCGTCTCTCTGCCGCACACCAGCTATGCCTTACCCGTTTACTATCTCATCGCCCCGGCTGAAGCCTCAGCCAACCTGGCCCGCTACGACGGCATCCGCTTTGGGCCGCGTGCCGAAGCCGACAGCATGTGGGGCATGTTCCGTCAAACCCGCGGCCAGTTCTTCGGCCCTGAGGTCAAACGCCGCATCATGCTGGGCACTTATGCGCTCTCGGCCGGATATTACGACGCCTACTACGGTCAGGCGCAGAAGGTACGCACCCTCATCAAGCGCGACTTCGACGAAGCCTACCAGAAGGTGGACGTGATCGCCTGCCCGGTGGCCCCGACCACTGCTTTCACACAGGGTGAGCACACCGGCGATCCGCTGGCGATGTACCTCGAAGACGTCTTCACCCTGCCCATCAACCTGGCCGGCATCCCCGGCCTGGCCTTCCCGGTGGGGTTCGACTCCAACTCCATGCCCATCGGCATGCAATTGCTGGGCCCGCACTTCAAGGAAGACGTCCTCTTCCAGACGGCACACGCCTATCAGCAGGTCACCGACTGGCACAAACGCAGCCCCAAGCTGTAGAAATTCGGGTTCCCGTTCATGAAAAATGCCCTGAGAGTCTTCATTGCCCTCTGGTATCTTCTGGGTTGGCTGACGCACGTCTATTTTGCTGTCACCGCCCCAGCTACCTATGCCGTTTTCGGGCAGACGGCGCTTCTACCGCTGCTACGCAACCTGTGGCTGAACCTCATCATGCCCAACATCCGCTTCTTTGCGCTGCTGCTGGCTGCCTTCGAGATCTCGGTCGGCTGTCTGCTGGTCAGTAAGAGGAAGTGGGTCAAGATCGGCCTGGTCTTCAGCCTGCTCTTCAACCTCTTTCTGGTCGTGCTCGGGCTGGGTACCGTCACCGCTGACCCGTGGCAGGATTTCGTCGCCAACCGCATGGCCAACCTGATCTTCATCGCCCTGCAAATTCCGCTCTTCTTCTGGACCTTCGAGCGCTCCCTGCCCGAAGTGATCAAAAGCAAATTCAAGCACCCCTCGGCCTGACCCATGACCACTCGCCGCGGCTACGCCGCTCTCATCCTGACCACCGTCATCTGGGGGTCAACCTTCATCGTTACCAAGCTGCTGCTGGAGCAGGTCGCTCCGCTGCAGCTGACCCTGCTGCGCTTCGTCATCGCCTTCGTCGTGCTGGCCCCGCTGGCCGCCCGCCAGGGATTCCATTTCAAAGACATTTTCAAGCCCATCTTTCTGCTCTTTGGGTTGACCGGCACGACGCTGTACTTTGCCTTTCAAACCCTGGGCATGAATTACACCTCGGTGACCAGCACCTCTCTCATCCTGGCGATCGTGCCGGTGCTCACCTCCATCTTTGCCGTGATCTTCCTTAAAGAGAAACTCACCCGCCAACTGATCGCCAGCATTGGGCTGGTAACCGTGGGCATGGTCCTGGTGGCACTCAGCAGCGGACAGGAAGAACAAGGATCGAACCCGCTGCTGGGAAATTTGCTCATCTTCGCCAGCGGACTGGCGTGGGCCGTCTACACCATCCAGGGACGCAAGATGTCGGGTGATTACCCGGCCCTGGTCATGACCGCTGCCAGCACAGGCGCGGGCGTGCTCTTCTTGCTGCCCTTTGCCGGCTGGGAAGCCGCGGTGGTGGGGCTGCCGCACTTCAATGCTGCCGGGGTCGCCGAAATCGTCTATCTGGGCCTGGCCGCCTCCGCGCTGACCATGTTCCTGTGGAACTACGCTCTGCACTATCTGCCGGCCAGCATCGCCATTACCTTCGTCAACCTCACCCCGGTCATCGGGGTGGCCAGCGGCTACATTCTGGGCGAAAATCCGCCGCTGCTCAAACTGGCAGGCGGTGCCCTGGCCATCGCCGGTGTCTTCTTCAGCAGCCGCGGGGCCAAACCGGCCGCAGCCGAAGAAACCGGTAAGTGAAACTTTTCTGACCACTCCGCGTATGTAAATTAACTGATTCGAGGAGCGAAAGTCTATGTCCAACTCAAATGTAAACGTCAACATCCCTGCCTCGCAGGGGCCAGGCTGCCTGGTGCGCGGACTGTATTTCATCTTCGTGGGGTCCTGGCTTGGCGCCATCTGGCTGATCATTGCCTGGTTCCTCAACGTGACCATCATCGGCCTGCCGCTGGGGTTGTCAATGCTCAACCGCATTCCGCAAGTGATGACCCTGCGCCCGGTGCGCGTACAGACCACCGTCACCACCCGCAACGGACATACCAGCGTGCAGCAGACCGCGCTGCGCCAGCGCCCCTTTTTGCTGCGTGCGCTGTACTTCGTGCTGATCGGTTTCTGGTTCAGCCTGGTGTGGATGATCATTGCCTGGCTGATCTCGGGCATCACCCTGGGGCTGGGATTGCCCATCGCGTTCTGGATGTTCGACCGCGTGCCGCAAGTCACCACCCTGGCCCGTATCTAACTGGCCCACTCCTCCCCCGCTTGTGCGGGGGATTTTTTTACTCTGTGCCCCAGAACACGGCCTATCGACCAATCGGCAGGCGCGGTGTACAATTATTCGATGGAATATGCAGGCCATCTCTTGAAATTCATTTCTTTCAACAGGAAGCTATGACCTCAAACTATAAAATCATCATCCCCATGGCTGGACTCGGATCGCGCATGCGACCGCACACCTGGAGCCGGCCCAAGCCCCTTCTCTATCTGGCGGGCAAGACCGTCCTCGATCACGCCATCGAACAATTCGACACCCTCCCCGGTCTCAGCGACGCAGAGTATATCTTCATCGTCAGCCCGAATCAGGGTGAGCAAATTCAGGAGCACATGCAAACCATCCACCCCGACAAGGTGGTGCATTTCGCCGTGCAGGAACACATGCGCGGCCAATCCGATGCCCTCCTAGCCGCCCGCGAGTACGTCCATGGGCCGGTGCTCATCGCCTTCTCGGATACCCTCATCGAGACCGACCTCGACTTTCTGCGCGGCGAAACCGCGGATGGAGTGGCCTGGGTCAAACCCATGCCCGATCCGCGCCGTTTTGGCGTGGCCGAAACAGACGCCAGCGGGCGGGTGACCCGACTGATCGAAAAGCCTACCGATATCAAAAACAATCTGGTGTTGGTGGGCTTCTATTACTTCCGCGAAGGAATCGATCTGCTGAAAGCAATCGACACCCAGATCGAGCGCAACATCAGCCTCAAGGGGGAGTATTTCCTGGCGGACGCCATCAACCTGATGCTCGAAAGCGGTGCCCATCTCAAAGCCCACAGTACCGACGTGTGGTTGGATGCCGGCATTCCTGAAAGTCTGCTCGAGACCAACCGCTACCTGCTTGATCACGGCCGCTGCCACTGCGACATCAACGACGGCGAACTGCCCGGGGTCACCATCAGCCCGCCGGTCTCCATCCCTGAGAACGTACAGCTTGAATCGGCTGTCATTGGCCCGCACGTAACGCTGGGCGAAGGGTGCAAGATGAAAAACGTGGTGGTACGCAACTCCATCATCGAAGCCGGCACCCAGGTCACCGACATGGTCGTGGAAGGCTCACTCATCGGCCGCAACGTCATCCTCGAGGGCAAACCCGACCGCCTGAACATCGGCGATAACTCATGGGTGACCAAGTAGTCAAAGTCGAGTGTTACAGCGGATCCGCCTATGCGGAACGCCCAACTGCGCTGGTGATAGGCAGGCAAAGAATTGCGGTGAAACGCTGCCTGCAGAGTGCACGCACTCCGCAGGGAAAGACGTTCACCATTTTGCTGAATAATGATTTGATCGTAAAATTGGACTATTGTGAGAAGGATGATCGCTGGAACGCCACCGGCCTTCCAGATTCCTTTTCCATTTCAGTACAGTAAGGAGTACCCAATGCCCAACCATTACCTCTCACGCCGCGTGACCAACGTCAAACCCTCCGGCATCCGCAAGTTCTTCGATATTGCCTCGACCATGAAGGACGTCATTTCACTTGGCATCGGCGAACCGGATTTCACCACTCCGGAACCGATCCTGCGCGCCGGCATCCGTGCGCTCGAAAATGGCGAGACCCATTACACTTCCAACCTCGGCATTTTGCCGCTGCGCAAGGCGCTCTCGGCACACCTCGAAGCCCTGTACGGCGTCAGCTACGATCCTGAAACAGAGATCGTCATCACCGTAGGCGGGTCGGAGGCCCTCAATCTGGCCGCGCTGGCCCTGCTTGACCCCGGCGACGAAGTGCTCATCCCCACCCCCTGTTTCGTTTCTTACCAGGCCGCGGTGATCTCTGCCGGCGGCGTCGCCGTGGAATTGCCCAGCCGGTTGGAGAACAATTTCGACATCGACCCCGAGGAGTTCCGCAAAGCCATCACCCCACGGACCAAAGCCATGCTCATCGGGTTCCCCAATAACCCGACCGGCGCTGTGGCCACCCGCGAAAGCCTGCTCGAGATTGCCAAGATCGCCGAAGAACACGATCTGCTCGTTCTCTCAGATGAAATCTACGACCGCCTCGTCTACGGATTCCAGCACGTGTGCTTCCCGTCTCTGCCGGGAATGCGCCAGCGCAGTCTGCTGCTGGGCGGCTTTTCGAAAGATTATGCCATGACCGGCTGGCGCATCGGCTACGCCTGCGGCCCGGCGGAGATCATCAAGGGACTGCTGGGAGTGCACCAGTACATGGTCATGTGCGCTTCCACGGTTTCGCAATATGCGGCCCTCGAAGCCCTGCAGCATGGGGAGCCTTTCGTGCAGCAGATGGTTGCTGAGTATGACCGCCGCCGCAAACTGCTGGTCAACGGCTTCAATCAGATCGGCCTGCCCACCTTCGAACCCAAGGGGGCGTTCTATGCCTTCCCGCACGTGGCGGTCACCGGCCTGGACGATGAAACCTTCAGTACCCGACTGCTCGAAGAAGAACACGTAGCCGTCGTCCCCGGCAACGCGTTTGGTCTGGGCGGCGAAGGTTTCGTGCGAACGTGTTATGCCACCAGTTACGATCAGCTCGAAGATGCTCTCGAACGTATCGAACGATTCATCAATCGCATCTAAAAGTAGGGGCACGGCATTGCCCCTACAAAGATAATATGTTGACCCCAATCCATCATCGTCGATCTATCCGCTTACCGGGTTATGATTATTCACAACCCGGTGAATATTTCATCACCATTTGTACCTATCAACACCAACCAACTCTTGGCGAGATTACTCATACTGAAATCGCTCTATTTCCATCAGGATTAATCGTTCGAAAGTGCTGGTTGAAAATTCCCGACCATTTCCAGAATGTTGAACTGGGAGCGTTTGCCGTCATGCCCAATCATATTCATGGAATCCTTCACATATCCGATTTTCCAGAACCCCAAACCGATCAGTTTACTATTGAGAAACAAAACTGCGAGAAATTTAGTAAACCGATACCCAGATCTATTCCAACAATCGTACGGTCTTTCAAATCTGCTTCAGCAAAATACATTCATCAAGATCAAAATAATTCCAGATATTCCAAAGAAGCAAATTCTTTCCCGGTGTGGCAGCGAAATTATTACGAACACATCATCGAGACGGAAAAAGAATATCTCGCCATCGAAGCCTATATCGAAAACAATTCGACTAACTGGAATAAAGACAAACTATGGATAAGTAAGAATTAAACCTATCCGTCTCCTACAGTTTTTAACCTAACGAACCAAATTGTTTTCCAGATAAAACTCCCTCCTAAGTTTCATCTGCCATCCGGAAAAATGATCAGCTCGCAATTTTCGAGCAGGCCGCGCATCTGGCTTTCGTTGATCCTGGCGCCGCGCATTTCAGTGGTGCGCAGGTCGAAAGAAGCCACGTTCGCCCCGCGCAGGTCGGCACCATTGAAACGAGCGTAGCGCGTGGACGCCCCACCCAGATCGCAGCCCAGCAGCAGGGCTTCAGTGAAATCCCCTTCATCGAGCAGCGCGTAAGACAGGTTATTGCCGCTCAGGTCACATTTGGCCAGATTGGCCCCACGCAGATCGGCATATTTGAGATTATTGCGGCAGATTTTGGCCGAGTGCTCGAAACGTGCGCGGAAGAACTTGGCACCCACCACATTTGATCCGCTCAGGTCGAAGCGGAAGAGATCGGCCCCCTCGAAGAGACAGGCCGACAGGTCGCATTTTTTCAGGGTGGCGTAACGCAGGTGAGCCCGCAAAAAAGAGCAGCCCTCGCCGCGCTCGGCGTCGAAAAAACTGCAGCTTTCCCAGTTGGCCTGCTCGAGGCGAGCATCCTGAAAATGGCAGGCGCTGAAGCTGCACCCCGACATCGTCCAGCCAGGAAGTTCCGTCTCGCTCCAATCGACGTCAATAAAATGACAGCGATGCAGGGTCACCCCTTCCGCACAGAGCTGGGTCAGATCTGCCCCGCGCAGCCGGCAATCTTCCAGCACCGCACCATCCACCAGACGCTGGCGGGCTTCTGCTTCGGTAATCTCGACCGGTTCAGTTTCCATTATTTCTCCAACTCACTGCAAAATAGAGTTATTGTCATTTTGTCACCAGCGAAGTACTATGAAAAGGAATTCTTTCAACAATATGGAGGGAAAAATGATCTACGCATACATCAACTATCCAGTTCCACACATGACAATTCACAAAACCCCGGCTTGCGGAATGATTCATCGTGAGGGGTACCCAACCGACCGTCGGGAAGTCTTGATCAATCAACGAAATGTGCCCCAAGTGTTACAGGCTTTCTCAAATAATGAGTATCGTTTTGCTGCTCAAAGGCGATTCAATGGAATTTGGTTAAAAATTGATCTGGGTGATCAAGAATCAGAAATCGCCACTGCAAATAGAATTTTTTCGATTTTGTCTGCTCAATATCCCCCTTTTAAAGGCAAGATACCCAAAATCCATTGTTGAGATTAAAAGTTTTTACCTTCATTACCCAGTTCACGATTTACCTTATTTCTTTAATTTGTTGATGGCACCAATTCCCAGGATCATGGGAATGATAAACAGGGTGTGTACCAGCAGCGAGGACGAGGCGTATCCTCCGATCATTTCGAGCGCCATTAAAGACAGCCAGGCGTCGATTGCATAGAGGATCACCGCGATGATCAAAGCCGCTTTCGAGCGGCGCTGCGTCAGGAGACCCAGCTCAAGAAAGACCGCTCCGACGATCATCGAAAACCAGGAAAAACCAAATCCACGCAGCATTTTGCTGTGCAGCAGAACGGCCAGCAAGCCCAGCAAAAAATCCGTTCCGCCAATGATGTAGATCAAAATATAGGCCGATTTCAATTTATCCAGGGGATGGGCCATCGTTCCCGGCAGCGGAACGCCGTTGCGCTCCATCTGAAACTGGATAAAGATCACTTTGTAATCTAATTTCAGCGTCAAGGTCGACCCATCCGGCAAGGGATAACTCAATCCCTGCATCAACGCCTTTTGATCAGGAATTCGACCGATCTCGACCCCATCGAGAAAAATGCGGCAATCCTTCCAAAACGCGTGGGATTCGATCTCAAGCCGCTTGGGTTCCCCCTCTGCCAGCGCAAAACTTACTGTTCTCATCCAATTCTCCCCAGGCACCCAATTTTGGGATCATTCCCCCATGTACCCTGCAGGACATTATAGCTGCACGTCAGAGATTTGTATTCTATTTTAATAAATCAGTCGAAAATCAATTTCCTCTGATTTTCTAACCGTGATACAATTTATTGCATTATGAAATACGAAACCGTCATCGGCCTTGAAGTCCACGCTGAGCTGGCCACAGCGTCAAAGATGTTTTGTTCGTGCCCCGTGGTAGATACTACCCAGACAGAACCCAATATCAGCGTGTGCCCCATCTGCGCCGGCATGCCCGGTACGCTGCCCGTCGTCAATCAACAGGCCGTTGAATACGGTATTCGCGTTGCCCTGGCCCTGGGCTGCCAGGTGCAAAACACCAGCATTTTTGCCCGCAAGAATTACTTCTACCCCGACCTTCCCAAGGGGTATCAAATTTCCCAATTCGAATATCCGCTTGCCCTCAACGGCAAGATGGTGGTGAACACCTCTGAAGGGGAGCACGTCATCCGCGTGCGCCGCGTCCATCTCGAAGAGGATGCCGCCAAGCTGACCCACATCCACAATGGGCACGAAGACTACAGCCTGGTCGATCTCAATCGCGCCGGGGTAGCTCTGCTCGAGATCGTTTCTGAGCCAGACATGCACTCCATCGAGGACGTGCGTGCTTACGCCACCAACCTGCGCGCCATCGTCCGCGCCGTCGGGGTCAACTCCGGCGACATGGAAAAGGGCGTGCTGCGCTTTGAAGCCAACATCCCCATCCGGCCGATGGGCTCCACTGAACTCGGCCCGCGCGTCGAGATCAAAAACCTCAATTCCTTCCGCACCATGGAAAAGGGCATTGCCTACGAACTTGAACGTCAGGCCAAAGTGCTCGATGCCGGCGGTACCGTCGATCAGGAAACCCGTGGCTGGAACGAAGAAAAACAGGCCACCTACATTCAGCGCTCCAAAGAAGAAGCCCACGATTACCGCTATTTCACCGAACCCGACCTGCCTCCGCTGGTGGTTTCTGATGAATGGATCGAGCGGGTGCGTGCCGGTCTGCCTGAACTGCCTGCTGCCAAAGCCGAACGCTTCGTGAGTGAGTATGGGCTGACTAAAATTGAAGCCGCATTGCTCAGCATCGATGCCGAGGGTTCGCAATACTTCGAAGAATGCGCTGCTGCGCTCAAAGCCGCCCCCAAACGCAACGCTGCCACCTGGCTGCTGACCGAGATCTTTGCCTGGTTCAATCAATCGGGCGAAACGCTGGCTACGATCAAAGTTACCCCCGCCAGGTTAGCCGAGCTCATCGAGTCAGTGCAAAGCGGATTGATCAACCTGCCCACCGCCAAAGCTGTGCTGGCCGAGATGCTGGTCAGCGGGCAAAGTGCCGCTCAGATCATCCAGGAACGCAATCTGGCACAAATTTCGGATAACAGCTTCATCTCTGATCTGGTGAAAACCGTTCTGGATGAACATCCCACCGAACTGGCCAGTTACCATGCCGGTAAAGAAACGCTTTCCAACTGGTTCTTTGGCCAGGTGATGAAAGCCGCCAGCGGCAAAGCCAACCCGGCAGTTTTGCGCGCTGAACTCGAAAAACAGCTCAAACAGCAATAATTTACTCATAGAGATTATCGGTTAATTCTTAATTCATTGACAAATTAGATAAATTGCGGAAAAATTAGCTGCTTTTATCCCTTCCGCCTTTAATTGATTATTGAACGAGTCATGAATGCAAGATATTGCAGAGTTTATTAACGGCCGATCTCAAACGTTTCAATCAGAATCAACACACACTTTCGAAGTCAACCGCCTTTCTTTGCTGGGCAGGCTGATTCCCAATCTGGTGCATGAACTGAACAATCCGCTGCAAGCCATCAGCGGATCTGCCACTCTTGCTCTGGAAGACCTTCATAATTCAGAGGAAGCGGGGGCCTATCTGGACGTCATTCAGCGGGAAACACAGCGTTCAATTGTGCTGCTGCAACTTTTCAGGCAGCTCTACCGCCCTCTCAATGGGCGACCGCAGGCAATCAACGACGTCGAATTGCTCAGTCAGCTCTCTCCCATTCTCAAAGATTCGCTAAACCGCAATTCCCTTTCGGTGCACGTCGAAATTCCCCCCATGCCCGTGGTCATTCTGGCAGCCGAACCGGCCATCCAGCTAGCTCTCATCAATACCTTACTGGCCATCGCGGAAGCTCTGCCGCACTCCAACCGCAAAGATTTTTCCGTTTCTATCGGGAAGCGTGAAAAACGCGGCTGCATCGATATTGCTCTGCCGCTGGATGAGGCGCTGTGCGGAGCGGTTCACGATCTCTCCCCGCTGCTGTTCAGCCGCGAGCTGCTCAAAACGATGGATGGTGAATTTCTGTGTGAAAAAC
>Ga0163159_1002480_pt1 | contig 15061 bp, 12 predicted proteins | sample BioMet9_FD_108702 | JGI IMG/M metagenome (GOLD analysis project Ga0163159, IMG submission 108702) | Microbial communities from bioreactor (seeded with sewage sludge) at Lawrence Berkeley National Lab, California, USA - Biofuel... | ecosystem: Engineered > Bioreactor > Anaerobic > Unclassified ... | reverse complement strand
CGCGACGCGCAGGCCCGGCGGGAAGCGCTGCAAAAACAGCTGGAAGGCGTCGTGCCCGTGGATTCCGCCGCTCTGCGTGCCGAGCGCGAAGCCTGCGCCGCCGCGCGCGCCGCGAGGCTTACGGAACAGCAAATACTGCTGGAACGCCGAAACGGCAACGCCGCCGCCGCGGACGCTCTGCAAAAGCTAAGCGGGCGGGCCGACACGCTGCAAAGCAAACGGGCGTGGCTGACCGCCCTGTCGCAAACGGTGAACGGCGGGTTGACCGGCAAAGAGAAAATACCGCTGGAAACCTACGTGCAAACCACCTATCTGGACCGGATTCTTGCGCGGGCGAACACAAGGCTGATGCGCATGAGCGACGGGCAGTACGAGCTGGTGCGGCGTTCCTCCCCGGAGGATCTGCGCCAGAAAAGCGGGCTGGAGCTGAACGTGACCGACCACTATAACGGCACCGAGCGCGATGTACGCTCCCTGTCCGGCGGGGAGCAGTTCAAAGCTTCGCTGGCGCTGGCGCTGGGTATGAGCGACGAGGTGCAGTCTCAGGCGGGCGGGGTGAGGCTGGATACGCTGTTTATCGACGAGGGCTTTGGCACGCTGGATGAGGAATCGCTTTCCTCTGCTATCGACGTGCTCGCCTCCCTGAGCGAGGGCAACCGGCTGGTGGGGGTGATCTCCCACGTGCAGCAGCTCAAAGACCGGATTGACCGGCAGATCGTTGTTTCCAAAGCCCGCGCGGGCGGCAGCCGGGCGGAGATTCGCGCATAATCTGCCCGGCATCACGGTCATTCCGCCGTTTTGCGGGGCAGAGGCGTAATACTGTTTCAAATCATGAACGCGCAAATCACGCCGCCAGTTGCGAAGCGCGCGTCTTTTCGCTATACTGAAAGGGCTTTCTCCCCGCCGGAGCCATCTTCTCCCGCGCCCTGCCCATTCCGGAAAGGAGCGATCCCGATGCCCAACTTACAGGCCTACATACACGAGCTTGGCCATTTGCCGTTCAGCGAACGTCCCTTCGGCCCTCCGGACAGCCTGGCGCTGACACAGTTGGTGTATATGCCCATGGAGGAACTGCCCATGCCGGACGGTTCAGCCACGGTGGCGCAGCTGTGGGCATATCTGAAAAAGGCTTTTTCCGACGGGCTGGACGACTTTTTTCAGAACCGGCGCTACGATTTTACCGAGGCCTGCGCCGAATCCATCCGTTTTTATGATCTTCCGGTTCTCCGGTATGTCAACCATATTGACCCCGCGCAGGAAACGCAGTTTTGCGCCTGCACCTTCGCCCTGCCGGACGGCGGGCGGTATGTGGCGTTTCGCGGCACCGACCTGACCGTGGCGGGCTGGAAAGAGGACCTGAACATGTCCTTTCAGCCCGTGCCCGCACAGAGGGAAGCCGTCGCATACGTGGAAGCCGTTGCCGAAGACTTCGACGGCCCGCTGATGCTGGGCGGCCACAGCAAGGGCGGCCATCTGGCGCTGTACGCCGCCGCGCACGTATCCGAAGCCGTGCAACGGCGCATCTTCCGCGCCTACAGCTTCGACGGCCCCGGCGTGGACGAGGCAACCCTGCAAAGCGACGGCTATGCCCGGATCAAAGACCGCATCGAAAGCTACATCCCGCAAAGCTCGGTGGTGGGGATGCTGCTTTGCTACCACCCGGTATACCATGTGGTGCGCAGCACGGGCATCGGCCTGTTGCAGCATGACGCGCTCACCTGGCAGTTGAAAGATGGCGCGTTTGAAACGCTGGAGGGGCTGGATCTGGGCACCCGTGTCACCGACGAGGCGTTGCGCCAGTGGATCGACACCCTCACCCTCGCGGATCGACGACTGCTTACGGACACGGTATTTCGCCTGATCTCGTCCCTTGACCCGGAAACCGTGGACCCGCTGGTGAAGGACCTGCCCGCCAGCTCCATCAGGCTTTTCGCCGCCTTCCGCAAGCTGGAACCGGAAACCCGCAGCGAGATGAACCGCCTGCTTGGCGGCCTGTTTGCCTCGGGCGCAAGCGAAGCCGCGCGCGCCATCCTGCCTGCCGCCTTCCGCCGACTGGTGGACCCCTCCGTGTCGCTCGTGGATCGCCTGCATGGCAAGCAGGAAGACTTGCTGGAACGGGTGAAGCACAAACTGGCCCCGGAGAACAAGAGCGACGATCCGGTCCGCCCCTGACGCGGAGCCTTACTTACGTAATCAAAAAAACGGGCTTCCCGTTTATCGGGCCGCCCGCCGAAATTTTATATATGCCGCGTTTGAACCGAAACCGAATGGTTATTTTTCCTCTGTCGGGGGCAATTCATTCGGTTGGTGTTCGCATCCCCGTTTCTATTCGTTTTCTTCCTCTTCCGGCGGCGCGGGATTTTCCGCAAGCCATTTCAGCCCGAAATCCACCAGCGGGCGTACGCGCAGCACTTTGCATTCCGCCGCGCCGAGCCTGCCGCATACCACTTCCCCGCCCGCCTGCTCGTAAGCCTCTCCAAGCTGTGGAAAACGGTCGCTGTTAAACTCAATATCCTCGCAGGTTTGCCAGCGCCGCCTGCCCCGCACGGTCACTGCCGCCGAGATGGTTTCTTTGGGCGTGCCGGGGTACAGGGTTTCCGCCAGATGCAGGGATGTGCAGTTGCCGTATCCCACGCCCAGCAGCAGAATTTTGGCGTTGCGCCGGTACAGCCGCCCCAGTGGAGACTGCATCCCGAAGCAGGGTTTGCCGAAGGTGTGCCCCCTGAGCAGCCACCGCGCAAACGGGCCACGCGCACACCAGCTTACATGCGGGTGCGCTGAACGCCGGGTGCCCGGATAGGTGCGAAAGCACTCCGCGATTCGCCCCATGCTGCGCGTGGGGGTCACGCGGCGGTCGTAGGCGGGCATGGCATCCCGTATCGTTTGGAACCAGCTTTTCGGTACGGGAGGATTGCACCAGTTGGAAGGCTCGCTGTTGTCGCCGCTGTGCGCGGGCATCACCAGCGTGCCGGTGCGCCCCACCGCATTGATCAGCGTATGCACAACCGCAACCTCCCGGCCGCACACCCAGCCGAGCTTACTCATGGAAGAATGCACAATGACCGTGTCCCCCGCGCCGATACCCAGCGTTTGCAACCCGGCCAGCAGATCGGCTTCGGTGACCGGGTTTTCTACCAGAGCGATGGTATCCAGTTCCGGCATTGTAAATCAAATTCCCTTCAAGAATGTTTCAAAGTTGCGATGGGCGATATTCTCCCGTTCCGTCTCCGTCAGGGGCAGCGCGTCGAAACGGGCGCGTTCCTCCACGGGGTCCCACATGGGGTAATCGGTGCCGAAAAACACGTGCGTGCCATCGTACCGGCGGATAATCGCCGCCGCGTCTTCCGGCGTAAGCGCATAGAGGCTGGAGGAGGTATCCACCCACGCGTTGGGCAGGTCAGCCAGTTCCTTCCACGCCTCACTCCAGACCGACCAGCCGCCCAGATGGGCGCAGATTGCTTTTAACTCCGGCACCGCCCTCAGCACCCGGGCCATGCGCGCCGGTTCGCTGTAAGGGTAGCGTTTGTCGCCGGTATGCACCAGCACCGGCAGGTTCATTTCCGCCAGAATGCGGAACATGTCCAACGCCCGGTCCCCGTCTAAATAAAAATGCTGAAAATCCGGGTGCAGCTTCACCCCGCGCAGCCCGCCCGCGCGAATCCGCTCCGCCTCCGCCCGCACATCGTCCATCTCCGGGTGCAGGGTGCCAAAACCAATCAGCCGGTCGGGGTACGTGGCGGCGGTGCTCATCAGATAATCATTGATGCGGGCCACCCGATCCGGCGTAACCCCCACGCTGTGCACCAGATGCTTTACAATCCCCGCCTGCTGCCCGCGCTGCAACAGCGTATCCAGCCGCCCGCTGGCTTCGATGTCCAGTTGATAGAACTCCCCGATGGATCTGGCGGCCCGGGCCGCGATCGCGTCCGGGTAGATATGCGCGTGCGTGTCGATAAAGTCCAAAGCCTGACGCTCCTTATGCCTGCATGTGCCGTGGAAAACGGCTCTCCCTTATATAGCACCCCTTTTGAGGCCTTGTCAAGCTTTCTGCTGTTTTACAATGATGAAATGCGGGTAACCCGGAACAAACGGAACCGTTCGCTCGTCAAATGGATAGAGCGACGAAATGCGGGAGGAGGGATGGGCGTGAGCGAGGAACTGATCCGCCGGGCCAGGCACGGCGACGCGGACGCGTTTACCGCGCTTTGCGCCCCGCTGGAAGGCATGGTGTACCGCCATTGCCTGCAGCTGCTTAAAAACCCCACCGACGCGCAGGACGCCGCTCAGGACGCGATGCTGAAAGCTTACCGGGGGTTCGCCGCCTTCCGCGGAGGCAGCGGGGTCGCCACGTGGCTGTACCGCATCGCCCACAACGTTTGTCTGGACCGGCTGAAGCGCCCGCGGACACGCGCGGAAGCCGCCTCGCTGGATGCCCTGCGGGAAACCGGCTTCGACCCGCCGGACACGGCCCCCACCCCGGAGGGCGATTATGTGGCCCAAAGCGAACGCGAAGCCCTGCAAAACGCCGTCGCCCGCCTGCCGGAAGACATGCGCGTGCTGCTGTCCCTCCGCTACGGCGACAACATGAGTTACGAAGCCCTCGCCGACGCGCTCCGCCTCAACCCCGGCACCGTGAAAAGCCGGCTGAATCGCGCCAAAGAAAAGCTGCGCACCCTGCTGCCCGGATTTACTCCCGGCGGCGAATAATCCCCCGGAACCTTATGCTCTCTCTCTCGTCTAAGTTGGTGAAAGGAGGTCAGCCTATGGAAAAGCAATCGAAACCCGACACACTGGACCGCGCGCTGACCGGCCTTTACCGTACCGACGTCCCCGATGGCTACCGCGCCGCCTGGCGCGTCGCCGTACAAAGAGAGGAGCAAACCGCCATGAAACCCACCCCGAAACGCAACCCGTTCCTGCGCGCGGCGCTGCCCGTCGCGGCAACGCTGGTGCTGGTGATCGGCGCGCTTTCCGCAGGCAGGCTGATTCCCGCCACAACGCCCGCTTCCGCGCCCGTCCCCGCGCCCAAAACCGCCGTTGTATACGACACAGCCGAGTATGGCTCCGTATCCAACCGGGCCGTAAGCTTTTCCGCCCCGGCGCCAGACGGCGCGGCAAGCAACGAAAGCTTCGCCGCAGACGCCGGAACCGGGTCCGCTTCCACGGCCGATACGGCGGATACGGCAAGCACGACAAAAATCGTACGCACCGCCGACCTCACCATCGCTACCACCACATTCGACGCGGACCGGCAGGCGCTGACCGATCTCACAGCCCGGCTCGGCGGCTACATCGCCAGCGTTTCCGTTGACGGCGAAGCGTCCGAGCGGATGGACCGCACGGCCTATTACAGCCTGCGTATCCCCAGCGACCATCTCGACGATTTTCTGACCGGGGTATCCGCCATTGGCCGGATCACCCAGCGCAACGAAACCGCCACCGACATGACCACCCAGTATAACGACACCCAGATGCGCCTGACCACCCAGCAGGAAAAGATGAATCGCCTTCAGGCGCTGCTGAAACAGGCCAGCGACGTAAGCGACCTGCTGGAGATCGAAAACGAGATCGCCAACACCCAGTACACCATCGACCGCGACGTGGACAACAGCGCCGTAAGCGTGACCCTTGTGGAGCAAAGCGCGGGCGACACTGCGCAGGCGACTGAGCTTACGCTGTGGCAACGGCTGCAAAGCGGCTTCGAGGCTTCGGTGAAGTGGCTGGGCACATTCCTGCAAAACCTGCTGGTGTTTCTGTCCCTGATCCTGCCGGTACTGGTACCGCTGGCCGTGGTCGGCGTTCCCATCGGGCTGGTGGTTCGCGCCCGCCGTCGCAAACGCGACGCGGCAATCCACACGCCCGATTCGTCACACGACAAACCCGGTTTCCCCGATGAACCCCAAAAACCCTGACAAATGAAGGAGTGATTTCGATGAAAAAATTATTCGCCGTTCTGCTCGCTCTGTCCCTGTGCCTGTTTACCGCCGCCGCGCTTGCTGAGGGCGACGACAATACCGTGAGCGCCATCGGCGCCGCCAGCGTGAACATTCAGCCGGATACCGCAACCTTTACAGCGGGCGTGAATACGCAGGCGGACAAGGTCGCCGATGCGCAGGCCGCTAACGCCAAAGCCATGCAGGCCGTGCTGGAGGCGCTGAAAAAGCAGGGCGTTGCCGACGCGGATATGCAAACCCAAAGCTTCAGCGTCAGCCCCTCATATGACTACTCCACCAGCAACCCCACCCCGACGGGATACACCGTGAATAACACAGTCATTATCACCGTGCGCGATTTAAGCCAGCTTTCCAAGCTGCTGGACACGGCTATTGCCGCAGGCGCGAACGACACCTACGGCGTTACCTTCACCAGCAGCCAGTATGACGCCGCCTACGACCAGGCGTTGCAGGCCGCTGTGCAAAGCGCACTGCATAAAGCGGATGTCATGGCCAAAGCCCTGAACCGGGAAGTGGGCGCGGTGCAGACCGTTACGGAAACAGGCGATACCTACCTGATGGCTGCCAGCAGCAAGTCCTCCACCATGAGCGCGGGAGACGCCACCCCCATCCAGAACGGCGTGCTCGGCGTGACTGCCAACGTGACCGTGGTAGCCGAATTGAAGTAAGCCAGACATTCTGGCGCACAAAAGCCGGGAGAAGCGAATCGCTTCTCCCGGCTTCTCATTTTCTGCTTGCGCTACACCAGCCGGATGCCCTGCGCAGCCTGCTGATCCTGATAACAGCCCACCAGCCTGCGGATACGGTCGTAGGGGTTAAGCAGTTTGCTCAGGCTGCGGTCATGGTTCAGAGTGGCGATGATAAAGCTGACGTACTTGCTCATGTCCGCTTCCACAAACCACGGCGCGGCTTTCAGCTCCGGGGTGCGGTAGGTCAGGTTGGTGCCGATCACGCGGGTGATGATGCCGTCCTCGTACGCCTTGTTGAACTCCTCCAGCCCGTTGGTGAAAAGCGAGAAGGTCGCGGCGGCATAAATACGGTTGGCGTTGCGCATTTTCAGTTCCCGCGCCAGGTCGAGGATGCTGTCGCCGGAAGAGATGATGTCGTCGCTTACGAACACATCCTTGCCGTCCACGGAATCGCCCAGGTACTCATGCGCGATGATGGGGTTGCGGCCGTCCACGATGGTGGTGTAATCGCGGCGCTTGTAAAACAGGCCCATATCCAGCCCCAGTACCGAGGAATAGAAAATGTTGCGGTCGATCGCGCCTTCGTCGGGGCTTACGATCATCATATGGCTGCGGGACAGGTGCAAATCCTGCTGGTTGCGAAGAAGCGCCTTCAAAATCTGGTAGGTCGGCTTTACGCTGTCAAAGCCCGCCAGCGGAACCGCGTTCTGCACGCGGGGGTCGTGCGCGTCAAAGGTGATGATGTTGGATACGCCCATGTTCACCAATTCCTGCAGCGCCAGTGCGCAATCCAGGCTCTCGCGCCCGTTGCGCCGGTGCTGCCGGCCTTCGTAAAGCATGGGCATAATCAGGTTGATTCTTCTGGCGCGGCCGCCGATTGCCGCGATAATGCGCTTGATATCCTGGTAATGGTCGTCGGGCGACATGGGTACGGTTTTCCCATACATCTTATAAGTTACGTTGTACGCGCCGATATCCGAAAGGATATAAATATCGTAGCCGCGTACGGAACTGCGGATCATGCCCTTTCCCTCGCCGGTACCGAAGCGGGGGCACTGCACGTCGATCAGGAAATTCTCCCGGTTGGCGCCTAAAACGCCGAAAAGAGGAGTCTGTGTGTCCTCCATGGCGTCCTGATGCTCACGCCATTTCATCAGCCATCGGTTCACGCTCGCACCCAGCTCCTCGCAACCGGGCATGGCGATGAGTCCGAGCGGGGCGTAGGGTGCGGTTAAAATTTCCTCGTCGTTCCAACCGTTCGTAAAATCCGTCATGATTTCGCTCCTTTGGCACAAGTCCCAGGCTCAAAATTGGCATGAACAGTATACCCCAATTTGTCCGTATTGGAAAGGTCGAGTTTGAAAAAGCCGGATATTTCTTTCCTCTTTGTGAAAATCCTACACTTTTCGGCTGTTCTCGTTTACGGTTTTTAAACGTTCGGCCTGTCCGCAGGCGCAGGAGCGAACTTTCCCGTATCCATCCGTTCGGCGCGTACATCGGGGTAAAACCGGGCTGGACGACCTCCTCTCTATGGAATCGCACGATATGGTCTATACATTTCCAACGGTTTATCCGCGGCGTTCGGCGTTCCCGGTTTCCGCCGGGCCGTCCACGTGTTGGGCCTGCTGTGTTTTTCCCTTGAAAATCCAAAACTTGCTGGCCACATAATTAAACACCATCACGATCACCAGCACAATCAGCCGGTTCCAGAAATTACTGATTCCCATCCACTTCAACAGTTCTGCCAGCCCAAGTTCAAAAAGCAGCAGGCTGGCAACACGCGCGCCCACAAACTCCACGAATTCCTTACGTTTGCTGCCCGCAGTACCTCCCTGTACCCGAAACACCATTTTACGGTTGATCCAGAAAGCGAAAACCACGGCCACGCACCAGGATACGATGTTGCCCACCAGCAGTTGGGCGGCGTTGGCGGCGTTAATGGTATGCTTTTCGGAAAGCAGAATGTAGCATCCATAGGCGATCACCAGGCTCAGAAGCGTTGTAAGCACCCCGGCGATTAAGTAGCGGATCAGTTCCATCATTTCGTCCCGGTTGGTCAGAAGACGTTTAATCTTTTGCATTTCTGTTATTCCTCTCCGTGGTCGCCGCGAGCGTAATCGCAGCCTAAAATATCGGTCAGCGCGACCGGCACCGGGGTTTTCTTCGCGCCGATCCGCAGCGTGGCGGTCTGCGTGTCCAGCGCGAGCACCGTTACGGTCTTTTGTTCCATCTGCCCGTTCAGCAGCAGCACCGCGCGAATCGCGCGCCCTTTTTCCAGCGAGTAACGTAAAAAACGTTCCATCGCCGGTCATCCCTCACTGTTCGGGTCTTGCGACGGGTCCCGTGTGGGCACGGGCGAAACGGTCGTGCCCGGCACGCCCGGGTCAGCCTGCTCACGGAGCTTCTCCGGCACGGAGTAGATCAGGTAACTGCCGTCGTCGGACTGGTACACGGGGGTGAGCAGCGTGTTCAGCGCGGTTACATCCACCTCATAATTATAAAACTCCGAGGGGCTTACGTATACGTATTCCACCCCATATTTCTGTAACAGTTCCAGGTTCGAGGCAGGGTCGGCGTAAAAGGCGCTCACTTCCTGTTTGCGCTCCCCGGTGCTGAAGCCATGATAATACAGGTACAGGTCGCTTCCACACACGATGGTGCGCCCGGCCAGCGAGGCCACGGGATTCAGGTGCTGATTACCGGTTAAAAATACGCTGTGTTCCGGCGTATTCTGTTTCACAAAATCCGCCACAGCCACATCCTGCGCGCTGTAGGCCTGATAATCGCTCACCGCTTCCCGGGCTACCGTCAGCCCTGCGGACAGGAAGAACACCGTAAGCGTAAGCGCCGCCAGCACCCGGCGGCCACCCAGCCCTTTCAGCCGCGCATAAATCTCCAGCGCGTAATCCGCCGCCATGGGCAGGCACAGCAGGAACCAGACATAAATCAGCTTGTTGTTGTCGTACTCGTTGGGCTGGAACAGGATCAGCTCCGCAATCAGCAGGATCAGGAACGCGCCCGCCGCCAGCAGGCGGTTGCGGCGCACCCAGTCCCTCGCGGGCGGGTTGTCGGCAAAGCACGTTTCCGGCTCGCCCGACGTGGTAGCACGCGCGCGCGCTTCCGCGTCGCCCGCTTCGTCGCGGTGCCACGTCGAGTGGAAAATTTCCTCGATCAGCGGCCTGTGGCTGGGTTCCGGCCCGGCTTCGCCCGTGACCGCGCGCATCACGCCCACGCGATCCGCGTCCTCCGGAGAGAAGGCGGCGGCGTGCAGTTTTTCCGGCGGCAGGGGGCGGATATAGGGTCGTGCAGCGATCATCGGCCGAGCCTCATCCACCGCCGCAAGGTGATGAACCTGCCCGTAAGTGGGCATTTCATGCGCAAGCACGCTGGCCGGTTCGTCATCCTCGGACTCCTCCGCCACGGAGGGTTGCTGTGCCGACGCAACGGTCATGGATTCCTCCAACCCGGTCTGCGCTTCTGTCTGCGCCACGCTCTCCGCGGGAATGCTCTCCGCTTCCGGAGTAACCGCCGTCGTCGCGGCCGGTTTACGCCGGTACAACCCGTCCGTCAGCGCGTCGGCGCGGTCGGCTTCCTCCCGCAGACCACCCTTGCGGCGCTCCAGAAGGGCCAGCAGAATCAGCAGGTACGGCAATCCGACGTTCTTAATATAAAACCAGAAATACGGATCGACCAGCCCGTTCCCCCCACGGTTGTTGCACCAGTTAAACCGGAAGCGCAGGAAATGGTCGCTGGAGGTCGCCTGGACAAAGGTGAAGCCGAAAAGTTGCGGCAGTGACAGCAGCGCGGCGATCGCGCCGTACAGCAGGAAAGGGCGAAACGCTTCCGCACGGCGGCTCTTCGGGGCGGTGCACACGGTATAAAGGCAGAACCCAAGACTGGCAATCGCCAGCGCCAGAAAAGTATGCGTGTAGATCAGCGGCATGCCGCCCGCCATGATCCCCGCCAGAATCAACGCACGCGGCACGGGGCGATCGCGTCGAAAGAGGGGCGGTACAATCAGCAACAGAACTGGCATCAGGATCGTCCACCCGCCCAGCAATCCACGCTGCGGCACCAGCATATCGCACAGGATGTTCACCCACCGCAGGTTGTTGGGGTCCGGCTGGTTAGTGGGGGTCTGGTAATACCCGGTCATCACGGTACGCAGATTGTCCCACGCGGTGGAAATGATCGCGCCGTTTTCCGTGGTGCCGCTTAATGTGTAGAAAAAGCCCAGCCCGCCGTTTAAAAACAGCAGAAGCACCGCCAGCGTTACCGCGCCGCGCCTGCGGCACAGGTTGGCGCAGAGCAGCGCAAAACCCGTAAACACGCTGGCGCACATCACCGTACCGGTAAACGCCATCGCGGCGGACAGGTTCATCCCCAGCAGGTAAAACGAACTGGCAAAGGTATCGGAAAGGTAAGGGTACGCCATCGTGGCGCCGACCATCAGGCTGTTTTTAAGCGGAAACGCCGCGTTGACCGCGGAGGACGCAACCGCCAGATGCAGCGACAGGTCGCCGTAGGTGCTCTGCCCCACATGGCAGGTGCCGTCCGGCGCGATGCGGATGGAGTGCGAATACTCCAGCCACCCGGCGATCAGCGTAAGCGGCACAACCACCAGCAGCACCGCGCGCAGCATCCGCCGATCCTCCTCGCCATAGCGCACACGGGGCCTCGGGTCGCGCGTCAGGTAGGCGACCATCATCAGCAAACACAGGGTAAGCACCGCCAGCAGGTGCGCCGTTACGGTAAACGCGACCACGCAGGCCCAAAGCGCGGGCAGCCACAGCATGGAAAACAAACCGAAGGACGCCCCGGCATACCAGCGCGTCAGGGGCCTTAGCCCCGGCAGCCAGTACCGGGCGATCGTCAGCCCACCAGCCAGAAAGAACAGGAAAAAGGCAATTCCAGCCAAAGGCACATCTCCTTTATGCGGGTTCCCCCGTTACACGGACAGCATCTGCCGGAAAAACTGTACAGCCGTTTGCAGCGCGTCGTCATCCACGGTGCATTCGCCGCGCAGCGCCTCCCGGCCGTTGACCAGAAAGGGCGAAAAACGGTACACCCTGCCCTTAAGGCCGCTGTAGAACCGCCCGTCGGTCACATAGGGGGACAGGCAGGGGGCGATCACCGCGCGTTCGAACAGGATTTCGATGGCGGTTTCCAGCGCGTCCCATGCCGCGCCGTTTGCCGCGCTGCGGTGGCTGTGCTCGTTCTGCACCGTGATGTCCAGCTTCGCGCCGTCGCGGCATCCCTTGCGGATCAGCCGCGCTTTCCACCAGCTCAGCGGTTTCCCCGGCACCGTGTGCAGCGAAAACGTAAGCTCCGCTGCGGTGGGGCTGCGCGAAGGTTCGCCCTGCGTGCTTACGCCGGTCACCGTGCACTCGCTGATAAAGAACTGCGACAGCACCGCCCGTTTCTGCCACATCAGCCGGAGCAGCGGAAAAGTCAGCCGGGGGTTGGCCAGCAGCAGCCTGCGAAAGAACGGCGCATGCCGGGACAGCTCCGTAAGCATCTGCGCGCTCGCCTTGCACAGCGACGCGTACCGAGGTCTGGCGATCAGGCGGGAACCAATGCGAAGCAGGATGTTCAGGGGCCGCGCGGCCCCGCGCTCGTCTGAAACGCTCACCGTGGGCGCTTTTACGCGCCCTTCCAGCTGCCCCTTCTCGGAGATGCCGATCAGCGCCAGCGGCGCGCCTTCCGGCAGGTACCGCCGGAAAGCCGATTGCGTAACGTAACCCCCATGATCCAGCACAAAACAGGGCGAGATTTTTCGCTTGTCCAGATATTCCGCAATCGCTTTCGCCCCCGCCCCGCCGCTTAACCCGTCCATCGACAGAGCCAGAAACAGCTGCCCGCTGGGTTGGTACCCGCTTTGCAGCAACGCGTCCAGCGCTTCTAAAAGCGCCACCACATGCGCGCGCTGCAGGGGCACTGTCATCGGGCGGTCGATCAGCACAGGGGGTTCCTCACAATGCAACCCATCCATATGAGACACAAAAACCAGCGGATCGGCAATGTTCGCGCCGGGCATTTCCAGCACAAGGGCGCCGTTAACGAAGGTTTTCTGCTCCATGCGCGTGAAAACCGCCGGATACCGCTCGATAAGCAGCGCCGTCACAAAGGCCGCCCCTTCGGGCGTGTAGGCGGTGTATGCGTCCAGTGCGCGAAGGGTGTCCTTCGCGCGGCGATAATCCAGCGGCGCCAGAAATTCGCTCATGTCCGGCCTCCTGCAATGTGTTGATGCAGCATTATTTCGCCCTGCGAACCGATAAATCCTGCCCGGCGGCACAGGGAAAGACCAGGTAACCGCTGATTCAATCGCTTTGTGGCTGCCAATGCAGAGCGCTGGCGATTGGGGTGAGAAAAGACGAAGGAATAGCGGCGCTATTTCAAGGCTTTTCGAACGCAAAGCGGCGATGCTCTGCGAAGGCAGGCGCAAAGGGTTTTTAATCAGCGGTTGCCTGGTTTGACACCAGGACCCCCAGAGGCATAGAATGCAGGGGGAATGGGAGGCCACGACATTTTCGGGGCCGCCCGGAAAGAAGGCGGAAACATTGCGCGCGCAGACGTACCCGGCGCAGGCGTTCGACGCCATGCAGTATTTTTACGGTGACGTACAGCCGCCGCGTATTCGCTGCCGTATCCGTTTTACGGGACGGGTGAACATTACGGCGCTGCGCGGTGCGATTGAAGCGTGCCAGACTGCCCATCCGCTGTTGGGTTGCGTGTTTCACCCCGGGCGGCATCGCTGGGAAGCGCCCCAACCGGCGGCGTCCGTTCCCCTGTACGAATCGGAGCAAGCCGACGAAGCCTGCGTACAGCAATGCCTGCTCAGCCCGCTTAACGAAACGTGCGAACCGCAATGGAAGCTATTTTTGCTCCGCATGCCCGGCGGCGACGAACTGTGCGTGATCATCAACCATATGGTCTGCGACGGCGCGGGCTTTAAGCAACTTTTATACGAACTGGCGGAGAACTACAGCCGTATCGCGGCTGGTGAAAGCATGGGTCCCGTTCCGGAAGCGCCGGACAGCCGCCGTTTTCGCCTGCTTCTCCGTTCGCTGGGCCTGCGGGGCAGGCTGCGGGTAATGCTGTCTCCCACTCGCCCCTTTGGGCATATTGCCTCGCCGCTGCTGCCTTACCGGGGCGGTTCCGGCTGCCCGGTACTGATTGAAAAGCATCTGCCGCCGGAACAGTTTTCCGCCGTTCGCCGCTATGCCCATGCCGCGGACGCCAGCGTGAACGACGTACTGCTGACCGCCTATCTGCGCGCGCTACACACCATAACCGGCAAGGACGAGGTGGCCGTGCCCTGCCCGGTTGATCTGCGCCGGTTTGCCGCGCCGGGGCAGACCTTTGGTTTGTGTAACCTCACGGGCAACTACTGGTGCCGTCTCACCCTGAGTGTATCCGAACCGTTTGCCGTGTCACTCAAACGGGTTTCCGGGCAGATGCGGGCGCAAAAAAACAGCGTCGCCTGCCTGAAGGAGCCGATGCTGTTTCACGCGCTGTATGCGGTTGTTCCTTTCAGGTTGCTGCGGAGGCTGTTTCGCGGCATGGGCGGGGTGCCGGTCACATCGTATTCCAATCTCGGGGTATTGAACGAGGAACGGCTGCGCTTCGCGGGGTGTGAAATTGCGAACGCATCTCTCGCCACGGCAGTGAAGCGTCCCCCCTACTACCAGCTTTCCCTGTCCACCTGGCGGGACATTTGCACGCTCTCCTGCTGCGTGGACGTATCGGTGGAAGACCGGGAAATCGTTGAAGAGGTAATCAATACCGTTGTAGAAGAGATGAATATCCAATCCTGCTAAAGCAGGTCTATTTTCCGAACCGCTCCTTTGCGCGCGCCATGCGCGCAACCACCGGCACGCCGAAGGGGCAGCGCTTCTCGCAGGCGTGGCAGGCGAGGCAGTCCCCGGCGGTCGCGGGCAGCGCCCGGTAATGTTCCAGCAGGGTGGCGGCAGGTACCCCGTCCTGCTCGCACAGGTCCAGATATTTGTTCACGGCGGCAATGTCGATATGCGCCGGGCAGGGCAGGCAGTGGTTGCAATACATGCAGCGCCCTTCCAGCGTGCCGCGTCCCCCGCGCGAGAGCACCGGGGCAAAATCGCGTTCCGTATCCGGTACGGTATAGTAAGCGAACGCTTCGTCCACTTCCTGTACGGTCTGCATGCCCAGCATCACGGCCGCCACCGCCGGGCGCGTCAGCGCGTAATGCAGGCACTGCGGCACCGTCATGGCTACGCCGTAGGGCGAACGTTCCGCCTTCAGCAGTGCCCCGGCTCCCAGTGTTTTCATGGCCGTAATGGCAACGCCTTTCGCTTCGCAGGCGCGGTAGAGGGCCTGACGCTCCGGGCGAACGCCCGTTAACCCGCTGAAATCCGGCTTATCGCCGAAAAAGGACCAGAT
>Ga0163159_1002473_pt1 | contig 15092 bp, 11 predicted proteins | sample BioMet9_FD_108702 | JGI IMG/M metagenome (GOLD analysis project Ga0163159, IMG submission 108702) | Microbial communities from bioreactor (seeded with sewage sludge) at Lawrence Berkeley National Lab, California, USA - Biofuel... | ecosystem: Engineered > Bioreactor > Anaerobic > Unclassified ... | reverse complement strand
GCGTATCGAGACGTCTAGGGCGATAACCGCAGCGATAACTGGAACGGATATCGCTGCGTTCGTGCTTGTCTGCGCCGATCCTGTCTGACAGTTCCGCCTCCATTAACCGATCGCACAGCCACTTGAGCATTTCAAGCATTGGGTCTGCCTTACCCATACATTGCAGTAGAATTTCCGTCAGATTTATGTTATTTTTGTTTTGAGCCACTGGGTATTCCTCCGTTTCTGAATGAGTCGAACACATTCATTATATCGGAGCCCCTGTGGCTCATTCTGTTCAATGTTTAAGGTTCTATGCCAGTTCCCGCGAATTTGCGAACGTTATTGTACTCTATCCAGTGTTCATCACCGTTGCATATACTCAGACGCTTCGCTATATTCTTATTTACCGCAATAGACATAGAAGCTGAATAAAGCATAATAAAATTAAAAACAGAACCACCAACCATACTCCGCACAGCCATTAAAAAACGGCGCCGCCCCTGAGGGACAGCGCCGTTCTTTCTGATTTCAGCCGTCAGGCGGCTTTCCTTACCAGGGCACGTCGAGGATGATGTGCGGAAGGAAGAGGCAGACCTTCGGGATATAAGCGGTCACTAACAGGACCGGGATCCAGGCGACGGTCATGAACGTAAGAGCAGGCTTCATGATCTCGTTGATCGGCGCGCCGCCGACACGTCCGCTCAGGTACAGGACAGGCGCAGCAGGAGGCGTGATGCAGCCGAGCGCTGTGTTGACGCCGACGATGGCCGCATAGTGGACCGGGTTGATGCCGAGCTTGTTGATGATCGGGAGCAGGATCGGCGTGGTGAGAACGACGACGCTGATATCGTCCATGAGCATGCCCATGAGAACGAGGAAGACGTTGATCATGAACATGATGACGTATTTGTTCGTGGATATTGAATAGAACAGATAGAGTACCTTGCCGGGCAGGTCTTCGAGGATGTAGAGGCGCGACAGCATGGAGACCGAGTAGAGCATGACCATGATGACGCCCGTCGTGATGGAGCTTTCAACGACGATGGCGTAGAGCGTCTTCCAGTTGAGTCCCTTGTAGACCCAGAGGCCGATCGGGATGCAGTAGGCCACGGCCAGTGCGGAAGCTTCCGTCGTGGTCATGACGCCGCCGTAGATGCCGCCCAGGACCATGACCGGCATGAAGAGGGCCGGAATGGCGAGGCGTCCGCGTTTCATGAACATCTCCCAGCGCTCTTTGCCGCTGCGCTTCTTGGCGACGAAGATGTTTTTGTTGTTGCGCAGCATGTAGAGGTTGAGCAGCGAGAGCAGCACGATGGTGACGATGCCCGGGCCTATTGTGGAAAGGAAGCAGGCCAGGACAGAGATGCCGCTGATCCAGGCAAAGACGATCAGCGTGGCGTTAGGCGGAATGAGCAGGCCCAGCAGCGAGGAGTTAGCCATCAGAGCGCAGGCGTGGCCCATCGGGTAGCCGTTCTCGCGCAGGCGCGGGAACATGATCGCGCCGATGCAGGAAAGTGTGGCGCAGGCGGCTCCGCAGATGGAGCCGAAGACCGCGCAGGAGATGACCGCCACGACGCCGATGCCGCCTTTTATGTGGCCGACGAAGACGTCGACCATATCGATGAGCTTTTCAGCGATGCGTCCGCGTTCCATGATGCCGCCGGCCAGGATGAACATGGCGATGGCTATCAGCGAGACGGAGTTCATCTGGTTGAAGCCGTAAGGCAGCAGCTGGCTGGGCGGATAACCCATCTTGTCCGGGCCGCCGAAGAAGATCAGCCATGCGCAGGACGACATGAAGCTGACGGGAACCGGAACTCCCATCGTAAGTGTCAATACCAGTATTACCAGTGCTATATAAATCATTGCTCAGCCTTACCTCCCGTGAAAAGGTTTCTAGTAGCCCTGACCCAGTCCCAGAAGAAATAGTAGGTCATGGAGACAAGACCGATCAGAATTGACGCGTAGCAGGTCCAGAGAGGAATTCTCCAAGCAACCGTCTTCGGAATCGCAACGCCGGTGCCGAGCGGGCCCATGAGGCCGAACATGAAGAATCCCCAGCCCCACCAAGTGAAAAGAGCCGTCACGCCGAGCGTGATGGTCGTTTTTACAAACAGAAGCACGCGTTTAGTAGTTCCTTTAAGGTAGGCCTGGATAAGGTCTGCGCTGATGTGTGTGCCACAGAAGGCGCCATAGGCAGCGCCCATGAAGTAGAGCCAGAAGGCAAAGATCTTGACCCATTCTTCGTATCCGTAGAGGTCCATTTTCAGGATATAGCGCATGATCGTCGCCGCGCTGATGATAACGGTGAGCAGGATACACATTACAAACATAATCACCGAGTAGAAGCTGACGGTGATCTTGTCGAAGAGGCACTTGGGCTTCTTCAGGCTGGAAGCCGGTCCTTCTTCCTCCTCTTTGACGGGGGCTGTCGGGACCTGCTGCTCGGTTGCTGTGTTTTCAGTTTCAGCCATTAAATTGTTGCTCCTTTCGGACAGATAAAAACCCGGGGGAGGGGAAGCCTCCCCTAGGTCTGTCATCCGTTGAACTAAATTATGCTGCGTATGTCAAAAGTACAATATTACAGGTTGCCGAGGTTCTTCTTGAATTCCTTCATAAGCTCGACGCCGGTACCAGCCTTGCCAACTTCTTCCCACGTACCAACGCAGGCGGCCTTGATCGGCTTAAGCTGAGCTTCGCTGTAACGGAAGACCTTGATGCCCTTCTTCTCCATGAGCTTCATATAGCGTTCGTCTTCGTTTTTGGCGTTTTCGATGGACTTGATGGTGTACTTCTTGCAGACATCGCGGAAGACCTTCTGGTCAGCAGGGGTAAGCTTCTTCCAGGACTTGTCGCTGACCATGTAGCCGAGGTATTCCATGGAGTAGTTCGTTGCGTACCAGTACTTGAGAACGTCGCCGAGGATCGTGTAGGCGGCAGCGGTCGGATAACCGTCGACTGCGTCGCATACGCCGGTCTGCATGGACTGATAGACGTCGGGATACGGGATCGTGATGGGACGGAAGCCCATAGCCTTGGCGCCGGCTGTGTAGACGACCATGTTAGGAACGCGGCAGAGAACGCCCTTGTCGACCTTCGGGTTGAGAGGATCTTTGAGCGGCTTCGTGGAGCCGATGCCGATGAAACCTTCTACATAAGAGCCGAGGAGGTGCACGCCGAGCTTGGTGAGGCATTCATCAAGCTTGTTCGGGAGCCACTTGCCAGGTTCCAGGGCTTTTTTGGCCGCATCGTAGCCGGTAACGAAACCGTTCGTGTAGATCATTTCCATGCGGGGATCAAAGTCGGTGGCGAGAGACATGCAGGCCATGTCGATCGTGCCGCGCATCATTTCTTCCATGACGAGCGAGTAGTTGCCGAGCTGGCTGGCCGGATAGACCTTGAGCTCAACGCGGTCGTTTGTGCCTTTTTTGATCTCGTCTGCAATCATCTGCATTGTCTTGGTGCCGAGGTGGTCCGGCGGGTTCTGGCCGGAGAAGCGGAATACGATCGGAGCTGCCGAAGCCGGGATGACCATGGCGGCGATGATAAGTACTGCTGCGAGCAACACTGCTAACTTCTTCATGAAAATATCTCTCCCTTCAAATGTAGAAATACTCTCTCTCAGGTTCTGTTGCAGCTGCTACAAACAAAATACTTAAGTCCGTTCTGAAACTCATATCGGGAAAATGCTGCTGGCTTGCCCCCCTTCTTAGCTTCATTGCGGCGCCCGAAGCGCCGTATGAGATTTAATATAAAAGTCGGTAGAGACTACTTGCATAAATTACACCAAACCTTTCAAATAGTCAATCACAGGCGCGTTGGCAGAAATATCAGAGCGGCCCTTCCGACTGCGGACCCAGCTTGAAAACCGGGGCCAAAATCGCCGCGAACATTGGTGATTTAAAGCACAAAGCCCTGAATGCGTCTGAATTTGACGGCCGCAGCCTCTCTCCGGTTCTGATATTTCAGTTATCTCCGATTAATCAGTCAAAAATTGCGATTCAGATAACTTATACAAAAATAAATAGAATTGATTGCTTTAATAATAAACATAAACATACTTTCACATGCCAAACAGGGCCGTTTTCGGGCCCCAAACGGCGATTTCCGGCCCTCCGAAACGCCGCCGCGCGCCCTGCGTCTCTGTGCCAGAGAATCACGGCGTCTGCTTGTCTCTTCGCATCTTTCATATGGTAAAGCAAAAGCAGCCCTCCGCTCAAATTTCAGGGCCGCCTGCGAATTTAAATCCTTGCGCGGATCCGGCTACCGGCGCCAGCTCCAGCTCTCGCCGCCGCTCAGCGGACGGGGGTCGCCGCTCATGACCGCGGCCGCATCCGTCATCGTCACGCGTTTGAAGGTGGCGGGAAACGGCAGCGAGGAGAAGGAGAGCAGCGGGTTGATGCGGGAGACGATCTCCCTGGCCACCGAGTCCGGCTGTCTGAGCCCCTCCGTCTTTACGACCGGATCTTCTATATAGAGGCCGTCGGCCCTCAGCCCCAGCCGGCCCTCCGCTTCCAGGTGCAGTTTGATCTCAAAGAGCATCCTGGTCGTGTAGATGCCCCTGGCGGTGAAGCCGCCTGGCCTGAAGTCGAAGACCAGGTCGGAAAGGCCGCCCTCCTGGGCCGGGACGGCAGCAAAACAGCTGTTCACGTCTTTTTCCAGCAGGGTTATCTCGGCGTCCGAGGATTCGATGAGGCCGGCCAGCTGTTTGCCGCCGCTCAGGTCGGAGCTCTGCGGCCGCGCCTTTAGCCGCGCCAGCAGCTTCATGCTCTCGACCCTCACGGCTCCCTGCCGCGAGCCGGTCATCTCGATCCAGGCGAGTTTGCCGCCCTGGCTCACGGTCACGTCCACGGATTCCGGCGCGCACTTTTTGACCAGCAGCCCGCCGATGGCGGCGGCCTCGCCGCTCTCGTCCTCGCCCGCAAAGAGCGGGCCGCAGGCTGACGCCGCAAGCAGAATGGCCGCAAGCAGAACGAAAATCAGTTTCTTCATTATATATAGCCTCCAATGCCGCAGGAGATTATACACTTTAGTGCGGCGGGCGGCCAGCTAACATCAGTAAAGGTCTAACTTCCTGTCATCTTTTTCAGCCATTGTGCGGCCGTAAATTTCCATCTTTTGGCTCGTTTTTGGAATTTATCTGAATTACACACAATTTCTATCCACAGTCGGTGGATATTTTTTAGCCGCAGCGTCGCTTTTCGGCTCCCCACCAGCCCTGCGGGCGCTCGGGAGCGGCGTTTTTACGCGATTATCCCCAGCTGAAAGTTAATTATCTGCAATTCCCGGAGGCTTTTTCCACAACACCACTGCTTTTCCACAAATGTTTTCCACATAGTCTCATGCCCGTTTATCAAAAAACGTCAGCCGAAAATGGCGTTGTTCGAAATTTCACTATCATGCGGCAGAGGGCTTTCGCGGCGATTTTGAATTTTTTGTATGACAAATTGTGGATATGTGGATCGATTTTGTGGATTTTTAAGAATACAGCGCGGAAATATCCTTTTTTTGTCCGCAACCCTTTCTTTCATGATAAAATTAAACAACTCTGTTCAAGGGCAGCGGCGTCTTTATTATTTTTGGGGTGAAATATCAAATGGCTACGGAACTGGAAATCATCTGGAACGAATTCAAAAAACACTGCGTGGAGACGGCCACCGGCGACGACGAGGACAACGGGCTTTCCGTCTATCTCGATATCTGCCAGCCGGTTTCGCTGGAAACGGGACTGCTGAAGGTCGAGGTGCCGACCATTTTCTCCAAAAAGAAGATCGACTCCATGTTTATGCCGCAGATGAAAAAAGCCTTCGAGGACACGGGCTTCGGCCTCGATATCGCCGTACAGGTGTCAAGCGAGCTCAAGCCGGAGGTGGAGGCTAGGCGCGAACCGCCGGCTCCGCCGCAGCAGACGGCTCCGCCGCGCGTAACGACCATGCGCAGCTCCGCCATTCAGAACAATGGGCTCAACCCCAACTATGTCTTTTCCACCTTCGTGGTCGGCAAGTCCAACATCCTGGCGCACGGCATCTGCATGGACATCGCCGTGACGCCTGGTCAGAAGTACAACCCCCTCTTCATCTGGGGAAAGGTCGGCCTCGGCAAGACGCACCTTATGCACGCGATCGGCCATTACGTTGAGGAGCATCAGCCTGACAAGAAGGTCCTCTACGTGAGCTCCGAGAAGTTCACAAACGACTTTATCAGCGCCATCCGCACCAACAAGACGGCCGAGTTCCGCGCGCGCTACCGCGACCTCGATCTGCTGATGATCGACGATATCCAGTTCCTCTACAACAAGGAGGGCACGCAGGAGGAGTTCTTCCATACCTTCAACGATCTCAAGAACGCGAACAAGCAGATCGTGATCAGCTCCGACCGTCCTCCCAAGGAGATCAAGGACGTCGAGGAGCGCCTGGTCTCGCGCTTTACGAGCGGCATCATCACGGACATTCAGCCGCCTGATTTCGAGACGCGCGTGGCCATTCTGCAAAAGAAGGCCGAGCTCAAGCACTACAATATTCCCGAGGAGATCAACCACTTCATCGCCCAGAACGTGCCGAGCAACATCAGAGAGCTCGAAGGGGCGCTCAACCGCGTGGTGGCCTGCTCGGAGTTCAGCGGCGAGGCCATCAGCATCGACAACGTCACGGTCTGGCTCAAGGACATCATTCACGACAACCACACGGGCAACGTGAGCATAGGGCTTATCCAGCAGCTGGTCTCCGAGGCTTACGGTTACTCGATCGAGGACCTGCTCTCGCAGAACAGGACCGCCGAGCTGGCCACGGCCAGACAGGTGGCCATGTACCTCGCGCGCGAGAAGACAGAGGAGAGCCTGCAGCAGATCGGCCGCGCCTTCAACAAAAAGGACCATACGACCGTCATCCACGCATGCAGAAAGATCGAAGAGCTCATCAAGACGGACGTCCGCGTCAAGAACCTGGTGGACAACGTGGTGAGCAAGCTGTAAATTTTCTGCGCGCCGCAGGTGGACGTTTTTGTGAAGAAGTGACGTTCAAAGCTTTTTCGCAAAGATTTTGTGGATTTTGTGGATATTTTTCAGACATTTTCTTTTTTTTATCAACAGGGAATTTTTCAGCAGGGCACTATGAAAGCTTTCAATTTCCACATTTCCACGCCAACTGGCACTGCCCCTGCTATTTTTTTACTTAAAAGATAATAATAAAAACAGGAGGTCCTGAATATGAAGCTGACGATAAACAAAAAACAATTCATTCAGAGCTGGAGCCTTGCGGAAAGAAGCACCTCGGCCTCGAGTTCGATGAATATACTTTCATCCGTGCTCGTGAGGGCGGAGTTCGACTCCGTGATCCTGCAGGCCACGGACGTGAGGACTTCCATTATCTGCAAAGCCGCCGGCGTGACGGTGATCGAGCAGGGAGAAGCGGTCTTTCCGATCAAGATGGTCAGCGAGCTGTTCAAAAAGGCTCCCGGCGAGGAGTTTTCCCTCACGGTGGAGGACGGCAGGGCCGTTCTCAAGGCCGACCGCAGCAGATACAATTTCAGCACCTATCCGGTGCGCGAGTTTCCGGCCATTCCCAGCTCCGCCTCGGCCAAAAAGTTCTGTAAGATCAAGGTCAACGATCTGGCCAAGGTCATCGAGGAGGGCACGCTGGCTGCCTCATCCGGCGAAGAGTATCCGCTTTACCTCTCCTCGGCCAACTTCCAGGTCAGCGAAGGCAAGCTGCTGATCGTCTCGACGGACACGCGCCGTCTGGCTCTTTCCTCGATGCCGGTCGAAGACGCGGCCGAGGGAGACACCAGCGCACTGCTGCCGATGAAGGGTATCAAGGAGCTTCAGCGCATCATCAGCTCTCTGAGTCCCGATTCCGACATAGAGATACTTTATGACGACGCTCAGTTCTACTTCCGTTCGGAAGGCGTGGAGTTCACGGTGCGCCGTGTAGAGTCGCGCTTCCCGCCCTATGAGAAGATCCTGCCGAAGGGCCACACGACCCTTGTGGCGGTCGACCGCGGCGGCCTCATCTCCATTCTTGAGCGCGTCGACGTCGTGGTGCGCGATTACAACAGGATGGTGGTCATGGACATAACGCCGGGCGAAAATCTTGTGATGACCGGTAAAGCGCCTGATTTCGGCCAGGCCAAGGAAGAGATCGGCGCCGAGGTCACCGGAGAGAAGATCCGCATCGCTGTCAACTCCAAGTTCTTCATGGACGCGCTCAAAGTGCTGCGCGAACCGTCCGTGAGCCTCTCCTTCAACGGCTCTGGCGGCCATATGGCCGTGCGCCATCCGGACGACGACTGCTTCCTCTGCCTGATCGCCCCCATCAATCTGACCGAAGAGGAACTAAAGTCTGACAAGCCCGAGGAGTAAATGGGCTTCAGCCGCGTCCGCTTCAATAATTTCAGAAATATCGAGCCCCGGGAGATAAAATGGTCCCCGGGGCTTAACCTGCTTACCGGCGCCAACGGTTCCGGCAAGACGAATATCCTTGAAGGCATCAACATCATCGCCGGCTGGGGACCGCTTGAGCGCGGCACCAGAACCGCTTCTCTGCCTACGTGGAACAGCGGCTCCGAGGTGGTGCAGCTCACAGGCCAACTGGACGGACCTTTCGGCGACATCATCCAGGTCAGGATCGAGGGGCGCGCCTCCATGCGCTTCAACGAGAAGCAGCTCAGCGCCGCGGAACTGCGCTGGAAGACGCCGGTGCTCTCTTTTCTGCCCAACGATATGGCGATCCTCGAGGATTCAGCCTCCTACCGGCGGCGCATGCTCGACATGCTGCTCGCCATCCTGATCCCCGCTTACGCCATGAGGCTCCATGAATACCGTCGCGGCGTGCGTCAGAAGGCGGCGATGCTCAAGCGCGGCGTGCCGACCAGGATCGTCGACCGGGCTTTGGAACCCCACGCGGTCTGGATCTGGCGCATGAGGCAGAAGGCCGTGGAGCTGCTTTCAGAGTGTCTCGCCGAGCTGGGCGGACTGGCGCCCGTAAAAGTCGATCTGAAGCTTTCGCGCGGCGGCGCCGGTTTCTGCGCCGACGAAGAGGAAGATTACCGGCGCGGCCTATCCGAGAACGGCAGCCGCGAGCAGCTGCTGAAAGTCTGTCTGACTGGGCCTCATCGTGACGATCTGATCATCACGGCCGGAGGCATGCCTGCCGCCGAGGCGCTGAGCCGCGGCTACAGGCGCAGGACCGCGATTGCGCTGATGCTGGCTTCGGCCGACGGGGTCAAACGCAAGCTCGGCAAGGAGCCAGTGCTGCTGCTGGACGAAGTTACGGCGGAGCTTGACGAAGAGGGCCGCGGCGTGCTTTTTGCTGCGCTGGCCGCGCGTCGGACCCAGGCCTTCGCCGCCACCGCAGAGCCTTTTATCGGCGGTTTTCCCGGCGCCGTTTATTCTGTTTCGGAAGGAAGAGTAGATTTAAAAAATGAGACCGGACGATAATTACGACGTGATAGTCGTGGGCGGCGGACACGCGGGCTGCGAAGCGGCACTGGCCGCGGCGCGGCTGGGCGCCAAAACCCTGATGCTGAACCTTTACCTTGACAATACCGCCATGATGCCGTGCAATCCGGCCATCGGCGGACCGGCCAAGGGACATGTGGCGCGCGAGATCGACGCGCTGGGCGGCGAAATGTGCACCGCCACCGACGAGGCCACCCAGCATCTGCGCTGGCTCAACACCTCCAAGGGCCCGGCCGTGCGCACGCTGCGAGCCCAGTGCAATCCGCGCATATACAGCGACCACTACCGCAGAGCCCTCATCGAAACGAAAAATCTCGACCTGCACCAGGCGGAGGTCACAGACCTGCTCGTCAAAGACGGGGTCGTGCAGGGCGTGAAAATATTCACCGGCCAGAACTTTTACGGCCGTACGGTAGTGCTCGCGACCGGAACCTATCTCGGCTCCGTCATCCACATCGGCCTCACCTGCCATAAATCCGGACCTCTTGGCCAGGTGGCTGCGACTAAATTCGCGCGCAGCCTCAAGGAGAGCGGGCTTGAAATCGGCCGCCTGCGCACCGACACTACGCCGAGGCTGCAGTTCGACACGGTCGACTGGGCCTCACTCGACGTGCAGGAGAGCATCGCGGAGCCGGAGAGCTTCTCCTTCTTCGGCGAAAAGCGCGTCTACAATGGCATGAAGTGCGGACTCACGCGCACCAACAGGACCACTCACGACATCATCAGAGCCAATTTTGACAAATCGCCGCTTCTGCACGGCTCTCTGGGTCAGCAAAACGGGCCCAGATATTGCCCTTCCATCGACGACAAGGTCATCAAGTTCCCCGAAAAGGATTCCCACCCCATCTTCCTCGAACCGATCAGCCCCGAAAGCCGCGAGGTCTATATGCAGAATTTCTCCACCTCCATGTGCCTCGAGGCCCAGTTCGAGACCATCAAAACGATCCGCGGCTGCGAGCACGCCCACGTGCTGCGGCCAGGCTACGCGATCGAGTACGACTTCGTGCCGCCCACGCAGCTGGAGCCGTGGCTGGAGACGAAAAAGATCAAAAACCTCTATCTCGCCGGCCAGATCAACGGTACTTCCGGCTATGAGGAAGCGGGAGCCCAGGGGCTCATCGCCGGCCTGAACGCCGCCAGGAAGGTGCAGGGCGCGGAGCCGATCGTGCTGGGACGTGACCAGGCCTACATCGGCGTGCTGATCGACGACCTCGTCACCAAGGGCACCAAAGAGCCGTACAGAATGCTCACAAGCCGCTGCGAATATCGCCTGCTGCTGCGCCACGACAACGCGGACGCGCGGCTTTCGCAGATCGGCCACGACGCTGGCCTGCTTTCTGATGAAAAATGGAAGATCGTGCAGAGCCGGCAAAACGCCATGGAAAAAGAGCTGCAGCGGCTGGGCAGCCTTAAGATCGGCCCTGGCGGCCGCGTCAATGAAACGCTGGCCGCGGCCGGTTCTTCGCCTCTTGCGGAGGGCCTCTGCGCCCTCGAGCTGCTGAGGCGGCCCGAGGTGAGCTGGCAGGTCTTCTCGCAGCTGGCTGACAGCAGCCTCGACGCCGAGCTGGGCGACCGGCTCTCCACGGAGCTCAAGTACGAGGGCTACATCAGCCGCCAGCTGCGTCAGGTGGACAAATTCAGAAGGATGGAAAAACTCAAGCTGCCGGAGGGCTTTGATTTCGCCTCCGTGGGCGGACTTTCTGCCGAGGGCAGACAGAAGCTCGTCAGGCAGCAGCCGCGCACGCTGGGCCAGGCCTCGCGCATTTCGGGCGTGCCGGCCGCCGACGTGCAGCTGCTCTGGGTGGCCATTGAGCGCGGCAGAAGACAGAGGGCGGAACAGAGGAATGGAGACAAATGAACTGAAAAAGGCCGGCCCGCTGCTCTCGGCGGACGCCAGAGTCGCGGTCTGCCTCAGGCTTGCGGAGCTGGAGAGGGACTGGGAGCTGGCCGCCGGCCGCGCGATAGCGGACCGCACGCGTCCTCAGTCCTGCGGTTTCGCGGCAGACTGCTTCAGGCTCGTGGTCAACGTCTCCGACGCGGCCGTCATGCAGTCGCTGCGCTTCAAGAAGGCAGCGCTCGAGCGGTCTGTCGCCAGATATTTGCAGGTCAACCGGGTGACGGTCGAATTCCGGATCGGCGGCGTCGGCAAAAGGTCGTCGGCCAAACCAGCGCGTCCGGACCACGAACGCAGGGCGCCGGTGACGCTTACGCGCGAGGACGTGGAGAACGAGAAAGCCATTCTGGGAACGGCAGGCTCGCAGGACGAGGTAGCCGAGGCGCTGGCGCGGCTCAAAGCCGTCAGCGACAAGCTGTCTGCCCGCAAAAAGCGGTAAAAAACGTGGCCTCGCCGCCAAGGTGCGGTAAAATTGCCTGTTCAGCCGACAAAAATATGATATAATTTAAAACAGCCACAATGAATAACGATTTTAAATAAAACGGAGGTCATACAGATGAAACTCGGAGAAATCATTCAGAGCGGAGATTTTAAAGGCGAGAAGCACGTTCCCGTCATCGAAGCGCCGGAGCAGGTCAAGGCCGGAGAAGCTTTTACGGTTAAAGTCTGCGTAGGCAAAGAGATTCCCCATCCCAACAAGATGGAGCACCATATCGCCTGGATCCAGCTTTTCTTCAAGCCTGAGGATTCCAAGTTTGCCATCGAGCTCGCCAAGTTCGACTATGCGGCTCACGCGGCGGCCATGGACGTCACCAAGACAGGCCCGGCCTGGGCTGAACCGTTCAGCTGCCTCAAGACCAAGCTTGCCAAATCCGGCACGCTGATCGCGCTCAGCTACTGCAACCTCCACGGACTCTGGGAGTCCTCGCAGGAGATCAAGGTAGACTAGTCCGGAACTCAGCTGACATTGCCATCTAAAAAGGGGAACGCCATTTGGCGCTCCCCTTTTTTTGCGCGGCTGCTGTACAATATATAATAATAGGTCTTTTTCAGACAAATCGAACTTTCAGGTTCTTTGAGTTGGAAATGAAAGGCTATTATCCACCGTCCGACTTTTGTCTGCGGCAAAACGTTGCCGCCATAACTGAAAAATATGACTTGGTCACAAAAAGTATCCACCAAATGTGGATAAAGTTGTCCATAGAGGGGGTGAAAAAGTGAAAAACTTGTTAAAAATCCGCGGCACAGCGCTGAAAATGGCGCTGATCGCGCTGACCGTCTCCTTGATATATCTTTTTTTATCTCCGTTATCCGTTGCCGCCGGGCAGAAGATCAGCGTTCAGGATAGCTTGAACAGGACCGTGACCCTGGCCCATCCGGCCGTGCGCGTGGTCTGCCTCAGCGAGTCGCACGCGGAGAACATCGTGGCGCTGAGGGCGGTCAGCCAGTTGGCCGGCATCGCCTTTACGACCGACCGTGACTGGGTGCGCAAGGACCTGCCGAGGCTCTCGAAAAACCCTTCCGCCGCGCAGATGCTGGAGCTCAAACCGGATCTGGTGGTGGCCGACGACCTCTGGGCGAGGACGAATCAGGACGTGATCCGCGACCTCGACCGCAGCAGGACACCCTGCGCGATCTTCGCCGTTCCAAGCTGGACCGGGTTCGCCGCTTATCTTGACGCGCTGGGTGCGCTGCTGGGCCGCGATCGCGAGTCCGACGCGGCGCTGAGCCAGTTGGAAAAGACGATCGGCCGGGCTAAAGAACGCGCGAGCGGCAAAAAGCAGCCGAACGTCTTTGTGCTCGCCGGCGCCGATTTTGCGACCTGCGACCCTTTCTCCTGGGGCGCGCGCATCATCACCACGGCCGGGGCCAGGCTTGTGACGGACGCCAAGGCTGAGCGCCTCGGAGAGACGCCCTGGCTGGTGCTCTTCGGCCCCAAGAAGTTCGCCGCCGACGCGGCCCGGGTCGACGTCATCATCACGGTGATCTCCAACACGAGAGGCGCAGCGGTGCTGCATAAATCGGACATTATGAAGGATTCGCGCTTCAAGGATGCGCCGGCCGTCAAAAACGGCCGCGTCTTCGAGATGAAGGAGGCCGACCTGATGCCGTCGCTGACAAGGCTAGATTCGTCGCTCAAAAGCTGCGCGGAGATGTTTGCGGGTAAATAGCGAGGCTGAAACACAACGGTTGCGTTTAAACGGACAGGGAGCAGGTCAAAATTGATCCGCTCCCTGTTTTTTTGTCATTCTAATTCTATATCAAGAGTGCATTAAGTTGGGATTTAGGGGAGTCTTTGGCTGTAATGCTCAACTGAGTTAAAAGGCAGTGTTGCAGCTTACGGGCTACGTTTTTGCCGTCATTGCGAGCGAAGCGTGGCAATCTTGCTTTTGCTTTGTGCTTTCAGGTTTTGATATGTCCATGGCCTCTGTGTGAAACAAGATTGCCACGTCCTCACTTCGTTCGTCCTCGCAATGACAACAGAAGATTGAGACCTGAACTGCGCTTAAGTTATCATAGCCTCCACGCTGACGGATTAAGGCTTTTGGGCTAATCTCTCTTCTAAATTCCTATTTAGCGCAATAGAAATGGAATTTGAATTAGCCGTTATTGAAGCACTCTGTTCCTTACCAGCAGGCCACGGTGCCGTCGCAGCGCGGTTCCGAGGCGCCGCAGAGAACGCCGTTTTCGAGCCGCCAGATGACTTCGCCGCGGCCCATATCGCCATTGTCCTCCACAACCTCGATTTCGTGTCCGCGCGCCTCCAGGGCCCTGACCACGGCGACCGGCACGGCTTTTTCGAGCTGGATCTTTCTGCCGCCGACCCACTGGAAACGGGGCGCGTCGAGCGCCTCCTGAGGGTTCATGCGGAAGTCGATCTCGTTCGTGAGCAGCTGCAGGTGGCCCTGAGGCTGCATGAAGCCGCCCATGACGCCGAAAGGCCCGATGGGCTTGCCGTCCTTCATGAGAAAGCCGGGGATGATCGTGTGGTAGCTCTTTTTGCCGGGAGCCACCACGTTGTCGCTGCGGGGGTCCATGGAAAAGTTAGCGGCGCGGTTCTGGAGCGAGACGCCGGTGCCAGGCACCACGACGCCGGAACCGAAGCCCAGGTAGTTGCTCTGGATATATGAGACCATGTTGCCCTCTCCGTCCGCCGCGCAGAGGTAGACGGTGCCGCCGCAGAAGGGATCGCCCGGCCGGGGATCGATTGCCTCGGCGCCGATCAGCGCGCGCCGCTTGGCCGCGTAGGATTCGGAGAGCAGACCGGAGACGCTCGCCTTCATCGCGCGCGGGTCGGCCACATAGGTCCTGGCGTCGGTGAAGGCCAGCTTGAGCGCCTCGATCATGAGGTGGTAGGCCCTGTTTCTTTCGCGCTGCGCGCCCAGATCGAAGGCCTTGAGGATGTTCAGCGCCATCAGCACCGTGATGCCGTGGCCGTTGGGCGGCAGTTCGAAGACGTCGTAGCCGCGGTAGTTCACGGAGAGCGGCTCCACCCATTCGGTGCGGTAAGAGGCCAGATCCTCGCGCCTCAGCAGGCCGCCGGTCTTTTTCGCAAAGGAGACGATCCTCTCCGCCAGCTCGCCGCGGTAAAAGCTCTCCGCCTCTGTTTTGCCGATCTCGCGCAGCGAGGCGGCCAGCTCCGGACAGCGCCAGAGTTCTCCCGCTCCTGGAGCGTGTCCGTCCGGCGCGAAGGCAGCGAACCAGCCCTGATACTCGTCGCCGCGCAGAGATTTGCTGAAGTTGTCGAACGAGGAGCGCCAG
>Ga0163159_1002469_pt1 | contig 15107 bp, 12 predicted proteins | sample BioMet9_FD_108702 | JGI IMG/M metagenome (GOLD analysis project Ga0163159, IMG submission 108702) | Microbial communities from bioreactor (seeded with sewage sludge) at Lawrence Berkeley National Lab, California, USA - Biofuel... | ecosystem: Engineered > Bioreactor > Anaerobic > Unclassified ... | reverse complement strand
CCTGCATAGTGTTAATAATAACTTTTACTGTGTCACCGATAGTTCCGTCAAAATCCAGTATGATAATTTTTATTTTTTGCATTAAAGTTTTATGCTCCACTTATGAATTAATATTTTTTGTGTTGTTACTTTAAACATGGATTTTTCCTAAAAAACACTAAGTTTAATCACCTGCTGCCGTCTTTTCTCTCTCTAGCAGCTGTTTTTTTGCCTTTAGTCCGCCGGCGTAACCGCCTAAGGTGTTGTTGCTTGCAATGACTCTGTGGCAGGGGACAATGATTGACATCGGATTTGCTCCTATAGCGCTGGCCACGGCTCTTACCGCCTTTGGCTTTTTAATTCTGTGCGCAATGTCCATGTATGAAACTGTCTGGCCAAAAGGAATTTTTAGAAGTTCATTCCAAACTTTCTTTTGAAAATCTGTTCCGGCAAACAGTAGGGGAATGTCAAACTCTTTCCGCTTGCCCGTAAAATATTCTTCAAGCTCCTTTATTGTCTTGTTTATCACCATATTGTCGCTCTTTATCTTTTTTCCGAAGCCCTCTTCAATTATTGTTTGGTCAGGTTCTATGAACTCTGCTCCCAAAATTTTTGCTAGGCGTTTGCAAATCTTACTGTGCCGCGGTTCCAGAGCCCAGTCGCACATGCAAAGCTTCTCTCCGCATGAGCCAAGTATAACGTCTCCGTCGGGAGTATTAAGATTATATATTTGAATTATAGCCATTGTTTTACATTTCTACAAATGTAATAACTTCTCTAAGTTATAGTTCCTTTTGTTTAACCTAATAAAACTCAAACAAATGGAAAAAATTATTACTCTAGAAGGCTACACCCAGTCTGGAGAGGGAGCTACATCTGTAACTTACAACCATCGCGATGGGCATACAATTCTTAAAGTGTATGAACATTTATTAGCTGATGATGAGAGTATTAGAGAAAAAGCCATGAATAATGCTCTTATTAACATGGGTATCACAACGCCTAAGGCCGGTGATATTGTAACCGTGCAAATGCCTGATGGACAGAAACGTAATGGTTTGCTGTTTGAAAGGATAGTTAATAAGAAGTCTTTTGCGCGGCTGATAAGCGGCAATCCGGACAAATTAGAAGAGTACTCTTTGACGTTTGTAAATGAGTGTAAAAAGCTGCATGCTACTCCTTGTTATCCAGAGAAATATCCGTTAATTCCTTCAGTTATGAAAAGGTCTTTGGAGACAATTGACACATACGTTGAGATAAGTGAAGATTAGAGAAAATCGTTGAGAGAAGTTGTAAATTCTACTCCTGAAACTTACACATGTCTCCATGGAGATTTGCATATAGGGAATATTATTTCAGATGGAACTCGCAATCTGTAGATTGATACGGCAGATTTTACTTTTTGTAATCCTTTGTATGACATGGGGTTTACAATGATGTTTAATTATATTCCCCATGAGGGAGTTTTGGAGAGTTTCCATATCACGGCCACGCAATATCACCAGTTCTGGAGAATTTTTACGCGTGAATATTTTGGCGTTAAAACTGATGAAGAGAGGAGAGCATTGGACCGCAAACTCATTCCTTACACGATTTTACGCGTTATGTGGGTTACCAGAGAGAAAAACAAAGAATTGTTTAACAGGTTTATGCAGTTTGTTGCCAAAAGTGTTCTGGAAAATGACAAGCAGGATTGCTTGTAACCTGTTGGAAAAATTTTTGGTAAGTTCTAATATCTTCTGTTTTACTGCAGCTATACCCCTGAGTTTGGCATACCTGATACAATATCTTTGCGGCATCAAATTTTTAACTCCTTATAACAAGGACGTTTTATGCTGCAAGACATTTATCTGGATAATGCTCTGAATGAGTATCTTAGATTATATAAAGAGAAATCTAAATCAGAATGCAATTGTTTTCTGATAGACGCATTGCGTAGTTTCTCTAATGACCGTTCGTATCAAGCAACTGCGATTTTCCGTCAACTCGTGGAACTCAATCTTCGTGAGCACCCAGATGCTGACGAATTACATGTAAAATGGTGTATGGGTGTTGCCCTGTTTTGGAAAAAGACACCTATTCCTGTGCAAGTACCAGATGAACTTCTTAAAGCACTTGCCTACGATTTCTATGATTTGACCAATCGTCTTGAAGGTGCAGATGACTGTGAAAAGATAACTGCCAACAACAAGATAGTTAGACTCTACGATAAACTCTCCAACTTGCCAGAAGTGCGTAATCGAATAGAATTTGACTATGGGGCATACCATAGATCTCGTGCAGGGCTGCGCTGGAGAGATGAGGATGAAGAGATATCTCTTGACCTACTCAAGCGCAGATTTATGTTTCGTCGAGTGGAATTTGCCTCCAAATTAGACGACCGCGATAGAAAGGAACTTCTCAACCTTGCATACGATGCCATGAATGATCTTTGTGCTGTAATAGGCGTACCACCTGAGTATATTTCTTTCAGAGGAGAACTTTCTATTGGCTTTGGTCTAAAAGGCAGTAAGAATGCTGCTGCTCAATATGAGCCCAATAAAAAACTTCTAAACATGACTCGTGCAAGATATGGCGGGACGCTTGCCCACGAGTGGTTCCACGCCTTTGATTATTACCATGGTACTGGAAATAGCTATGCGAGTGAAATGACTCTTAATCAAGTCTGGAAAGAATTTATTTCAGGCTTGACCATTACGGATTATTTCAAGAGATGTGAAAGCTTTTCAGTTTCCAGAGGCAATTCCTATTGGAATAATACAGTGGAAAAATGTGCGAGGGGCTTTGAAACCTATACTTGGACGGAAATGAAAAAGCGTGGCTGGTGCAACAACTACCTGGTTTCTAGGATAAAACCATGGAAGGACGATGATGACGCAACGTTTCCATATCCCTTTGAGGATGAACAAGAGATATTTACGCTATATGACAACCTGATAAAGAAAACAGCTGATGGAAATAGATAATAAATATGTTCCTGTTTCACATCAGAAATCGCTCAACACCTTGGTGCCTCAAAATATGGTTGATGACACCAATTATGCCCTTCAATATTTGCAAATGGCTGTTGGAGGGGATGTTGATGCATACGTATGCCATAAACTGAAAATGTCTGCGAACGAACTGGAAGCGTCGCTTGCCGCTGAACAGGTGGACGGAGTGGCTCTTGCCATTTATAATATAGAGGAGAGGCATCAAGGGTTAATAATAGGTGACCAGACAGGTCTTGGTAAAGGCCGTCAGGCTGCTTCTATCATTAGGTATGCCATTGTCAACGGCTATTATCCTGTGTTTCTAACGGCAAAGGTTAACCTTTTTTCAGACCTTTATAGAGATATGAAGGCATTGGGAGCATCCCAATACCGTCCTCTTTTGCTAAATTCAGGAAGCAAGATGGTTGATTATGGACATAGGGTGAAGTTCACTGATAGTGACGATGACATAGCTCTGCTCTCGGACTATAAAGCCGTTTATCACTGCGACAATGAGTTCTTGAAAAAAGTGAAGGAGAATGCAGACTCTGAAATGCTGTCTGACATGGTTGTTGCTAACTTTGGCTATATAGCAATGACCTATTCTCAGCTGAACAAAGGCGAGACCTCTATCAAATTTACGATGCTTGACAAACTTTTGGAAAAGCGCAAAGTCATCTTTGTGCTAGATGAGAGCCACGAGGCATCGGGTGATAGTAATCAGGGCAGGGCGATGATAAAGCTGCTTGAAAAATCACTGGGTTGCGTTTTTCTCTCCGCGACCTTTGCCAAGCGCGCCGAAAACCTGTTTATCTACTCCAGCAAGACTGCTTTGGGTAATTCTGGCGTTAATGGCAGAAACCTTGAGAAGGCTCTAGAAGCAGGAGGTCTACCTCTTCAGGAAATGATCTCCTCTCAACTTGTTCGCTATGGCCAGATGATACGCAGGGAAAAGGATTATAGTGGACTGGAGGTCGATTATGAAATTTTTGAGCATTCAGAGAGTAAGGATGTACGAATGTACGACAATGTGGTGGAAACAATAAGGGAAATCCAAGAGTTCCATGTAGATAAAGCTAAGAAAATTGTTTCAGACTTCATCAGCACAATTGAGAGTACTCTCACAGGCCAAGGAGTGCCCCAAAAAATCCTTGATGACGTAAAAAAGATGACCCAATCAAATGAGTTCTCGTATGTGCCTGGAATAATGGAGGCGCTTACTCTTGCTATAAAAGTTGAAAATATTGCTGCAGAGACGGTTAGGTTTGTTATGGACGGCAACAAAGTTGTCGTGGCTTTGAGCAAGACAGCAGGGAGCATCATATGCAGAATGGTGAATAGCGAGGGTAAGATTGCCTCTGTGGGAGATATAGTCAGTGCCTCCTTCAATGCCATTCTACTTGAAGCATTACACAAGACGATGCATATAGATGGGGTGACTGATGAACTCAGGCCGTTTGTGGAGAGTTATCTGGATAGTGGCGGATGTGTGCTGCCTACGATAGAATACGACGAACTCCGCAATAAGATTGCATCACAAGACTATGGACTGCCTGTGTCACCGATAGATGTTATACTTAAGGAGTTGCGCCGTCATAATATAAAAGTAGTAGAATGCACAGGCAGGACCCATTGCATAGAGTATATTGACGATGATTATCACGGAATTTTGAAAACAAGGCGCAGGGAACCGGTTGATTGGGTGTATAATGAGTTCCAAAATAACCGCGTGGATGTCATGATAACTAACTCAACTGGTTCTACAGGAGCATCCGCCCACGCTGTGCCGACTGCAAGCGTCTCAGAGAATGAGGTGAAACGCAGAATCATGATTATTGCGCAGCCTGAACTGAACATCAATACGGAGATTCAGAAACGCGGACGTATCAACCGTATAGGACAAATGGAGAATCTTCCTCCAAAGTACCTGTATGTGTCGTCTGTGGTGCCTCATGAGAAAAGGACACTGATGATACTCAAACGCAAATTGAAATCTCTTGATGCAAACACATCATCATCCCAGTATCAAAACGACAAGATGCTTGAGTGCTCGGATTTCTGCAACAAATATGGCGATGAAGCTGTCTGCGACTGGCTTGACGACAATCCAGGCGATGACCTCCTTATGAGCAACCCAAGAGGTGATGACAAGAAATTCACCAACAACCTTGCAATCCGCACGACTGGCAGATTGGCTGTGCTGGACTGTTCGGAACAGGAACGTTTCTACGATGAAGTCATTGAGAACTACGAGAATAGAATACAGATGCTCATTGAAGATGACGAGTATGATTTGGAGACTTTGGTTAAGGACTATCAGGCCACCATCGTGTCAAGCGGAATTTTCTCCAAAGGCGACAATTCTCTTCCTATGGGCGGAGATGCAATCCTCGGTGAGTATAGGTGCAAGGTACACCGCAAGCCGTATTCTTATGAAGAGGTGCTTGAACTGATTAAGAACAAATACCCAGACTTTAACCCAACACTCCCAGAAACCTACAATGAATGGAAATTAGAACGTCGTATAGTCGGCAAATACTACGATTCTGCCATGGATGAGATTTGGGCATGTACAAAGAACCCGGATGCAAGAGACAGGATGATAGAAAAACTCAAGCAGAATAAGAAGGATGTGTTGTGGGCTCTGGAATATTTCCATCTTGGCAGGTATGTGAGCGTGGAGATAGACGGAAATAATGTGGACGGTATCGTCACTGGCATCAAATTCGGCTCCAACCTGACACCGGGAAATATACATATAGAATTTGCTTTGGCACATTATGTTAAAAGCCGTAGTTACAACTGCGTGAACCGCAAAAAGAATGACATAATGCAAGATTGCGGCTTTTTCCGACTGAAACAGATTCAGGCAAACAGCGCTATGGACAGGATGGAGTCACTCATGGAGATGAATAGCGACAGATGGAAATTGCATAGTTCCAAGATGCAGTCTGGAATAGTTACAAAGCACATCATTACAGGTAATATCATCCGCTCGTATGTAAATGATTTGGTGAACCAGCATAGCAGACACATAGTGTTTACCCTTGAAAATGGAGAAACCGTCCACGGAGTACAGGTGACAGATGTGCAAAATGTAAAATAAAAATTTATATCAATATGATAAAGCAAAGAATTACAAAGGTTTTGGCGGAAATGTCCAAAGGCATATATGAGCGAAATCGTGAACTTGGGCTTGCATTGTTGTCGGCGGTGGCCGGGGAGAGCATATTTCTCCTTGGTAAGCCAGGTGTTGCAAAAAGCCTTGTGGCAAGAAGACTGAAAATGGCATTCAGTGACAGCCACTGTTTTGAGTATCTCATGAGCAGATTCTCCACACCCGACGAAATTTTCGGTCCTGTTAAGATTAGTCAGCTTAAAGACAATGACACCTACGAACGACAGACCAAAGGATATTTGCCCGAGGCTGACGTGGTGTTCCTTGATGAGATATGGAAAGCCGGTCCGGCAATCCAGAATTCGCTGCTCACCATTATCAACGAGAAGATATTCCACAACGGAAACAAGGAGATAAAAGTGCCAATGAAGGCTCTTGTCTCTGCTTCCAACGAACTCCCGGCAGATGGAGAAGGATTGGATGCCCTTTGGGATCGTTTCCTTGTACGTCTTTTTGTAGATTGTATCCAGGACAAGACATCCTTCGAGAAGATGATCTCTGGAAGTGCTGTTAATGAGGATATGATTGTATCAGAGCCGATTACAGCTGATGAGTTTCGAGAATGGCAGCATGAGATAGATGAAATTGCAATTCATCAGAACATCTTTGATGTAATAAACAGCATACGTATTCAGATTGCTGCCTATAACTCTGAAAAAGAGGAGAAAGAACAAATTTACATCTCCGACCGCAGGTGGAAAAAGATTGTACGTTTGATGAAAGCGGCAGCATTCTTAAATGGAAATGAGCAGATTACGACTGCGCAATGCTGGCTGATTTCAGATTGTCTGTGGAACAATAACGGCCAAATAAAGTCCGTAAATGAGATTGTCTCCAATGCTATTGGCAGGTCGGGCCTTCCTATAAATGAAATCAAAGCATCATTGCAGGCGAAGATTGATGAGATTGAGAGCATAACTAAATCCCAATTGTGCTATACGGAGAAGCGAACACTGTCTGTTTTTAAGACCTCATTTGAGTCCAAACCTATAATTACAGACGGTGAGTGGCTGACTTTAAAGATACGTTTAGAAGAATTGGAAAAGCTGCGTTCTTCCAATGTCAGCGAACCTGTAGTGATTGGTGGACAGGTAGTCTCTGCATCAATGTTTTCACATAAAGCAGATGTGTCTTTGCGGGCACACATGAAGGATAGCAAAACCATTGTAATCACGAGCATAGACTTCGGTTGCGAACATCTCGTTTGGCCAGTAGCAAAGCAGCAGGGTGAGATAATTGCAAATTTCACAGGGACAAACTATGTTAGAACATCCGAAGAAACTATTGATGTTGAGATGTTTAGAACGGCTACATCTGTACAGGCAGAGAAATGGACAAAACAGATACAGAAAATTGAACAAAAGATAGGAGATGGGCTGCATGAGTTGGCACAGTTCAGTGAACACGAACTTTCAGATATGTCCGCTTGTTTATTTGTTGCTCCAGAGAAACTTGCTCCATTAAGCGAAACGGTGAGAAAAAATACTGATGAACTCAAACAGATGCTAGTGCAACTCAAACGCATCCGTCACAATTATGCAAATCAGGAATTAAACCAGTCACTATTTGAACATGAATGAACAAGAAAAAACCTTCATAAATCTTGAGACCTTCTGTACGGAAGGTTATCGTAGATTTCTGCTCGAACAGTTCAAAGAGGCTTTTGGAAATGAATCCAATGGAGATCAAATGCCAAGTTTCCTCAGGGATAACTCTGAATATCAGCCTGAGTATGATGTCAAAGAAGAAACGGACGAAGACGATTTCTGCCATCCAGTTGACCCTGATGAAGAATGTAGCAACGAAGGAGAAGACAAGGGATTTCGCAACAGCGCAGGGTTAAATGGGGGACGACCTCACCTAAGGAAAAGTGGCGGAAATACTTCAAACCTAATAGGTTTGGCGAATATTACTAGTCAAGGACAAGGTCAAGAACAGGATAATTTGAATTCTGATTATACCATAACTCTTAGGGAATTGTGGAATGTTAGACCTCTCAAGGAACTCATGCGCCAAAACGATAATACCTTCGATGAGGTAGAGAGGCAGTTTATGGATTTTGTAAAGGAAACGGAACAGGAGTTTGAGGAAGCTGAAGACCCGATGAAGAACGAAACTTGTTTGTTAGAAAAGTTGAAGGATAATATAGACAAAGATGCTTTCTATGAATTTTTGAATTTGCCTGAATATCAGCAAGTATTGGGAAGTTTTCTTTCAGAAAGCGACAGAGACTTCTTTGACAAGGCGGAGGATAACAAAGCCACTAGGGATGCCCTCATCAGAAAACTTGAGGAAGGAATAGTTAATGCGCTCCAAAAGTTGCACAACGAAGAAATCGAGAGAAGAAGCAAGGAATTTGCTCTTGAACTAAAATTAAAGGCGGAGAAAATTTTGTCTGTAAAGGCTCTTGCTGGCGGTACAGGACTCACGAGTGCCTTTTTGTGGGGCATGGAAAATGGTGAGTGGTCGCTATTGGATGCCCAATTTTTCTCAATATATCATGAAATTTTGGCTCACAGAAAAGCTATACGGGAGATTGCAGCTATGCTTGGTCGTTTAGTTTCCGAAGAGAAGATGCTTATTGAGGAACGTTTCTCACGGAAAAGGCTTACTCCGCAAATACGTATTGACCATGCGCAGAAAAGCGAAATGGTCGGGATAACTCTTAGCGACGACCTAAGCAATCTGCTCCCTTCTGAGATAGCCTTTCTTTCTTCGCCTTGCTCGGAAAAGCTGTTTTACAAGAAGTTTGTTGAGAAGAAACTCCAGACTTTTGACTATATCAACAGGGAAAAAATAATGATAGAAACCACTGAAGAAGGTGTGAGACAGAAGATAGTTGATTACGATGGGAAAGGGCCAATTATACTATGCGTTGACACCAGCGGGTCAATGTCTGGTGAACCGGAAATCATCGCCAAGTCTCTTGCGTTGGCAATGATGCAACTGGCATTGAAAGAAAGTCGGAAGTGCTACTTAATATCCTTCTCCGTTCAGTTTAAGACAATGGAATTGACCTCCATGCAAAATTGGTCTCAGCTTATGGAGTTTATACGTGGCGGATTCAACGCGGGTACCGATCTTGACCCTGCATTTCAAGAAGCACTGAAGATGCTGGACACCAACAACTATCAAAGGGCCGATGTGCTTGCAATCTCCGACTTCATCATGCCACCTTTGGATACCGGGACCATGGAAAGGGTGAAACAAGCAAAGGAGAACAAGACGAGGTTTCATGCTTTGATAGTAAGCAATGAATTCACGCAATTAGGAGGTAAGATAAATGACACTTTCGTCAATTCTGCTTTAGGCCAGGCATTTGACAACTTTTGGTACTACGACAGGGCAAAGGGGGATGGTATTGGCGGCGGCGAGATAAAAAATTTAGCCTTGGCAGAATGTCTGAGAGGGGTGAAGGAACAATCTTGATTTTTCAGCTAACAATGTTCTGGTGCAAATATTTTTCAATAAAACTTATTAACTCCTTATGATTGTTTAACAAGTTTATGCAGTTTGTTGCCAAAAGTGTTCTTGAAAATGACAATGAGGATTATTTGTAGTCTTTTGGAAATATGCAGATGCGGGCGTTAACATCGCATTCTTGCAAAATTCTTTTCATTTATTCTTTGTCAACTGCAAAGCATCCGCCTGTATATGCGTGAGGCCCAATACAATGCAGAAATATTAATGATCCTTTGCCATATACGCATTCTTTGTTGTAGTCCCAAAAAATTGCGTACTGATAATTAGGAGTGTAGTCAATTAAGTGTTCGCCGGCACATTTGTGGCCTGTCTGCGAGGCGGAGATAATTTGATTATAATACTGGTAATTTTCATCACAGCCATAGTAGTCATCCGTAGTCTGCAGATATGGTATTGTAGTTCCCGGATTCTGTGCAAATCCCAAATGAAGATTTAACTTCAAAATCTCCTATAGGTGTTTTGCCGTCTCCTTCTACCTTAGAATCAATGGTTTCCGCACATCCGTTTTTTCCAATATATCCCGGTACGCATAATACTGTTTCCCAATTCCCGCCTGAGTTTTTTTGGAAAAGCTCACACTTGCATTTGAGCCCTCCAGACATTCAACATATACCAACTGATTAACACTGCTCACGGATTCATATTTATCCAATATGAAGTCTTGGTAATCTTCAATATCATCTGATTTGCTGCAGCTTGCAGCAAATAGGGCCGCCAAGGCAGATAATGCGATAATTCTAAAATATTTACTCATTTTTGCCATTAATCAAATTCACAACAACTTTCACCATCATATTCATCTCTTCCGACCTGCTTTCTGCTATCATTAGTGTCATAGCAACCAGGGTGTTATCTGCAATTCTTTAATACGAAATTGAGTGCCGCGGATGCTATGTACGCGGTATCCAACAGAAATTACGACATCCAAGTTGTAAATAGTTACGTTCTGTTCTTGAGTTTTTGCCGCTATAGCGCCATGTGGAGTGGTATGTGCAAAAAATGCACGTACCACTTTAGGATCTAACTCTCCCTCTTTGAATATATTGGAAATATGTCTGCCAATAACGGTCCTGTCCCTCTGAAATAATGTTGCCATTTGTTCAGTTGTCAGCCACACAGTCTCATTCTCCAACTTCACATCAATTGAAGTTTCTCCATCGGGAGTCTTATAGATTATAACTTCACCTTTGCCGCTCATATTTATGATTAATTTCAGTTGGTAAAAAGCAATGATTGTATATGGTCATCTTGCAAAGGTATAAATATAGTGTTTCAAAATTTGCTGTAATTTTCCTAGTCAAAATAGTGTACTAATTTGCTTCTTGTATTCCTGCCAGTCTTTTTCCAAGTCTATTTTGGTGTCAGGTTCAAACATTTTAGTCTGCAGGGTACTTTTGTATGGATTCCAGTTGCCACATATTTCGCCATTTTTTACTACTACGGGATAAAAGGTGCCATTATTATTATGTGCATGGTTGCGATATTCCGGTGCAAGAACCACATCCCGACTTTTATACCCAATCAGATATTCATCAAATGGAGGCAGAAGATGAGTAAAACCTTTATGAAAACCTTTGGTGCGACAGTTATCCATTAGATAGAATTCTCTTCCGTTCCAAGATTCTGCATGTAACTTATTACCCAACAGCTGAATGCCTTTTTTACAATCACTTGTATTTAGGCCTGACCACCATACATAATCCTCCAAAGTAGCAGGACTCCGGCTTTGGAAATATTTAGTAGTGAGTAACGCTAATGCTTCATCTTTGCTTATAGGGTTGGTTGCCTTGATTTTATTTGAAGAAAGACAATAGGTTGTTTTGCTTGAATGTAAGTCACCGCTTACCAAATATCCATTAATTTCAGCCAATCGAATGTGATATGAAATGCGATGGTCATCCATCAAGATGCCATGCCTAACTAATGAATCAGTAATATCTTCCTTGGTTATATTTGTATTATCTCCTATTGTCTGCTCGATTATTTTACGCACTGAGATAAGTTCATCTTCAGGTATGCTGATTTTATTGGATTTCATCCACCCATTCAATGTTGAAATTATTTTTGGTGCGCATAGCTCCAGCATCCAGCCATAATCCTGAGCAGTAATCAATTGCCATGTACACCTGAGTAGATGCATTCGAATAATTTCACCACCGTTATATGCTTTTCTGAATGCCTCTTTTGATGGTCGTTTGGTTCTCATCGTCACAGCCCATCTCATCATACGGTAGTCTTGGGCTTGCATAGCTCCAAGATGAGATACTACTTCTGTTGGATTGGTGAACTGCTGACTTATAAGCTGCTGGTTCAAAAGACGAATGGCTATTGGATTCATAATTAAATTAATACAAACAAAAAAGTGTCAGAAATATATATTTGTGTTAATGATGATGCAGTCTTAAATCGGAAATCCTCCGGCAGTAGAGCGCTAAAATACACTCTATTACAGCATGAATCGTGTGACATGTTATGTATTATTTACCTACTGAATCGCCACGGTTTTTTGTCTGCTACTTTCTTGCCGTCTACATACTTGTTGAAATGGATTCGAGGACTCTTTTTGGGGTCTAATACCTCAAACGAATCATCATCATGCCACTTAATTGAAAATCCATTTCCTGAAAGAGAATGAAGGCCAAACATATCCTCCCATAAATAACTAGGCTTTTCAGCATCATCACTTGTTTCTGGAGACTCATACTCATAGTGATACGTTCTAATCAAAAACGATGCTCTAAATTCTCGCTTTTTATTTTCAAATGTAACATCAACTCCAGATTTGTGAGGATATAGTGTGAAAATCGGGAAATAAGGAACATCATCTTTACCTTTGTTATTGTGATGATACATCCCATTATCGTTCAAGTCCTCGGGATATTGTTTATTTTCGTTATAATAATAGAATTCTATCTCTAAAGGAAAGATTCTTGTTTTGTCATTGATTTCAAAGAATCCACCATACAAGACTCGCTTGGCGATATCTTCAAACGCAGTGGTTAAATCGGATACTGACTTGGCTTTTCTTCCGTCAAAATCAGATAATAATTGTTCTAGTGTTTTCATAATAGTGTAAAGTTATTGTTTAATTGTATACTCCTGCAATTTTTTTTGTTAAATTTTGTTAAAAATTCGCAAGAAGTTATTTATTAGTTATCAAACAATTATGATAATATTATAGATGATTTTATAAAGAGGGCTCTTTCTCATTCATCATTTCAATTAGTCTTTTGGAAATATGCAGATGCGGGCATTAATATCACATTCTTGCAAAATTAAACTATGATGCAAAGAAGTGCTTTTTTTAACGTGCAGCCAAAGAAATTTGGTTAAAAAGAGTTAAAAATATGTAATAAGATATTCTTATTTTTTGGTTATAAATCAGTAATTTTACATTATCAATATTTAATGAAATGGAATCACTCACGAACCTTATCAACCAGCTTCTTGAACTTACAGACAGAACTCTTATTGTCCGTCAACTCCAAAGAATCGAATCCGAGATACTTCTTCACTATCAGATGCAGAAAGAAGACATAATTGTCAGATTTAAAGAGATTGAAATTTATTATCAGAATGAATCAGCAGGATTCGTGGATTCCACAATGCATCAGCCTGGCAAGACTGATCTGCAAAGCAACAATTTTGGGAAACTCTACCCTCACGGTGCAGGATTCGACATCTGCTTGTTAGACAACGAAAAGTACCGCTTATCTTTTTTGGTCAGAAGTGCATGTATTAATGGCAATCTGACTATCGGCCCACTTTCTGTCTACGACAAAGTCAAACCGATCAACTTCCATGATACTGTCTTGATTAGGAAAGATGTTACGCCAGACGACATAAAATATGCGACAAGATTCAATGTTAAAGAAGTCCACGGCTCTCAACAAGAAGACATTGACCTAGTTTTGCGGGCAGTAATCGGTAGCCCTTTCGAAAAAGAGCCTGATGATACAGGTGTTGCATTTCGTGCAATTAAACAAAAGACTTTCTTTAAAACTATTGAATAAGCGACACCGCTTATTCTTCTTCTATTGATGCGAAGAGAGGGTAGAGCCAGGGCATTTCGTCGAACCAGCCGTTTTTTGCGGCGATGCCATATACATAGACATTGGCGTGACGTAAGTTTTATACCGATGTGTATTTCTTTGACTCTTCTGACTAACCGTTGTTCAGTGCTGCATTGTATGCAGCCAAAGAGTATTTCTATATCTCTGCTCGAGATGAATATTTCTTACTCTCTTAAATGCATGCAAATAATGATAAATATCCAGAAATGTAGATATAAGAAACCACCTAATTGATAGACAGTTAATACGGTTTTGTCGGAAACATTGATATATTCTTTGGAAAAGTTACTTTCCTATGCAGAAATTCTGGATGGTTGAATATCAACTATTTAGGCACGTCGTGGTACAAATGTGGTACAAGATTGCTATAACTAAATATGAGCAAATAGAATCATAAATAGTCGTTATCTCTCCTTTCTAAGTGAATAATCTGATTATGAAATTGCTGAACAGTCATATTGCCTTTAAGAATTTCAACCATGCATTCACCTGAAATTCTATCAAATTCATGGCTATTATATGGAGAGTTTTGAGCGGCAATAACGAAATTATATGGAGTAATATGACGTATTCGTAATTGGGACCTTCCTTTCAACTCAACGATCCGTCCTCTATACATAGTAGCTCCGTCATCATAATCATTCCTATTTATTGGTTTGGGCTTCTGCCATCTTGACGGCTTGAATAGAGCGTATTCTTCGTCGTAATCTCCTCTGCTATCAAATCTCTCTTTAATATACTCGCTATCGTGTTGGTATAACCCACATTGAGGATCAGGATATGTTTCAACATATACATACTCGCGATAATACAAGCCAGAGTCTCTAAATGCTACGATTCTTTTGATATTTAATTCGTCAAAATTTAGCAATGAATGATTTCTGTCAATTCTCTTATATTGCGAAATGTCCATTGCGGAGCCACACCTGAACCACCAAACAGGTACAGTACAGGCATGTTCGTATCCTTCTTGGAACTTTAGTGGTTCAGCTAATAGAATTGAAAATCGAGAATGGATTTCTTTTTTACTGGTAAATTCTTCTAATCCACGTACTCCAGGGAAGGCTGCAGCCATTCTTCTTGCAAAGAATACCGTTGCGTCTTCAGTCGCAGTATAAATTGGTTTTTCAACCTTGATGCTATTATGAGGCTTGTTTAATGATTTTTGGTCTTCGATAAGGTCCGAAAATGTCTTAATAATACTTTGTTTAAATCCTTTCTTTCGATGGGAAAGACAGTATTTAACGCAGCTATCAATTTCAAACTGCAAATTGCAATCTTTGCTTGAATGAAATTTGCTTATGCGGTGATGATTAATATCAAAAGGAAGATCTTTGTCCTTCCAATCACCTTGTTTGGCGACAAGTATTATTCTATCCCAACCTAATGTCTTTATAGCAAAACCAAGTTCAATTAGGACAT
>Ga0163159_1002462_pt1 | contig 15141 bp, 10 predicted proteins | sample BioMet9_FD_108702 | JGI IMG/M metagenome (GOLD analysis project Ga0163159, IMG submission 108702) | Microbial communities from bioreactor (seeded with sewage sludge) at Lawrence Berkeley National Lab, California, USA - Biofuel... | ecosystem: Engineered > Bioreactor > Anaerobic > Unclassified ... | reverse complement strand
CCCGCAGAGAATCCTGACCATCATGTCGTCGCCAAGATTGCCTGCAAGATAAGCATAGATATATATTTTTCTCCGGAATATACTCACGAATTCAACTCCGCCCTGTTGTATAATATTCATGTATGATGAAATGCTTCCATCACCTTCCTGTCATATTATACTATAAAATCACCTTAATTGTCTATTATTTGCGCGGCCGGCTGCTTGCAGAGAACAAACTCCGCAAGGATGGAAAAGGAACGAAATCAGCAGTATGGTACGCTTGTACCGTAAGGATGGTGAAAAAATGGGTTACAGAGACGACATGACAAAGAGCCGGGAATATATCGATGAGCATCTTGCCGAGGACATTGATCCGCATATACTGTCGGATATGTCCGGCTATTCGTACTACCATTTCTGCCACGTTTTCCGCAGTGTCAACGGAATGCCTGTCTATGAATATCTTCGCGACAGACGGCTTGGCAGAGCCGCCGTTGAGCTCTCCGAAGGTGCACGCGTAATTGACGCCGCGCTCGAAAGCGGGTTTGACACACCATCCGGCTTTACGCGGGCCTTTACCCGCCGCTTTGGAATGACACCATCCCAGTATAAAAAACGAAAAGGAGGCACATTAGAAATGAAACCTGAAATCAAAAAAATAGAAGCCTTTACCGCGGTCGGCTGCATCATCCGCCCGGAAGGCGAAATCGACTTCAAAACAAACGGCGCGTACTGGATCGGAAAGGATTTCTCGTCCGTTTCCGGGGAAGATTACGCAAAGCTCAATCCTGCCGACAAAGGCGAGATCGGCGCCTGGATGCATCATCCCGACAAAACGGATGAACTGTATTACTTCTTCGGACCCATTGTAAAAGACAAATCCTTCATTCCAAAAGGCATGGAAGCGATCGATGTTCCCGCGGCTTTATACGCCGTATTTCCTGTTGAAAAAGCCGGCAGCAAAACCGTTCTTCACGACAATGTCCAGAAAACCTGGAAATTTATCTTCAATGACTGGTTCGACGGGAGTGGCTATGCTTTCGACCACACAAGGATGGATTTCGAATTATATTTCGGAGAAAACACATCCATCTTCGTACCTGTTATAAAGAAATAATCAGTTCTCGATCAGTCCGTATTTTGTTTTGATCCGTTCCAGCTTGTCAATCATCGGTCTGCTGCCGAAGAACAGGAACAGAGCTGTCGCGGCGCCGTGCGTCAGATCAACCGGCAGGCCTGAAATGTATATGGCCAGCAGATTGTGCTTGTTCACCGCGTAGGACATCATGACAAGCGACGCCGGATTCATGATGCCGCCGTATATGAATACCGCCGCCAGAAAGCCGAATACACAGAGTGTCTTTTTATCCGCCTTCATCCAGCCCTTCTGGAACAGAATACCGGCCACGAGGCCGATAACGCCCATCGCGAACATCTGCCACGGTGTCCACGGTCCCTGTCCGAACATCATATTGGACGCCAGCATGGCAATGGCACCGACCAGAAAGCCCGACTCCGGTCCGAAGCTTACGGCTGTCACGATTACGATGGCCGCGACCGGCTTGCAGCTTGGAAGCATGAACAGAACCGCGCGTCCCGCCACGGCAAGCGCCGCCTGAACAGCGATAATCACAAGCTCACGTGCCTGCGGCTTTCTGTCCTCAAATGCGATAAAGAACGGCAGCATCGAAAAGACAGCAATCGCAAGGCTGATCAGAAGATATTTCCGGTCATTCAGATAATGGACGCCGAACCAGATCGTAACCGGAATCAGAAACAGCACCAGAAAAATCGACAGCCGTGACCGTACAGACAGCCTGCCCTTATGAACCGGCACTGCCATAACGGTCCCGCTGTCCCAGCAGTCTGCTTTGTCGTCCTGTTTTTTCTGCTGTGATTCGTCCCAGAAATCCGGATCGGCCTCCGTATTCTGTTTTCCGTCAAGAAAGGCATCCAGAAAGGAATCCACGTTATCTTCCTTCAGCATCTTTTTTCTCCTGAATGATATTCTGAATCACGTCGTCGATGGTAACGGCCGTCGGATAATGATGACGCGCCATGCGGTTCGCGGCTGTCGTGTAGAAGCTGTTGCCCGCGAAAAACGTACGGGTCGGCTGGCATGTCACAATATTGCCTTCAAAAAACAGCCCGACACGATCCGCGTACTGGGCGCAGAACTCCACGTCATGTGAAATCAGAAGCACCGTCACGCCGTGCTGCGTAAGCTTCTTTAAAATTCTTCCGAGATCCTGCTTATAATGATTGTCAATACCCTTCGTCGGCTCGTCCATCAGCAGAATCCGCGGCCGGAGCAGAAGAATCTTAGCCAGTGCCAGCCGCTGCTGCTCTCCTCCGCTTAAATCATACGGATGGCGCTTCATAAGACCGTTAAGCTTCGCGAGGGAAGCGATTCCTTCTACGGCTTCCTCCTTCGACATCGCGATCGGATACGCGTCACTCTTATGCTCACGCTTCCCGTCGATCATCTCGTATAAATCTTCCTCAACCGTTTTCTTGACAAAAAGGCTCTGCGGATTCTGCGGCATCACACCGAGAAATCCGTGATACAGTTCGCTGTCTGTATACTTGCCGATCTCTTTTCCCTCAAGATAAATCTTCCCGCGATATGGAATCCGGATACGCGCGATGAGGCTCATGGATGTGCTTTTGCCCGTTCCGTTTCCACCTACAAGGGCAAAAATTTCTCCCTGATGGACATCCAGCGTCAATCCCTTAACCACGTCCGGCAGATCACGCTCATACCGGAACCAGACGTCACGAAGCCGGATTTCCGGTATTTTTCCCGCAAACGCTTTCGTATCCTCCTCATCCGGATACGGTCCCAGGTTCTCCACCGGATGCGGAATCCCGTCCATCTCTTCATCGAGCCATCTGCGCCCTTCCCGGACCGTAAGCGGACAGAAAAGACTGCTGTTTACACCGGCGTAAATCTGCATCGGTGTCGGCATGGAAACGAACATGTCATGCTTCATTTCCTTCAGCCGGTGTCCGATTTCTTCCGGTTTCCCCGTTACCAGGACTCTTCCCTCATCCATAACATAGACCGTATCCGCCCAGGGAATCACATCCTCCAGCCGGTGCTCGGTCAGTATCACGGTAGTGCCGACATCACGGTTGATTTTCCGCACCGTCTCAAGAAAATCCGACGCCGCGATCGGGTCCAGCTGGGATGTCGGCTCGTCCAGAATCAGAAGCTTCGGGTGCAGCGCCATAATGGAAGCCAGGTTCAGAAGCTGCTTCTGGCCGCCGGAAAGCTCCTTTACATTTTTCAGAAACCAGTCCTGAATACCGAAATACGACGCCATCTCCGCTACCCGGAGACGGATCGTCGGCGTATCGTACCCGAGACTTTCCAGACCGAATGCCAGCTCATGCCAAACCTTGTCGGTCACGATCTGGTTGTCGGGATTCTGAAGCACATACCCGATCTCGGCACTCTGGACACGCCGGTCGATGGTACTGATCTCCTGGCCGTAATAGCAGATTGATCCGCTTTTCCGGCCGTGATCGGCCAGAACCGTCTTCATCTGGCGGAGCAGCGTACTTTTTCCGCACCCGCTTTTTCCGCAGAGTACGGTAAAGCTGCCCTCCTCAACCGTCATATCGATATCGGCGAGTGCGCGCTCTTCCTGCTCCGGATACGCAAAATTGAATTTTTCGACTTTAATGCACTCCAACGCTCTGTTTCTCCTTCAGATCGGTAAGGTACCACGGCAGACTGCGGCTGACATTCATACGCGCCGCGAGACGGGTCCAGCGGATATTTTCATATACGTAAAACAATGCGGGAAAGCTGCAGAAAAGCCCCCATGCCGCGTATGCCGCGGCACTGCCCGCGCTTAACGGCCAGCCTGCGATTTTAATTACAGGATTGTATTCTGCAAAAGCATACCCTTTTGAAAAGCCGATCCAGCTGATGCCGAAAAGTGCAGCCATAACCGCCGACACAATCCCGTCCCGGCGGTCAAAATGAAAGATGGAAAAAGCAGAGCGGCCCGGAAGCCCATGTCCCCTTGCCTGCATCGAATCCGAAGTCTCAATGGCATTTTCAAGCGCCCAGGTAATCAGAATGGAGAGGATTGTAACCCCGTGTCTGACTCGCTGCAGAAAATTTCCGTTCTTTGTATCGCGTCCGACACATTTCTGTCCGGCGTGAATCACCTTCTGCTGCGCGGCAAAACGCGGCACAAAACGGAATACCATGGAAAGCACCAGCGAAAGAGCCGGTGCGACGCGTCCAAACAGATAGACGAACTTGTCCGTCGTCATGACCGCGTTGAAGCACGCGAACCACAGTATCGCGATAAACAGCATGAACGCCAGTACAATTCCGTATACAATTGCTTCAAGCGTCACAGGCCCGGTTTTCAGATAAAACAGCGTTGTCACGCCGTAATGATTAAAAGCCGGATTGATAAAAGCAACGATAACCATCCAGGGCAGCGTATATAAAAGATTGAATTTCAGAACCTTTTTCCAGCCCTTTAAACAGACATCATAAAAGCAGGCTCCGAAAAAGGACAGGAACAGCAGTACCGGATGTGTCATGAACATAGTGACGACAATGACCGCGGCAAAATAAAAGAAAGTAACCGCGGGATGGCATGATGCAAATGGATCCGCTCTCTTATTCGCCATTGGAATCTCCCACGTCTCTGCCGAGATCGCACGTATAGCGCCACGCGATGACATCGCCGTCGCTTACGGTATATTTGGAGCAGCCGTAATTGGGGAACCACCCGTTGACCGAGAATACCCAGCCGGAAAGCTGGCCGCAGTCATATTCATACAGCTGGCCGATGCCTTTTATATAATATGCACTGTAAACAGGCGTATAGCTTGCGTCAATCTGAATTCCGCTGCTTCTGCAGACACGGTACAGAACGTCATAGATCGAATCGCCAGGGGTATACCCGACTGTCTGCGGGTGCAGAATATAGCCGTCCGCCGGAACAAAATCCTGTTTCGAAGACTCAAGACTGCTCATGTTGTTCAAGACTGTCGAACACTCGATCGAGATCTGACACGTATGTGTACCGGAAGTATCCGACGCGCTGCCGGTACTGCTGCCGGTTCCGCCGCCTGCGGAAGCCGTGCCCGTCTGCCCGGCGGACGTACTGCTTCCCGAATTTCCGCCGTTCTGAAGACTGGCAACACTGTTATCCGTTCCGGAAGAAGATGGAGCAGTTCCTCCAACCGCGTAATACGTATCTCCTGTTTCCGAAACACTGAAAGCAAGCGTTGTATCACCTGCGGATGTGTCTTCGCCAAGTGTGATATCGCCAAGCTTCTGCGGTGAACCGTCTACAAGCTTGCAGAGAACAGCGGTATCCGCGTCCCATTTCTCGGTCAGCGTTATTGTAAGCGTTGCGGGCGCGGCCAGATTTTCCGATTCAATGGCAATGCCCAGGCCTACAGACGCTCCGTTTGCCGCGGCTTTGACATCTTCCGTCTTTTCGCCCGGAAACGTAACCTTCATGTGCTGGTCGACCGGATTCTGGATTTTCGTTCCATCGTACGACCATTTATAGGAAATGCCTGTGTCCGCATCCTTACCGCTGAAAGTAAAGGTGCCTTCCTTTCCTGCGATCGTTTCCATCTGCGCCGCCGTAATAATCCCGTCATCCGGAAGCTCATTGTCATTAGAAAGAGGCTCCGTATCCGAAGACGAAGCATCGGATTTTTCAAGCCTTGTCACATCACTGCTTGAGATCGTTCCGCAGCTGCAGAGGATCAAGGCTGCGGCACAAAACAGTGCGGTTATAAACGCTGTTTTCTTTTTCATTGTACCTGCTCTCCCCTCCTGCGTTTCTTCAGGAACACAAAAACGCACATGGCCGCCGCGGCCGCGCAGATCAGAATCACGGACCAGACGGATATGCCGTTTTGCTGTCCGGCTGCGGCAATATCAGCCACTGCACCCGATGCGTCAGCTCCGTCCTGCGTCTGTTCCTCATCTGTCTGGCCGACTGTGCTTTGAGGGACATACGTTTCACCTGTAAAGCTCCAGCCTCCGTCGTTCGCTGCTTCCTGTTCCGCAGAAGCATCCGACGAAACGGAGGATGCTGTGGCACCGCTGGTCTGGGCTGTCGTGACTGACGCTGCATCCTGTACGGTACCGGTTGCGGCATCATCCGAAGTCCCGCTGCTGTCTGTGTCTGTGCCTGTGCCGGTGTCTGCTCCGGAATCGGTACCCGTGTCGATACCGGAATTATTTCCCTGATTCGGGTCCGTCTCACCGGTTCCGCTGTCATCGCCATTCCCGCCGACTGTAAGGGTCATATCCGACAGATCAAAAAGCGAGCTCTGACCCTTCGTCAGACGGTCATAAGCCGCAAGCGCGTAGCAGCACTGGACCGTCGCGGTACCGTTCACTGTTCCGTCCGGCCCGCCGCCGTTATTCGCCGCGTTTGCCTTTGTATGCATGAACCCGCTGCCGTCGATGTGATAAGAAAGCATATTGTCGACCGCGGAAATATCATTCTTTATAAAACGGCTGTCCTTGTCCGGATCAATACCAACCGAGCAAAGTGCCGTCACCACCTGTGCGCAGGACTCCGAGGTCTCTGCATTCATCGTGCTGAAGCCGCCGGTCTCCTGCTGCTTCAGGCTTAACACGATCACCGCCCTGTCAATGGCGGCCGTCACATCCTCATACCCCGCAGCGCCGTAAAAAGGAGCCAGCGCCTGCAGTGCCATTCCCGTGATATCGACATCTGCCTTTGTACCCATAAGAGCAAAGCCGCCCTTCGGCACAGAACCGTCGTTATCCTTCTCCCCCGCCAGCAGACAGTCAATCAGCTGCCGTTCATAATCCGGATCGGCGTACGCGGAATTGCATTCATACGCCAGAAGTGCCCAGACAGGACCGTTGAAGCCCTGCTTCGTCACATTGCCAAGTATGCTGATTTTATCGAACAGATTATAGCCCGCGACATTCCTCGCGTCATAGCCAAGTGACGTCAATACCAGGATTTCCCTGGAATAATCGGAATACTGACTGCCGGTCGTCAGCTGTCCGTTATTTGCCTTAAGATAATTCGCGATATGGTTGTAATATGTCTGGAAATAAGCGCTGTTTAAATCCATCCCGCTTCTGACCTGATCGAATACAAACCATTCACTCCCGTATGCCGGATTCGTATCCAGCGATGCCATATACGATTTCGTCTCCTGCAGTGCTTCTTCATACGTCCCGGAAGACGCGTACACCGACGTTTTAGCGGGCATCAGAACCGCGGCAGCTGCCAGTACTGCCGTCAGCAATAAAACAAAGCCCCTTGCTCTTTTCATCATGCGTCTCCTTTCCCCGGAAAAATAACATGAGTCATCCGGCATGCCGAATCAGACACACCGGATGACTTTGCATTCATTTACTTAATTAATCAAGCTGCCCGTATTTTTCAATAAAACGTGTAATGATCGTTGCGCATTCCGCACGGTTCGCGCCGTCCTGCGGATTAAGCATACCTTTGTTTCCTCGTATAAACTGGGTGCCGACCGCCCATTTCATCGCATTAAGCGCAAACGGAGTAATCTTATCGCCATCCGGATATCCGGCCAGATCACTTGTTTCCGAAACATCATAACTGCAGTATGAAGCATAACGGTACATCATCGTTGCCAGCTGTTCGCGCGTAATACTGTCGGACGGCCCGAATTTTTCACCGTTTCCGTATCCTTTAAATATTCCGACGCTCTTTCCCCAGGCTACCGCGTTCGCGTAATACGCATCCGCCGTAACATCCGTAAACGGATCGTCAAACACGACTGCCGGCGATCCTGCCATTCTGTACAGAATGGTCGCGACCTCGGCACGGCAGAGCGTTTTCGACGCGTCAAACGTCGTCTTGTTCACACCGGTCATGATTCCGTTCGCGTACAAGAAAGCCGCAGGTCCGTTGAACCAGTCACTTCCGGAGACATCCGCATACGGCATCATCTGAACGGTAAAGGTATACGTCTGGAAAGGATATTCCGTATCGCTCCAGTTCGGACCGCCGCAGGTCACCGTAATGACTGTTCCCGCCTCGACCGGCACATCAGACAACAGCTTATATTCTTTCGTGCCGACAGATGTTTTCACCTGATACGATGTATTTTCCGCAGCAGGCGTTACCTTGACCGAACTTGTTCCAGCCGGCAGCACAAGACCGTAATCGTATACGGTCGGACTAAAAACATCGTCAAGTGAACCTGTTGAAAAAGATATACCCTTCAGGTTTTTATTATGCTCCATTGTTCCGCTGGGATCGTTCCAGGAACCGTAATCCCTCAGATCTGTGCCCGATCCGTCCGCGGTAAACCGCATTTCGATTTCATCGCCGTTTGTAAGACCGCCGTTCGTGACTGTATAGCTGCTGAGTCCTGCGGACGTATACCAGTTATTAATGGCCCCCATCCAGCCGCTGTACGCGTTTGGAGCGCCTGCAGCAAGTCCGTTGATTCCGGAAATATAGCCGCCGTAGCTCGCGCTGTAATCATACGCAATACTGCTTGCGGCAAGTGCCGCACGGACTGCAGAAATCGCGTCCGCCTGCGAATCAATGGTAATCCAGCTGCTGAGCAGTACCCCGTCCCACGCGGCGCCGGCCGACTTTTGATATGTCGTGTTTTCAATCAGAATATGAACCATCCCGCTGATACTGACGGTGCACACATTGCTCGCCGCGGACGCTGTCGAGCTTCCAAGTGTATTGGTTGCGACAGCATAATAGTATGACGTGCTGACCGTATCCGTGGACGGTGCGTAGGAAGCATCCGTCGCACCGGCGATTGCCGTTCCTCCCGTATTACTGTCAGTTGTATTCTTATACCACTGGTACGAAATTGTTCCCGAATCAGAAACCGAAGCCTCTGCCGATAATTCCGCGCCAGCTTCACCTGCCGTGCCCGTAACGGATGAAGCGGGCTGCGTCGTAAAAACCGGAGTCTGTGCATCCGCGGCAAACGCAGCTGCCGGAATCAGCGTCAGCACCATCATGACGGAAATCAGCAGCCCGAGCCATTTCATTCTTTTCATAAAATTCCTCCTTCACATGAAAAAAGTGGCAGATCATTCTGCCACAGCCGTATTTCTGTGATTTTTCTACGGATCGCCTGTTTATGAGAGCCGCGAAAATATTTCTGTAGGTCTTCTGACTTATGTGCCGAAAACTTTTCTGACATCCTGCCTTCCCGGTTTTAACCAGTGACTGACTTTCGTCAACGAACGTCGGAATCAACACAATTACAGCGGCGGTATCCATCCAGGATTCACACCCGGTTCCCTTTTTAAGCCAGTGAAAAAATATTCCGCCCGGCCACAGAAATACTAATATATTTATATGTTCTAATAATAGTAAACCTTCACTGTTTTGTCAATTGAGAGTGTGTTGCATAAAAGTAAATTTTTTTCGTGTATTATTTCAGAAGACGAAATATTTTCTTTTCGGAATCCATTTTTCATGCATATCCGGATTTTTTTATGAAATTTTGCCATTTCAATGATTTTAAAGAAACGAATTTCAGAATGGCATAAGCCACCTATAATCCACCCTTTTCCAGTGTTCCCTGCTGCGTCAAAATGGCTCTTTCCCGTTCCGTACGGTTCCTGCATGAAAGCTCATATGTCAGGTATTCCGGCGCCACATCCCTTACAATCTCTGCGATGCCGGGATCCGTCCATGGCATGTGCCGGTCGATCTTCAGAATATGCGCATAGCTCTGTCCGAACTGTGTCACATAGTCCTCGCTTAAACCCTTGGGAACGCTGCCTGTATTTGCCTGCACATACGCTCCTGAAAGCGACTGATGCAGATGCATTCCGCGGATGCTGCGGCAAAGCGGGCCATGCAGTTCCAGCATTTCACGGATATACGAAATGCCGTCCGCCTCTGTCCGGATGCTTAAATTCGTATTCATCAGATGACCTGTATCCAGAAGAATGCCCTTTTTTCTGTAATGAATCGCATCAAGCAGATACTCAGTTCTGGCAGGATCCGTGAACGTAAAGCCGGGCCACCACTGATTTTCCACGAGCAGTTCAAATGGATAATCATCCTTGTCGAACAGACAGTTGATAAGCTCTATGGAACCGTCCAGCACTTCTCTGTCACTGTGCAGCCACCGGTATGTATACCCTTCCTCAATGGAGACATCAGAAACATGAAAAACAACATATCGCGCGCCAAGCCGGACGGCTCTCGCCATATCCGCGCGGTACTGCCGGATCAGTGCCTGCCGGTCTTCCCCCCCGTAAAAAGAAACCCACGATTCCCGGCTGCCGAATTTGCCAAGAAGTGCCATTTCATCGCCGCGCCAGAAATCAAGCCAGTCCGGATAAAAGATAAGATGGTACCCGGCCGCCGATCCGTCCGGAAAACTGTCCATCGCGTCATCGCCGCCCCATACGGCCTCGATCCCGTCCAGCTTTAATCTGCGGCAGCTTTCCAGAAGCTCGTCCGTATCCTTGTATTCCGCCATGCTGTCCCTGAAAACAGGGAAACTCATCATCTTCATCATATTAAAACAACTCCTGCTCTCAGCCGCTGTCAATACAGGTAATATTGCATAAACCGTGTAATGATCGCCGCACACTGGGCGCGCACGGCGCTTCCCTGCGGATCGAGCATTCCTCCCGTACCGGTTATTAGTTTTTTGCCGACAGCCCATTTCATCCCCGTCAAAGCAAACGCACTGACGGAAGCATTGTCAGGGAAAGATGTGATATCCGCGGACGACGTCACATCATAACCCTTATACTGCGCGTACCGGTACATCATAACAGCGATCTGCTCTCTGTTGATCGGATCTGCCGGTCCGAATTTTCCGTTGCCGTATCCTGTCACGATCCCGTTTTCCTGCGCCCACATCACAGCTTTCGTGAAAAAAGCCCCGTCCGGCACATCCTCGAAAACCGCCGAATAGTTTTCGTCGGGAGAGCCTTCCAGCCTGTACAGGATCGCAGAAAACTGGCCCCGGCTTAAATCATCGCCCGTACCAAATAAAGAAGATGCGTATCCCGTCATGATTTTTCTGCTGTACAGAAATTGTACATAACTATAATACCAGGTATTTTGGTAGACATCCGTAAATGCTTCGTCCGCCGGATTCAGCGCTTCCAGCGCGCCCTCCACATTGATGAGACCATAGCCGTAATGTTCGTCCCAGCCAGTATCTCCGAGATCCGTCGCCGTCGAATACAGAATATTCTTGATTTCATCCGTCGTCAGCGTCGGATCCGCGGAAACGAGCAGTGCAACAACACCTGAAACAAAGGGAGCCGCCATCGATGAACCACCCTTTATTCCGTAACCGGTTGACGAAACGGTATACGGAACAGTACTGTAGATGCTTCCCCCCGGCGCGGCAATATCTTTATACTGGTTGTAATCCGCGTATGGAAGATATACGTTGCTCTGACTCGTCGGAACTACAGAGATACAGGCATCGAGATCTCCCGGAAAAACAGCCGTCGTATAGCCTGTATTCGATCCGTTTCCGTTGCCTCCGGCACAGACCGTTACAATACCATTCGCCGCCGCGTTTTCAATCGCTGTTTCAAGAAGCTGATCCGTTTCATTATATCCGCCGACGCTCATATTGATAACACGGCACCCTGCATCGACCGCCCGGTTATACGCTTTCAGCAGCGATGCCGTATGCGCCGTATACTTTGTCACTCCATTTACCGTCTCATTTTCAAAGACATTGTAGCAGCACAGCTGTGCGTTGTAGGACACCCCGGCAATACCAATGCCGTTATCTGCAGCTGCCGAAATGATTCCGGCGACATGCGTTCCATGGCCATTGAAACTTGTACCGGAACTTGTATCCGTAAGCGCGGAAGTATCGTTTACGACATCATAACTGTCGGCTGTATCGATGTTAGCTGCCAGATCCGGATGGTCCTCCGCGACACCGGTATCGATCACCCCGACCTTTACGGTACCGCTGCACCGCGCGAGATCCCACGCTTCCGGAAGATTTACCGACGCTGTTTTCAGCAGATCCCACTGTTTTGAATAATCCGTATCATCCACATAGGATGCCATCGGACTTTCCGCATCCATAAGACAGTATTCGTAATTCGGCTGTACGGAAGCGACCTCCGGCATCGACCCGTATACCGCCATCGACTCGTCCAGAGAATCAGCCGGCGTCGATACCGTAACGATATCCATGCCGCCTACATTGTCTGTATCAAGCACCGTATCTTCCTCTTTGACCGACAAGTCCTCCGCTGATGATGAAACGGCCAGAACGACCAGCATTTCCGCCGAATTACCGTCACCGGCGACGGACACCGCGCCTGTACCGGCTCCGGTGTCTTCATATGCTGCTGTGGCTTCGTCTGCCGCGGTATTTCCCGTTGCTTCGACGGATGACGAAAGAAACGGAAGAAACGATTCCGAACAAAGGACCGCAGCCATTAAGAGTATCTTGACGGTTCGCTGCCATTTCTTCATATACTGCCCTCTCATACAGCAGGGGCTGGCTGTACAGAACAGCCGGCCCCCTCATATTCATACAACCGTTTATTCTATAAATTCAGGAAGCGCATGATAATAGTCGCACACTGTGCCCGGACCGCGCTGCCCTGCGGATCAATGATACCGTACGCGACACCGCGGATCAGGCCAGTACTGCATGCCCAGGCTATTGCGTCTGCCGCGAAATTGCTGACGGAGCCACTGTCTTCGAAAGCAGACATTTCACTGATACCGGATCCTGCAGTCATGTCATAACCCTTATAAGAAGCATACCGGTACATCATCGCCGCCATCTGTTCCCGTGTTATCTGATCGGCAGGACCGAAGCATCCATTGTCATAGCCGGAGACGATCCCGTTTTTACTCGCCCATATGACAGCGGACGTATAAAACTGATCGCTCCCGATATCGAGAAACGTGTCATCATAAGACACCTCCGGCGAACCGGCCATACGGTATAGAATTGTAACGAACTGTCCGCGGCTGACCGGCTCCGCAGCGCCAAAATAATAAGGCGTCATTCCTGTCATAATGCCGAGCCCGGAAACATATTTAACCGCGTCATAATACCAGCTGCCCGATGAAACATCTTCGAAATAATCGACAGGATCCTCGCTTCCGCTCACAGAATAGCAGATATATCTGGTAACACTCGAATAATTCGTCGTGAGTGTATAGCCCGACGCATAATTCGAGTACGCGGAATCCATTATGTACACATCGTCATTCGCAAGACTTAGCGCATTGTCGACAAGCACAAAATGAATCGGATATCTTGAACTGCTGACTCTCAGTATAACCTGATACCCGGAACGCACCAGATCCAGAATCGTATCCTTGCAGCCGGACGCGGACGCAGAATAATCCTGCAGACCAACGTAATTCAGGCGCGGAGAAAAATCCGCGACACCTTCATAGCTTGTAAGACACCCGCTGCTGTTGAGCAGGCCATTGGAATTAAGCCAGCTCAGCATATCGGACGGTGTGAACGATGATTCACTCCTGATGCCGCTCTGCACCATCATCTTGGCCAGTGCCACTACAAGACAGCCGGATCTGGCTACCGTATCGCTGCTCGTACCAAGTGTAAGCGTGCTCCAGGCTCCGGTAAACTGCGTCCAGTCCTTGTAGCTGCCGGAAGACATGGTGGAAATACCGTCTGTACCGTCCGCCGCTGACTGCTCCTGCGCTGCCTGTTCGGAAAGGTCGATATGCTCAAGTTCATCCGCTGTCTGCCCTGCACTTGCATCTGTAATCCAGTCACCCGAAGCAGCCGCGGTTTCGTCCTGCGCCGCTGCCGTCACCCCGAACAGACCGAATACCATCACCGAAGCCAGGAAAAACGTCAGTATTTTCTTATGAGTTTTCTTGAAAAAGCACATGCAGCAAGCCTCCTTAAAATCGATGCTTGTATGTTATAGTAAAATAATACCGGGAATCTGTCAAGTTTTTGATTTCCAGCTGTGTGTCAGAAACCGCACGATGATCGCCGCGCACTGGGCTCTCGTCGCACTCCCCTGCGGATTGATGTTGTTGTGGTCTCCGCTTACAAGACCGGCTCCGACCGCCCACATGACAGCGCTGACGGCAAACGAACTCACCTTTGCCCGGTCGGGGAACGAAGAAAGATCATTCACTTCACTCATATCATATCCCTTGCAGTTAACCGCGTACCGGTACATCATGGCCATGATCTGCTCCCGTGTAATAACATCCGCCGGTCCGAATTTTCCGTTTCCATAGCCCGACACAATGCCCTTTTCACTGGCCCAGAGGACGGCCGACGCATAAAATGCGCCTTTGCTTACATCTGGAAATTTCGGCGAATACGCAACTGCCGGTGACCCTTCCATGCGATACAGAATCACGGCGAACTGTGCCCGCGGCAGACTGTTTTCAGGGCCGAAAATGGTCGATGAAAGACCAGTCATAATCTTGTGGTCATAAACGTACTGAATATAATTATAATACCAGGCACCGCTCCTCACATCTGTAAAAGGAAGCTCCGCAGCTTTTTTAATCACAAAGGACACAGGGTCACTGTACAGTCCGCTGTAATCGGCTGTTTCATAGACAAGAGCCCGGACATACCAGGTACCTGCCTCCTGCGGGACATCACCCGTATACGTTCCGTCCGCCGCGCTGCTGTATACATATTCGACATTGCCGAAGGCCGCCGCTGCCGAAGGCTCCGGTGCCGTTTCTCCAGCCGTCCGGTCCGAAGCAGAAAGCGGACTGGTCCAGTCATTTTCTCCGTATACATTCAGCGTATATACAGCGCCGCCGCTTTTAAAGACAACCGGTACACCGGCATCAAGACCGGTCAGACTGCTGCCGCCGACCGTCGCTCCGCTCAAATCCGTGATTTCATTCAAAGCAAGGCCGGTGAACATCGCGCCAGGGTCGCACGTCCTGTCCGCCGCGTCAATCCAGACCGTACCATACACCTTGGTCAGCGCCGTATTCGCGCGCAAATCCATTCCGGACAGCCTGTCATACCGGCAGTCAAGCGACGTAAGTGCCGTAAAATACTGAATTCCCGACAGATCCAGAATACTAGTATAAGAAACATCCGCCGATGTAACATGACTCAATTCATAATTATTCAGGAAGCCGTCATCTGCACCGGAAACATGTTCTGTTATCCACTCTCTGAAGGAAGCAT
>Ga0163159_1002460_pt1 | contig 15142 bp, 8 predicted proteins | sample BioMet9_FD_108702 | JGI IMG/M metagenome (GOLD analysis project Ga0163159, IMG submission 108702) | Microbial communities from bioreactor (seeded with sewage sludge) at Lawrence Berkeley National Lab, California, USA - Biofuel... | ecosystem: Engineered > Bioreactor > Anaerobic > Unclassified ... | reverse complement strand
GCGAATATCGCTGCCGTGTGCCGAAGAATAGTTTTTCAACACAACCCGCTTTTTGTTCTCTATGGCTTGAACCAACTGCCCGACATTCCGCCCGTTTTTGCCGCTTACAATGGTTTCAGCCAGAATGTTGTAGTCGTAAACGGTATAGAGCTTCTTCTTGAGGTTTTGTTTGAGCAGGTTGTTTTCGTCAATGTTTTCAATAGCCGATTTGAGGATAAAGGCTTCTTCTTCGGTGAAATGAATTAGCTCGCTAATGTCTTTGAAATAAGGCGAAGACTTGTCGAGCTTTGGGCAGTTATTCGTCTTTTTAACAACAAACCCGGCATCGCGAAAGGTGTCGATATAGCGATAAACAGAGCGGGACGAAATAGCCAGCTTATCGGCAATTTCATCAACGGTCAATGAGTTGTTGGCTGTGAGCATTTTCATCAGCCGGAGCAAGCGTTCGAGTTTGGGTTGATCCATGGTATTTGATTTGCAGCCCCCTCAATCCCCCGAAGGGGGACTTAAAGACCTATTCTACATGTTTTAATTGTCCATATTGACTAACAAATGACTACTAATTGCCCAATTTGCCCCATTCCTATAAGCGGAATTTCTTTATCATCCGGTTGTTTCGGTCGTTTATCGGCAGTTTCGATTTTTTATCGGACATATCCGCCAAAATTCTCTCTCTGGTTCTGTGTAAGAATTAATGTTCTATTTTTTCAAGTCCGACCTCACCCCATCCCCTCTCCCTGGGAGAGGGGGCAGGGCGTGAAGGACATTAAGTTTTATGTCATTAAACATTTTCCATTACTCTATATTTGTGCAATGGCGTTTATTTGGCGTTATTGACCCAAACATTCTCTTCAACTTCGGACAAACTTCGGCAACTTTGAACAAACCACCATTAGAATTGCACACTTTGCGGGCTTTTTGTACACTTTTTGCGGGCAATGCGGGCTTTCAGTATTAGGCGATTGATCCAATTATGAGGCAATTGTGAGTTAATTGAGCCAATTACTTTTAATTGATTATTACTTTTTCAATTTCTTGATATCCTCTTCAATTTCTTTCAGGCTTTGCTCCTTTTCTATCGCTTGTTGAGCAATTTTATATTTTTCAAATTCTTCATTTGATTTTTTCAATGCTCTTTCGTGGCTTATTTTTCCGGCATGGGTGAGTAATTCCCTGCCATTTAATTGAAGAATCACATCCAATCGTTGTATCCAATCCGCCATATACATGGGCTGGTGCTGTTGCGCCATAGTTTCGGCAAATGCCAGATACTGTTCAACCAACAAACCTAACAACTTAATTTCGTCCTCATTCAGGTAATTTTTGGCAATGCTAATATCCGTTTTCTTTATCGCCAATGTATTTTTTTTGTCTAACGACTGCATACCCATCAGTGGCAAAGAAGCGTCTACCCTGCGATACACCAATTCGGCGGCAGTTTGCTGACTGATTGCCCAAAGTAATTTGTTTTGCACTACCTTGAAAAACTCAATGGTTCGTTCGTCTTTTGGATCATAATCAATGCTGGTGGTGTATATGTCTTTTATTTTCTGGTAGAAAAACCGTTCCGAAATGCGTATCTCGCGAATGCGTTCCTGCAATTCGTTGAAATAGTTCATCGAACTACCCGATTTGAAACGTTCGTCATTCAACGTGAAGCCTTTAATAATATATTCTTTCAACCGCTGTGTAGCCCAAATACGGAATTGTGTACCTTGGGGTGATTTTACACGGTAGCCAACCGAAATTATAACGTCAAGATTATAATAATCAATTGCTCTTTCAACTTCACGCTTACCTTCGGTTTGAACTGTTCGGAAATTCCGAACAGTTGCGGACGCTTCTAACTCACCTTCTTCAAACACATTTTTTATATGTTCGCTGATAGTGGCTTTCGATTTCTGAAAAAGTTCTCACAGTTGAGCCTGCGTAAGCCAAACGCTTTCTTCCTCCAGACGAACATCTATTTTAATGTTGCCTTCGGAATTTTGATAGATCAGGATTTCACTATTGTTCATTTTTGTTGTTCTTTGTTTTTGATAAAATGAAATTAACAAACTAGCAGTGTAGATTATTTACCTGATAACCAAACTGTTATTCGTTTCGTTTACAAACTATAATAAAACTCTTTGATTTTCATTGCCATTAATTTTCTACGTTCAAGTAGAAAATCTTCATAATGGGTAAAATTCATTTCAACAATGTTGTGCGGAATACAATTTACGGATAAGTTTTCCAGCAACTTTTCTTTATCTGTAAAATTCCCATAAATGGGATTTCCTGTTTCACACTGATTAAATACAATGCCAAAATACTCATGCGGGGCTTTATTGCCTACAGAAATATTTGCCTGTGTATCTAAGTAGGTGAAGTTTGCAATCTGGTTGTATTTTGATTTTTCCTTTACCCCATGTTTTTCCAAATAGTTTTTCGGAAAGATATGGTGAATGTCACCCATAATCGTAATCAAGTCGCTGACCTTCGTTCCCTGCATCAAAAGAGAGTTATCATTCAAATACACCTGAGCTGCAAGGAAAGTATTGAAATACGGACTATTTACAGCGGAAGTTTCCAGATTCTGAACCAGTCCAACCGTCCAGAATGTTTCAGACAACTGAGCTTCTTCGACTTCCCTGAAAAACTCCAAAAAACCTTTTTCATTGATACGCCTCATATCCATATCCATCATTGTTTCAGGAGAGGTGATATAGCGACTTGTCAGGGTAGTGAGCACATACCATTTGGTAACATACTTACGAATTTTATTTTTCTCAATGGTAGCATCGTTATACAGCAATAAATACAAGGTATAGGCAAAATCCAATGTCATTTGCGAATTGATCAATCTACTGGAAATAAAACCTGCGGATTTCAACGCCAATACAAAGTTGGAGAATGAATACTGATTGATAAAATTATACACTCCCTGTGTTAGTTTGGCAAATGATTCCTCAGCAATTTCTTCTTTGTAGTCGCGGGTAACAAAATCACGACCACCCAATAAACTCACTAAATCTTTCATTTTACCTCTGCCAAACTGGTGCATAAACGATACACGGAGAATATCCCCATAATCAGGATCATAAATATCGCCAATATCATCTTTCAGCCATTTAATTTTAGCTGCAAATGGGGTTTCCATAAATTCCTTATCCTTCGACATATCTTTATACCAATCGGGCTGAACAGCCAAATGCGAAAAGTAGTCAATGGCTTTGCGAAGAATATTTCCACCATAAGTGGTATTGGCTGCAATCTTAGACATGGCAAAATCAGCCTGGTTCAGTTTTGCTCCCTGGCTATTGATACGGATAAAAATTTCAGTGACCTCGTCAATTTTCAATTCCTTATTCAACGTTATCACCCCTATCTGGCGGTTTTTAATTCCAATTAAATCATCCAAAATATCATGTAAATTGTCTGAATTAATTCCAGTATTTTGCTCACAATATCTTGCAACAAAGCTTCCACGCTTAAATTCCGGGTGAAATATATCAGCTATATCAGCAATCCATTGTTTATCTTTTAGTATGGCATTGTCCTGAACCTTAAAGCGCTCCTCATCTTCGTTTGCAAATGGGTTGAATGCAATTTTAATTCTTTTTTTCTCGAAGTCGGCATTAATTACCTCTAATCCAACAATAGCAGTCATCAAGGCTGTAATACGCTGCTGACCATCTATCATAATCTTTTTCCCTTCGGATAAATTGCCGTCTTTGAGGCGCATATTCGGACTTTGCGAGATAATGATATAACCTGTAGGATAACCAGTATAAAGCGAATCGATTAAATCTCTTACTTGTTTTGGTTTCCATACAAACGGACGTTGTATTTCGGGTATTGCTATTTCATTGCTCTTTATTAATCCGAGTATTTGCTCTACGCTCAGATTGGAAGATTGATATTTTTCTGCCATAATGCTGTTTTGTATTTGATTCTCTTGAACGATAACAGTTTAAAATTCAAAGGTTCAGTCACTATACTTTTTAAAATTCTCTGCTTGTTCCAATACCTGAATATACACTTCTTCGTCCCATTGTGGTGGGTAGCCGTTTTTATAGAGCAGCTTGGTTAAGTCCCAGCGCAGGGAATCTTTTATATCATTGCGGGTTGACCAATCGACAAATTCTGCTTTGTCGTCAACCATATCTTTAATGGCTTTGGCAAGCAGAATACATTTATCGTCGGAATAATCAAATTTATGAGTGTCACGGACACGAATAAGAATATCGAAAAATGCTTTTTCTTCGAAGGTGATACCGAGTTTCTCGAACGAATTTTTGTCTTCATCGAGTTGTGAAAATAGATCGAGTAATTCATCTGAAAGTGAATCCACAAAATCGCCTACAACTCCATTGGTGAATACCAATTTGTCACGATTGTTGTACCTTTCCACTATTCTTTTCAATAGCTCATCAAATTCGTCGCCTTTGGTTTTATTCTTGCGTTTGTACTGATTGATAGCTGATTTTAGCAGCTTCATCAGGGCATTGAATTTGGTCATTGGCATTTTTACATCATCCATCTGTTTTTCAAATTCTTCACTGAAAATATCCTCTGCTTCGGTTGCATTTACAATGTTTTCAACTCCGTTGCACGAAATAGCTTGTCTGACCATTTCTTCCACATACTTGTTCATAATTTCAGCATCGGGCGCATTGCCTTTGGTGTGCTTATAAATAATGGAACGGATTGCCAGATAAAATTGTGCTTTGTTGGTTTCAAGGTCGGAAACCAATCCTGAAGGGAAACAAATTTCATAGGCTGCTTTGAGCCGTTTTGTTATACCCATATAACGCAACTGATTATCCTGAACGGACATCACAAATTCGGCTGCTTTGTTCAAACAATGCAGTCGTGCCAATGCATTTGTATTATGAAAGAAATCAGAAGCGTCAAATCCATGCAACAGGTTTCCGGCAAGGTCAATGTGATTGCGAAGTATTTTCAATGTTGCTTCAATGTTTTCGATATTACCTCCGCCATCTCCGCCATATTGTTTGATTGCACGCAGCATATTTTCTTTGATACCAATGTAATCGACCACTAACCCGCTTTCTTTTCCAGGATATTTACGGTTGACGCGCGAAATGGTTTGTATCAGTGTATGGCGTTGTAATGGTTTATCAATGTACATTACAGCCAATGAAGGGACATCAAAGCCGGTAATCCACATATCTACCACAATAGCGATTTTGAAATTAGAATTGTCGTTTTTGTATTGTTCATCCAACATGATCCGGTGTTTTTTGTCTCCAAGTAAATCATACATATCTTTGGGGTCGTCCTTATCACGTGTTGCCACAATGTTGAGCATGGGTAAGGGTTTTAATTTATCCAGTTGCTCTTTGGTTAGCAGGGATTTATCCTGACATTTTTTTCGTTCAAACCATTGTGGTCGTATTGTTTTAATTTCATTATATACCTGATATGCAATGCCACGATCGGCACAAACAATCATGGCTTTTTGAACTACAAGGGGCTTTTCCTCACACAATTTATCGTAATGCGTGGCAAGGTCGTTAGCTAATTTCTTAATCACATCGGGGTGGGAAAGAATGGCTCGCATTTGGCTCATTGCCTTTTTGCTTTTTTCTATCTGGTCGGCGGTTGAGCCTTCCTCGGCACATTCTTTGTAGTATTTTTCAATTGCTTTGGCTTGTTCCTCGTTGAGTAAAACCCTTGCCAAGCGTGGTTCGTAAGCAATTGGAACAGTAATTTCATCGTCGCATGATTCTTTCATGGTGTACGTATCCACTACATCACCAAACACGTGTATAGTTTCGTCGATAGGTGTGCCGGTAAACCCTACATAAGTGGCATTAGGAAAAGAATCACGGAGGTATTTGGCAAAACCAAACGAGGTTTGCACTCCTTTTTCGTTGGAAATAGTGAGTTTACTTCCAGTGTTTACCTGTGTGCGGTGTGCTTCGTCGGAAATACAAACAATGTTTGCACGGTCGGAAAGTAAACCCGTTTCGTCACAAAATTTTTGAATGGTGGTTATAAATACACCTCCACTTTGGCGACTACCTAACTCATTTTTTAAGTCCTGACGACTCTCCAGACTTCGCACATTTTCTTCGTTCAGATAAGTGGTAGAAGTACAGAAAAGTTTTGAAGCCTGTGTATCTAAATCTTCCCTGTCGGTAATGATTATGATAGTGGGATTTCCGAGTATATCGCTATCACGCAAAGCCAATTGGCGGGCAAGGAAAAGCATAGTAAATGTTTTACCACAACCGGTAGCCCCAAAGTAAGTTCCACCCTTTCCATCACCACCAGCTGATTTGAGGCTGCGGCGAATGTTGTCGAACAATTTACGTGTGGCAAAAAACTGTGGATAGCGACATACAACCTCCATTTCTTTGGAGTTGGACGTGTCGGGGTAATACACGTAATCCCGAATAATCTCTGTCAGTCGGTGAGGAGCCAATGAGCCACGTACCAGTGTAATCATCTCGGCTAATCCGGCGGTAGAAATATCTTCGTTTTCTACTTTCTTCCAGGCATAGTAGTATTCGTATTCCGTAAAGATTGTTCCAAGCCGGGCATTTGCACCATCGGAAATAACCGAAAGCGCACAGTAACGCATCAGGCTTGGAATATCACGGGTGTAACGGTTGTGTATTTGTGCCCATGCATCGGCAATGGTGGTTTCTTCGTTGGTGGCATTTTTCAGTTCGATAATCACCAATGGAATGCCGTTTACAAACAACAACACATCGGGGCGACGTTCGGCAATATGTTTAACGGTAAACTGATTGACACAACGATAGGTGTTGTTTTGGATTTTCTCAAAATCAATGTAGGTGATTTGGAGATTAGGCAAATCGCTGTTATCACGCTTCAGGTAAAAGCCAGTACAAACGAGATTGAAAACAGAGCGGTTGGCCTGAAATAGTGAAGGCTCATTGGTATATTTAATGTTTGTGATAATGGTTTGAATCTCATTTTCGGTGAGGTTTTCCTCAGCATAACGGAGCTGTAGATATTCACGCAAATCATCTTCCAACAGAACGTCCTGTGGCCGACGGTGAATGTATTCCCCGTTGGAGTATTGCCAACCATTGTTTTGCAACAATTCAATTACAGCATTTTCGAGTTGCGATTCGTTGAATTTTTCCATTAGCATTATTATTTTTCCAATTCCCGGGTGATATATTCTTTCAATTCTTTTTCTGTAGGAAGTTCGACAAGGTATTTTTGAACAAAGATATTTTGGTCGAGACCACCGGTGGCATATTTGACCTGCGTATTCCCTTTTTCGGTACAAAGTAAAAGCCCAATGGGCGGATTGTCGTCGGGTGTTGCCACCTCGTGTTTGAAATAGTTGAGGTACATATTGAGTTGCGACGCATGTTCGTGTTTGAACTTATCCATTTTGAGTTCCACCACAATGTGACATTTGAGAATGCGGTGGTAGAAAAGCAAATCGACAAAGAAATAATCGTTGTCGATAAGAATACGTTTTTGTCGGGCTTCGAAGCAAAATCCGTGTCCCATTTCCAGTAAAAAAGATTGCAGGTTGTCCAGAATGGCTTGTTCCAAATCGGTTTCGGTAACTAAGGCACGTTCGTTTAAGCCCAGAAACTCCAAGGCAAAGGGTGTGTTGATAATGTCGCGTGGTTGTAGCTGCACCGCTTTTTGGTTTGCCAAATCGGATAGTGCTTCTTTGTTTTTCGATAATCCGCTTCGCTCAAAGTAAAGCGAGTTTATTTGGCGTTCGAGTTCGGCAACCGACCAATTGCCTTTTATGCACTCCATTTCGTAAAATGCACGCTTAACAGGGTTCTCAAATTTGGAGATAATCAACAAGTTTGAATAAGGTAAACGCTTAATTAATAGGAAGGAAGGTACACCTTTGAATTTGGCGGACGGCATCCGCCATTTTTCAGCTTCCAATTTGGCGGACGGTGTCTGCCAAATTGTTTCTGAAGATTCGGCGGTCGACAAGTGCCGTTTTTCATCCTGCAATTCGGCGGTCGACAACCGCCAAATTGATAAATCGGTTTCGATATTTGGAATCTGCTTGATAGTATCTAAAGGCAGCAGATTTGTAATTTCAACTCCTAACTGGGGATAGGCATTATAAAACTGGCGAAACTCACGGAAGCGGCGACTCGTTAAACCCTTGATATTGATCCTTTTTTCTATGTTAATCAAAAGTTTTTCGCCGTATTGCGCCCGGTCGTTGCCGTTTTGTTCAAACTCCACAATGTAATAACCAATGAGCCAATTGCGAATGGTTAAGCCCGTGTTTATGGCATGAGCAGCCGAATTTTGCAACACCGTTTGAACGGATTGAATTTGGGTTAACAGGGAATCGAAGTTGATTTGCATACGTTCTATGATTTATTTACTACCGACAAACTTTGTTTAATCAATACCGGACATATTTCACGTAATGTTTTAGTTAGCTTTTCGGCTATTTCCTGACGCTCATACTGAGCATGATAAATATCGACAATACTTTGTTGAATTGACTTTGGCGGTATAGGAATACTCACCTGACACATATCGGAGTACGAAAAAACTTCCCTTGCACTTCCCCAGGAATGATAACGTGTATATCGATCAAACTCCGGGCGACTAAGCCATAAGTATAGATATTCAGGAATAAGACGTTCTAAGTCTTTTATTTTAAAGACCTGATATATTGCTGAAATAAGATAAGTCTCATTTGAGTTGTTCAATGCTAAAGCTATCTTGTCGCCACGACGTGAAGTGTCGGGTACAAAAGCAAATTGTTGGGGTTCTACTAATAGATAGGATTTTAAAGAAACGTCTTCCATATTGGCTTTGGTCTCAATAAAAACTTTTCCGGTTGAAATTCCCTTTATAGCATCTAATCCATAAATTTCGTTTGCATTTCTGCCATTGTAAGGCTCGATATATTCACCAATTGCTTCTAAAGGATATTCTTTAGCCAGTTTTTCAATATAGGCCTGACAGGTTGTTTTTAAATCGTCAAGCCCACCGGTATATGCTTCAAGGTTATCGCTGATTGCAAGGTAAGCATCTACGGCTTGTTGCTGAACTGAAAGTGAAGGGAGGGTTAAAGGTATTGCACAGAAACGAGGCCAATCAAGGTTTGAACGCACACTGCTGTCACTTAAAAACCAACCTAATCTATCCTTTTCCTTTGAAAGAAATAGCATGAAAAAGTATTCGGGTAGAATTAAGTCAGTTCGTTTAATCTCAAAAGTAGTGTAAGCAGGAGAAACAATAACTGGATTTTCTTTTATGTAAAGTCCGATACGAATACATATATCACGACCAGTTTGCATACCAGAGAACACAAATCGATTTTTGCGTATTATTTTGTATTTCTTTGGGTCAATTTCTTCGGTGTTGGCAACAGTAGGCATAAATTCTTTGTTGATATTTATACCTAAAAACTCTGTATAAATACCACCACTATTACGCTCCTCAACGAGTTCAATTAATTCACCAAGCAGTATATCAGTCAATCCCATATCCTAAGTTTTTGAAGGCGTTAGCTAATTGGGTTTGACTGATTTTTTCCCGCTGTATCAGTTCTTTTAAATCTGCCTGAATGCGTTTCATTTCGGCTTCGTGGTCAATTTCCAAATCGTGGTCGATAAATTCAATGTACTGGCTTGGCACCAGCGAGTATTTTTTCTTTTTTATTTCGTCCAATTTCACGGCACGGTACAGCTCCGCTTGTTCGTATTTTTCGGGGCGGTCGGCTGCCTGAAATTCGTTGTAAATTTTCTTGATAGCTTCTATCTGTTCAGGTGAGAACATCACATAGCTTTTTTCGTACACATTCTGGTTCCAGGTACGGAGGTCAACAAAAAGGACTTCATTTTCGCGGCTGCGAAGTTGCCGTCCGTTTCGGGTGCAAGCCTTCTTATTGTTGTTGATAATCCAGAGCGTAACGCTTATATCGGTTGAATAGAACATCTCGCGTGGCAGTACGATAATGGCTTCCACTTTATCGTTTTCTATCAGTTGTTTCCTGATTTTCACTTCTTCGCCTTCAGCTCCCAATGCACCGTTGGCCAGTAGAAATCCTGCAATACCGTCGGTTGTGTTTAGTTTGGAGAGCATGTGCAGAATCCATGCGTAGTTAGCGTTGCTTTCGGGCGGTGTGGCATAACCACTCCAGCGTGGGTCGGAAGTGAGTTCATCAGCACCTCGCCATTTTTTTAAATTGAATGGTGGATTAGCCATAATGAAATCCACTTTTTCATCCTTGTGCTGGTCGTTGGTAAACGAACTGGCAGGTTCTTTGCCCAGGTTGTGAGAAATGCCACGTATGGCAAGATTCATTTTTGCCAGCCGGTAGGTACTTGGTGTGCTTTCCTGTCCGTAAACACTTATTTTGGTGGTGTTGCCACCGTGTGCTTCAATAAACTTTACCGACTGAACAAACATACCACCCGAACCGCAACAGGGGTCATATATTTTTCCCTGATAGGGTTCAATCAATTCGGCAATGAGATCAACAATACATTTTGGGGTATAAAATTCGCCTTTGTCTTTTCGTTCGTCAATAGAAAATTCTTGCAGAAAGTATTCGTACACACGTCCAATCAAGTCTTTTTCGTGGAAACGTTCGGAACTAATTTTGTTGACTTCGTCAATGAGTGATTTCAGCGTTTTGCTATCAGTACGCAGTGAGGTGAAAAACTTTTGTGACAATGCGCCTGCCAGTGTCGGGTTTTGCGCTTCAATATCGGCCATTGCTGTATCAAGGATATTGGCAATGGTTGCATCTCCGGCTTTATCAACAATATAGGACCAACGACAATGCGGTTGAAGATAAAATACATTCACTTTGCCATATCCGGCCGGGCTGTCGCAAAGGACATCCAGTGTTTCTTTCGGGAAATTCTCTTTTTCCAGTTCGTCGAAAAGCTCCATTCTACGAGCAACAAACTTATCACCTGCAAATTTGAGAAAAGCCAAGGACAGAACTGCGTTTCTGTTATCGGCTTTTTCTACTTTCCCACGCAAAATGTCGCGGCAATTCCATAGTATTTGTTCGAGCGTTATTTCTTTTGCTATTGCTTGCTTTTTAGCCATTTATAAACGTGAATTTTAAATTTTACAGTAATTATTTTAATTGCATCGACATCGGGTAAACATTAACACATTGCTCCGGGAGATACGTTATCTACTGACAGGAGAAAATATCAAATCGTCCGACACTGTCGGACGATTTGCCAATAGCAAATCTATACAGCTTCTTACCCTCTCTCAACCTTCATATTCAGAACAAAGATAGACAATTATAGACAATTATTCACAAACAAAACGTACAAAAGAGAAAAGTTTTCAGCTAAAAAAGTGCAAAGAAAATATTTGTTTTTGACAACTTGTGTCATTAGACAAATCTTTATTCAATTTGGCTCTTTTTCAAATAACTTCCGTGTGCCTGACGTATCAATAATCCGGCATCGCAAAAAAAGGCGGCAAAACTTTTCAGTTGGTTTTGCCGCCTTTCATCGTTACCGGTCTTTAACCGGCAGGCAGCTTACAACTTCCGTCCTACATAAAACACGTAGCCATAATATTGCCCGTATTTGGCGTACAACTCAGCTTCGTACCGCTGGTAGCGGATGAATTCTTCCGCGGTTTTGTTGTCCGGATATTTCATTAAGAAAGAATCAAGGTTCGTTGCTTGTGCCGCGTAATAGTCGATCCAGCAGGCATCGGGCACAACAAAAGTAGCTACCGGCAGATAACCCGCCTTTTGCATTTGTGCCACTTTGTTCGGAATCGTATCTATTTCAGGGTAAGCATTCTGCCAGAAATCCTGGATTTCGGCAGGTCGTTCTTCGGTCAACCAGGTGTTTTCCGTTACGGCGATATAACCGCCTTGCTTCAGGAATTTCCGCCACTCGTTCAGCCCTCGTTCAAACCCGATATTGTAAATGGCGCCTTCCGACCAGATCAAATCAAGTTCCGCATCGCGAAACTGTAGGTTTTCCATATTGCCAACAATGCCTTTTACCCTGTGCTGAAGGTTTTTATCCAGGGCATTCCGGTTGAATTGCCCGATAAAATCAGGCCATAGTTCAACCCCGGTAATATTGCCCGGAGTGTTTTGCGCCAGCACCATGGTTTGTCCGCCTGTACCGCATCCAATATCGGCCATCCGGGAATTTTCGGTCAGGCCCGGTATAAAACTTAATGCTTTCAGGGTGAGTTCGGGGCTTCCCGGTCCTTGCCTTTCGGTACTTGAAAAATAGTCGTAAATAATATTTAAATCGAATTCGTGAATGGTTTTATTTTCGTTATTCATTGTTATAATACGTTGTGGCATAGAAATAAAGACATGACCATGTCGTTACCATCGTATGCAAATTAAAATTTAAAATTAATATAAATAGGAAATTTCCCCGAAAAGAATGTATCCGGGAATAAACGAAAGGACAATCTGTGTAAGAAATACAGACTGTTTACAGTACCAAATCCGATTTAAATGAAGAAGTAAGCATCCATTTGATTTAATGGCGCAAAGATACATAAAATAATGGTTGGGTAAAATAGGCGACTAAAAACTATTACTTGTTTAAAACGGAATTATTCCGGTGTTATAAAGTAGGCGCCAATACCTTGCATTACGTCTTGGATATTAAAAACACAGGCGATACCGGATGGGAAACCCGGATATCGCCTGATTATTTTGAATAGATGTAGATGGAAAGTTACATGGGTGATTGTCCCGGGCTGCTGTTGTCTTTAACTTTTTGGTCGTCGTTGGAGATGGTGGCTTTGGTCTTTTTTACCTGGGCGTTCATGCTCCCGATCCGGTAAGAAATGTTCAAACGCAATTCGTTGTTCTTGGTCAAATGCACATCGGTTTTTTGATCGAAAGTAGGAGTAGAGCTGCTGCTCGTCATACCGGTAGTTTTGATAATGATATGCGATTTGGGCAGATACACACCGCTTACCGACACATTCAGCCGTTTTTTGAAAAAATCTTTCGACAAGGCCATGTAGCTGAAAAAGAATGCCGATTGGCTTCCCTGGAGGTTGACGTGAGGGAGCATTCCTCCGCCACCGGTGCTGATCCTGAAATCTTTAGGCAACATGAACGTTCCCCCAAGGAAGAAACGTCCGGTGAACCCGTCGTTGGTAAGGTTGTATGTTTTACTTTCCATTTTTACGTAATTCACGCTGGAGTTGGTATAGAGGTTGAGCCATGTCAAGCCCCGGTAGCTGCCAAAAATGTTTAAACCTACTTGTTTGTTGTGTCCGATGTTTCCGTAAGTAATTTCTTGTACAGTGCTTCCATTGTTGATAAAGGAGTATTGCTCGATAGCGTTATTTACGAAAGTATAGGCCAATTCGGCGCTAAAATTATATTTTTGGGCAAAGCTACTGTACGCGAAAGTTACGTTGTGGCTTTTTTCAGGATCCAGGTTGGGGTTGCCGTAGGTAATGTAATTGGGATCTCTCCGGTCAACGTAGGGGTTCAGGTAGCTAATGCTCGGGCGCTGGATGCGCATGTTGTAGCCCAACCTGAAGTTCTGCATTTCAGTAATTTTATATGTAAGTGTAGCCGAGGGGACAACTACTCCATAGTCGGTTGAAAAATTCATGGCCGATTCATTGAACTCGGCTTTCAGCCATGTATATTCATAACGTACTCCACCTTTTACTCCCCATTTGCCGATATTTCCGGTATAGCTCAGGTACGAACCAAGTATGTTCTGGTCGTTGTTGAACGTTGTTGTGGTATCGACAAGCTGATAAGGCGAATAAGGGTAATTTTTCGTGAAGTCGAAGTTCTTGTAATTTTCATCGGTTTCACTGTCGTTGAGCCGGACAATGTATTTGGCACCCATCTCCAGGGTGTGGTTTTTGGCAATCGGCATCGAGAAATCAGCCTGGAAAGTATGTTCGTTGGTCGAGGCGGTGTTCTTGCTTTTGCTCCATTGCGACAGTCCCGTTTGGGGCGTTATGGTATAATCAGGATTTATTGTATTGGTGGCCTCAAAGTTACTGTTGTTCGGCGTATTGCTTAGTTTGTACGACAAGGTGAGGGTTTCGCCCTGTTTCTTGAACGTGTGCTGATAGTCAAGCCCTATATCGGTCGATCCCCATGTCTGTTTTTGTTTGCTCCACTGCGAATACGAAAAAACGGTGTCCATGGCGTTGTTATTGTTGGTAGTAATGGCTGAAGTTTTGTTGTTCGGTCGGCCAAAACTCCGGTTGAACGATAAGGTAAACAGGTTCAGGGAGTCCATTTCGTAACTCAACTGCCCGCTGCCAAACTGCATGGGGGTCGTGTTTTTTACAGTAGCTTCCTGCGATCCGTAAGGGTAGGGGGCGCCTGTTACAAACGAATGCCTGTCGGTGGTGGTTGTTACCGGGAACTGTTTGTTGTAAAAGAAATTATAATTGCCCGAAAAACTGAATTTTCCTTTCTGGATCATTAAGTTGAGTCCGCCGCCAACAGATCCGCGCGATGTTGTTTGTCCGCTCAGGGTGGCCGAATAACCTTCGGTAGATGCCTGCTGTACAGTTACAATATTGATGATTCCACCAATTCCTTCGGCGTCATATTTTGCTCCCGGCTGGGTGATAACCTCTATGTTCTTAATCATGTTGGCCGGTATGCTTTTCAGAATTTGGCCGGGATTGTTGTTGAACATGTTGGTGGGTTTCCCGTTGAGGAAGAATTTGAAATTGGACGATCCTTTCAGCTGTATATTATCCTGCCCATCCACTGTAACCATCGGCACTTTGCGTAAAATTTCGAGGGCTGTGGACGATTTAGCTTCCGGATCCTGATCGGTATTATAGGTAATTTTATCGGCTTCCGCCTTAATGAGTGGACGGGTGGCCACTACGCTTACTTCTTTCAGCGTTTGTTTATTGCCCGATAAATATACTTTACCTAATTGTGTCTGGGGCTCTTCGGCGCTCACTGAGAAATGTCGGCTCGCCGGTTGTTGTCCGACGCATGAAACAACCAGGACATATTTGCCGGCCGCTTTCAGTTCACCGGTAAATTTTCCATCGAGGCCACCGACAAAACGGGTGATAACCTGTTGCGGATTTTTTTCTGAAACCACCGAGCAGGTTACGTAAGGTAAAGTTTCTTGTGTGAGCGAGTCAATGGCTTGCCCTTTAACAGAAAATGCCGCTCCCTGATTCT
>Ga0163159_1002449_pt1 | contig 15169 bp, 7 predicted proteins | sample BioMet9_FD_108702 | JGI IMG/M metagenome (GOLD analysis project Ga0163159, IMG submission 108702) | Microbial communities from bioreactor (seeded with sewage sludge) at Lawrence Berkeley National Lab, California, USA - Biofuel... | ecosystem: Engineered > Bioreactor > Anaerobic > Unclassified ... | reverse complement strand
TCATGCTTCCAGACAATCGACGGCGCAGGCAGATGGTTTGCAGATTTCATCGACTGGTACAACAACAGTCACATGCATTCAGGTCTTCAGTATGTGACCCCTGTACAGAAAAGAAGCGGTCAGCATATTCCCATCTTTACGGAAAGAAACAAAATTATTAATGAAGCAAAGTCAGCTCATCCAGAGCGCTGGGGCAGCAGAAAGACAAAACAGTATATAGTTCGTGTAACTGAGGTCTTGAACCCTGACGGAGAAATAGTTGCATAAACATTTTTAGAAAAATGGCGACAACTTTATTGACACATTCCGAGGCGATATTCCTGCCGGAGGAGGCTTTGACAGGTGAGATTATCTGTTTTATGGTGGTGAAATAACGATTATATAAACCCAAAAGTAAAAAAATGGTATATGCTTTCGACGATATATACCAAAAGTCATAAAACGGGAACATAATGGCAGCGCTGGAACAGTTACCGGTAAGCAAAGAAACGCTCGCCATCCTCAAAGCCGAAAGATAAAAGCACTTCTGGATGAAACCGTAGAAACGGTAAAGAAGAAGTTGACACTTAATAACCGCCAGCGTACCTTGCTGAACAACCAGCTTATTAAGGCGGAAGAAGCACGGGGTATGAGATCGCGGGAAAATAACAGTAATTACTTAACGAAGCTTAAAACCGGTGCTATACTATTACACTAATGAGAGTTATCGACAATCAGCACACATTCCTCAAAGACGATCTTGCCCAGACAATCAAGCCGCATGCCAGACTCTCCATAGCGGCCGCATCGTTTTCCATGTATGCATTCGCCGAACTTAAAGAACAGCTTGAACAGATAGATTCACTCCGTTTTATATTTACCGAACCGACGTTTACCGCAGATAAGCCGAAAAAAGAAAAGCGGGAATTCTATATTCCGCGCCTGAACCGTGAACGGAGTGTGTGCGGCTCTGATTTTGAAGTGAAGTTGCGGAACGAACTGACACTCAAGGCGATTTCAAAAGAATGTGCTGACTGGATACGGCAGAAGGTGCAGTTCAAATCGAATACGAACGAGCAGACGATGCAGGGGTTCATTGAAGTTGAGAATCCCAGCAAGGAATATTCGTCAGTATATTCTCCGGTTGCTGATTTTACTACGGTTGAACTGGGGGACGGGCGCGGTAAGAATCTTTTTTCTATTACTACGCAGCTCGATTATCCTATGACCGAAGGCTTTCTTGCGGCGTTCAATTCATTGTGGAGCGACAAAGATCAGCTGCAGAATGTGACTGATGAAGTGCTTGAAACTATTTCCACTGCATATTCGGAAAACAGTCCCGACTTTATTTATTTCGTAACACTCTACAATATATTCAGCGAGTTTCTCGACGATGTGAGCGAGGACGTGCTGCCGAACGAAGCGACGGGATTCAAGAACAGCGCCATCTGGAACATGCTGTATGATTTTCAAAAAGATGCGGCGCTTGCCATTATCAACAAACTTGAAAAATACAACGGATGCATTCTTGCAGACAGCGTCGGTCTTGGAAAAACTTTTACAGCGCTCGGCGTTATTAAATATTATGAAAGCCGCAACAAAAGCGTGCTGGTGCTCTGTCCCAAAAAGCTTGCAAGCAACTGGAATACGTACAAAGAAAATTATGTGAACAATCCGATTGCAAAAGACCGGCTCAATTATACAGTGCTTTTTCATACTGACCTTTCACGGAAGCACGGCGAGTCGAACGGCGTAGATCTGGGACGCATCAACTGGGCAAACTACGATTTAATTGTAATCGATGAGTCGCATAACTTCAGGAACGGCGGCGATACTGCTTCTAAAGTTCAGGGTGATGAGAATGATGAGAAAGAAAACCGCTATCTCCGTCTGATGAACAAAGTGATAAAGCAGGGTGTTAAAAAGAAGGTGCTCATGCTTTCTGCAACACCGGTGAACAACCGCTTCAACGATCTGAAGAATCAGCTTGCACTTGCGTATGAGGGCGATTCGGAAGAACTGAACGAAAAGCTTGCAGTGTCACGGCCGCTCGAAGAAATATTTCGCAATGCTCAGAAAGCGTTCAACGAATGGAACAAACTTCCTGCAGAACAGCGGCTTACGCAGAATCTCCTTTCAAAGCTCGATTTTGATTTCTTTGAAGTGCTCGACAGCGTGACGATTGCACGTTCACGCAAGCATATAGAAAAATATTACGACATCAACGCAATCGGCGCATTCCCGGAACGGCTCAAACCGATTTCTCTCCGGCCTCCGCTTACCGACATCAGTGATGCCATTACCTATAACGGCATCTACGCGGAACTCATGAAGCTCAATCTTGCCATTTATATTCCTACGACGTATGTGTTTCCGAGTAAGGTTGCAAAGTATGTTGATGTGGAAACACTTGATGAATACGGACTCTCGCTTGCAGGACGTGAAATGGGTATCAGAAAACTCATGGCGATCAATCTGCTCAAGCGTCTCGAAAGTTCTGTTCATTCATTCCGTCTTACACTTTCAAGAATAGACAGTCTTATTACAAATACAATCAGCGCAATCGACCGGTACGAAACAGACAAAACTGACAGTACTGTTGCTGTAACCGATGCCGCCATAACGGGCAGTGCAGAAGATTTTGACGGTGATGACCAGAATACTGACTATTTTATTTCCGGCAAGAAGATGAAAATAGATCTTGCCGATATGGACTACAAGAGCTGGCGTATACAGCTTGAAGCAGACCGTACCGTGCTCGACAATCTTATTAAGTCTGTCGCCGTTATTACACCGGAACACGATTCAAAACTCCAGGAACTGCGGCGCATCGTAGCCGATAAGATACAAAATCCGCTCAATGCCGGAAACCGCAAGGTGCTGCTCTTTACCGCGTTTGCAGATACTGCAGAATACCTGTACAGCAATATCGGCCCCGTGCTCAAAGAAAAGCACGGACTCAACACCGGCCTTGTCACCGGTTCAATCGAAAATAAAACGACTATAAAAGATTTCCGCTGCGACATGAACACACTGCTCACGTGCTTTTCACCGCTGTCAAAAGAAAAAAAGCTGCTCATGCCCGATGACACAAACAGCATCGATGTGCTCATTGCTACAGACTGCATCAGCGAAGGACAGAATCTGCAGGACTGCGACTATCTGGTGAACTACGACATCCACTGGAATCCCGTGCGAATCATCCAGCGCTTTGGCCGAATTGACCGCATCGGCAGCCGCAATTCGTTCATCCAGATGGCGAACTTCTGGCCGGACCTTACACTTGATGAATACATCAACCTCAAAGTGCGCGTAGAAACACGCATGAAGATTTCCGTCATGACTTCCACCGGCGATGATGACCCGATCAATGAAGAAGAAAAGGGCGACCTTGCCTACCGCAAAGAACAGCTCAAAAAACTGCAGGAAGAAGTGTGCGATATGGAAGACATGGGCAGCGGCATTTCAATCATGGACTTAGGCCTCAATGAATTCCGTCTAGATCTGCTTGACTACATGAAAACAAGCAAAGACATTACCCATGCGCACAACGGCATGCACGCAGTCGTAAGCAGCAGAGACAATCTGCCCAGCGGCGTCATCTATGTGCTTAAAAACCTGAACGGCGGGGTAAATATCAACAGCCGCAACCGTCTCCATCCGTTCTACATGGTGTACATTACCGAAGACGGCACTGTGTACTGCAATCACCTGGATCCCAAGCATCTGCTCGATACCATGCGCTTTCTCTGCCGCGGAAAGACCGAGCCTGAAAAAGACGTTGTATCATCATTCAACAAAGAGACAAGAGACGGCCGCAGCATGAAAAAATATTCCGACCTGCTCGGCAAAGCGATTGAATCGATTATCACCGTAAAAGAGACAAGCGACATAGACAGCCTTTTTACACCCGGCGGTACATCCGCGCTCACCGCAAAAATACGCGGACTGGATGACTTTGAGCTGATTGATTTTGTAGTAATCAGGGGGAAAGAAAAGTGATTGCATTTCCTCAGTCCACGCTGTTTGACAAGCGCATTCCAAAACAGAAGTTCTACGACAACCTGAACGTAACGCCGTCACTCAAGCAGTCATTCATTGATGATATAGAAGAGATTGTATGGAAAAATAAACTTTCTGCAGGTACAATGAATATTGCGGAAGGCAAGACCGTACAGGAACTTGAAGTACTTGAACTGAATCTCAAGCAAAAAGAATGCGACCGGAAAATACTGACACAGATAGACCGCGAGATTCCGTACCACATTCTGTTTGTGCTTGTATACGGCAGCGAAGCAAAACTCTGCATCGGCTACAAGGAAGCGAGCGCAAACAATCAGGCAGCGTTCAAGACAGCGGTATATTACGAGACTGAATGGCAGAAGCAGAAAGATATAACGCTTACGCTGAACGGTCTGAATATGGACGCTGTGTATGAGAACTTTGTACGCCAGATTGCAGGCGGATTACTTGCAAATCCTGCAGGGCAGATTGAAGCCGGCGGTACGCTTGCGGATGATGTGAGAGGGGAGGAAAAGCGCAAGGAACTGCAAAAGCAGATTGATGTGCTGGAGAAGAAGATAGCGGGCGAGAAGCAGTTCAACCGGCAGGTGGAAATGAACGAAGAAGTAAAGAGATTAAGAGAGGAAATGAATACTTATTAGGTTGTAAGGAAATTAGTATAACATAACATTAATATGGAGGAGAAGATGAAAAATAAAATTGGGTTTCTTTTTGGTGCAGGTGCAGAAATTGCATATGGATTACCATCAGGCGGTAGATTTGCACTTGATATATTTAAAATGGATCCAACACCAGAAAAAGAGAAATTTAGAGAAATGCTAAAAAATGTTGATAGTCGATCTGCCTATGCTTCAAAATGGTTACCAAATGATTATCAAACAAAGTCAATTTCAACTTTCGGAAAACAGCAGTATGAACAATTAATTGTTTCCAGTTTAGAAAATAAACGAACTAAAATTATTGCATTTCTAAATAATTTTGATTGTTATGCATCAAGGATCAAAACAGAATTTACTAATAAAGAAATAGATGTTGACAAAAACTTGGAATTGCTTTCAGGCAAGAAGATAGGGGAAGTTTTTTTTAATAAGGATATACAATTAAATAAAGTTCTTTCTGATGAAATAAAATTATTTGATTCGAAATATTTTTCGATTCTTTTAGAGATTTTAGTTAATAAAAAAAATAAATCGAGTGAAGTGGAAAATATTCGTAATGTGATAAAATCTTTTATAGAGTTACTTGTAGGTGCTGTTGGAGAAGATTTTCTACACAATTTGAATGATACGATTTTTGAGAAAAAACCAGATGATATAGATATTTTTGATGACTTTTGTGGTTTTTTTAGTTTTGAATATAATCATATTTCAGGATTAGAAATAGTATTATCAAATAATGATGATACGTGCACAAAAGAATCGTCACCAATTGAAATTGTAGAATGTTTTTCAAAAAAACTTCTAGAAGAAATATTTGCACAGTCATTAGATTATCAATCACTTATAGATTCATATTATAATTATTTGTTTAAGCCATATTCAGAGTGGGCAAAATTCTGTAAAATTTGCATTTTTTTGATGACCGTTAGAGATTATATTATTAAAGACAGGGATATTTATATAGCTAAAATAAAAAGTAATGATGGATATTATAAGGATTTAATGAAAATTAGTGATTCAATACATACAATAGGAACATCAAATTATAATAAATTTATTGAAGAATTTATATCTAAACAAAATATTCATTATTTAAATGGGTCGGTTGATGATTATTATGATCCGTATAAGAACAAAATTCTAACAGAAGATGAGGCAAAGAATTCTAAGCATATTTGTGTACCGCTTTTATTTACTCAAAGTGGTATAAAACCATTAACGTCAGTAGTAATGTCAAGGAGATATGTTAATTATTTTGATGAATTATCAGATTGTTCTGTTATTCTAGTACTTGGCTATGGATGTAATTCTGATGATGGCCATATTAATGGTTTACTAAGAGAAATAATTGAAGAAAAGAAGAAAAAAGTTATTCTTTTTAGTTTTGATAATAGTACTATTGATGACTATATTTCTAAATTGCGAATTGATAATTCAAATTTATTAGAAGTTCAGAAAATATCAACAAACAGAAAAATAAAAAATGACAGTATTTATTGGTATGAAGACTTATTATCAACATCTGCAGGAGCTCACACAAAATGACACATCCAACTAAACCCGCATTTGAATCAAAGAATATCCCTTCCGCCAACATTTCTGCTATTGCGCAGCTGTTCCCGTCGTGCATTACCGAGTCGCGCGGAGAAGATGGCAAGCTCAAACAGACGGTCGATTTTGAAAAGCTCCGTGCGTTGCTGGGAAACGATATTGCTCAGGGAGATGAATCGTACGATTTTACCTGGGTGGGAAAGAAAGCGGCGATGCAGGAGGCGGGTATTCCAGTGCGCAAGACGCTGCGGCCGTGTACGGAAGAAAGCCGTGACTGGGACACAACGCAGAATCTGTATATTGAGGGTGACAATCTTGATGTGCTCAAGTTGCTGCAGGAAAGTTATTTGAAAAAAGTGAAGATGATTTACATCGATCCTCCATACAACACAGGAAACGATTTTATCTACAACGATCATTTTGAAACTGACAAAAATGAATACGAAGAAGGTTCCGGCGCAGTTGATGAAAATGGAGATAATCTTTTCTTGAACACAGAAACCAATGGTAGATTTCATTCTGATTGGTGTTCAATGATGTATTCTCGTTTAGTACTTGCAAGAAATTTATTAGCAGATAATGGAGCAATATTTATTAGTATCGATGACAATGAAGTTGATAATTTAAGAAAGATTGCGGATGAAGTGTTTGGTATTAATAATTTTGTTGCTATGTTAACTATAGTTGTAAAACCAGAAGGACGTAGATATGGTTTTTTTGCGAAATCACATGAATATACTATTGTGTATGGAAAAAATGTAAATTGCTTAAGTATGAATGAGATAGAAGTAGAAGGAAACTCATTTCAATATAAAGATAATTTTGGTGGTTTTAATTTACGAGGCTTAAGGAACAGAAATGTACAAGCCTTTAATTCGGATAATCGTCCTAACTTAAGATATCCATTTTTTGTTGATATAAAAAAACCTACAAAAGATGGAATGTTTAGTGTTTCTGTTGAAAAAAAACAAGGATTTGAAGAAGTTTATCCAAGTACGATAGATGGTTTGGAAAGTGTTTGGAGATGGGGAAAGGATAAATCGAATGCAAATTTGAAAGATTTAATTGCTTATAAAGGAAATGATAACAAAATTAGAATTTTTCAAAAGGAAAGAAAATTAACACAAACTGCGAAGACAGTTTGGTTTGACAAAGAAATTATTTCTAATAAAGGAACGAAAGAAGTTCAAGATATTATAGGAAAAGGAATATTCAATTTTCCTAAACCCGTGTCTTTGATAAGAATATTTCTAGAGATAGGTGCAGATACAGATTCTATCATCCTCGATTTCTTCTCCGGTTCTGCAACAACCGCGCATGCGGTGATGCAATTGAATGCAGAGGATGGCGGTAACCGCAAGTTCATCATGGTGCAGCTGCCTGAAAAATGTGCGGAAGATTCAGAAGCGTATAAAGCTGGTTACAAAACAATCTGCGACATCGGTAAAGAGCGCATACGTCGTGCCGGTGATAAAATCAAAACAGAGATGAAGAGTAACGCGGAAGGGAAAAAACAGAATGCAGAATCAATGAAAAATGATGCGCAGCTTACATTGGAATCATCTGATAAGGAATTGGCAAATTCAGCATCAAGCATTCCTAATTCCGAATTGGACATCGGCTTCCGTGTATTCAAAGTGGACGACAGCAATATGAAAGATGTGTACTATTCAGCTGAAGAGACAAGCCAGAAAATGCTCTCCGGACTTGAAAGCAACATAAAGGATGACCGTACCGACATGGATCTTCTGTACGGCTGCCTGCTCGACTGGGGACTTCCGCTTTCTCTGCCGCATACCTCCGAAACAATCGACGGCGTCACCGTTCACACCGTAAACAACGGAGACCTCATCGCCTGCTTTAATGCCGACATCCCCGAATCCGCCATACGCACCATAGCGCAGCGCAAACCGCTCCGTGCCGTATTCCGTGACAGTTCCTTTGCCACCAGCCCGGAAAAGATCAACGTGACAGAGATATTCAAGACGATTTCACCCACTACTGGGGTAAAAGTAATATAAGGTTTTAAAAGGAAATAATAATGACAGAACAAGATATTACACAATTAAAAGAAAATTCATTTATTTCAAGCAAAGATATTCATTATGATACAACAATTAAACGTATCAAAAAAGAGAAAAATCCTTTACGCCCAATTTTTGAAGCTTTTAGCAATTCATGGGAATCTTTTGGGAATGGAATAAAAGACTATTCTGATAAAAAAATTGATATAATTCTTGATCTTAATAAAATCGAATTACAAATGGATGTTCCGCAACATTATGGATTTGATAAAATAACAGTTAAAGATAATGGTTGGGGCTTTACTAACAAAGACTTTTCTCGTTTTCTTGTTCTTGATGATGATACAAAAGGTCCTGCAAATAAAGGTGCAGGACGAATGCAATATTTACATTTTTTTAATATTACTGAATTTGACAGTATATATAATGAGAATGGGAAAAATTATGAAAGAAAATTTAGTTTGTCGAAAAAAGCATCGTATCTAAAAGAGAATGCAATTGTAAAATATGAATGGACACGGCTAACGGAAAAAAATGGAACGGGTACTACAATCATATTTAGAGATCCAATAGTTGACTCGGCTAAAGATTGTTATGAACGACTTGATCCGACAAAGATAGCTGAAAAGATAATTAGAAATTTTATTCTCAATTTTTGTACTTATAAAGACCATTTACCTCAAATTAATATCATAATGAATATTGATGGTGCTTTTTCAGGTAAAAAACAAATTACAAAAGATGATATTCCTTCCGAAGAAAAAAAATTTTCAATGGAATTGACTTATAAAAAGAAAGAAAATGGAAAAATTATTGATACTGATAAGAAAGAAAAAATAGAAGTAAGAACAATAAAAATAGATGCTGATAAACTAGATAGAAATAAAATTATTTTAACAGCAAAAAATGAATGTACAAATACAGAGTTGGATCTACAATGTCTCGCAGACAAGGACATCATAGATAATAAACGATATATGTTTCTTTTATCATCTAATTATTTTGATGAAAAAGCATCTACAAATCGAGGTGTTATAGAACTCTGTACAAAAGAAAAGCTTGAGAAAGATGATAATGAATTATTTGAAGAAGATGTCCTTTTAGAGGATGATGTTGTTGAAGAAATAAATTATAAAATTCCAGAACAATTCACAGAGATTGAAGATAAAAGGAAAGAAATTGATGCATCTATAGAAAAACTACAAAGAATGTTTTTGTTGAGAGAAGAAGCTATTAAAAGTGTTAAGATTACTGTAAATGATGATGATAAATCAATATTGAGAAAAATATATGAATATGATTGTGCCGTAATGGCAGATAAAGATGCGAGACTCAAGAAACAAATAGAAAATCTTGAGACTTTGAGCACGACTGATCCTAATTATAATGAAAAATTATCTCAGGAAGTTGATTATTTAGTTGAGAATATTCCATTTCAGAATCGGACGGCACTTACACAATATATTGCTAGAAGGCAACTCATATTACGTCAATTCAAATTAATATTAGATAGAAAATTGATTTGTCAGAACAAAGAGTCTGAAAGAAATGAGGATGAAAAACTTCTACACAATTTAATTTTCCAACAGAAATCTTCAGATACAGAAGATAGCGCTCTATGGATTTTGAATGAAGATTTTATTTATTTCAAAGGTTGTTCCGAAGAAAGATTGTCCGATATAACAATAGATGGCAATAAAATATTCAAAGAGGACATTACCGAAAAAGAAAAAGAATATCTTGAAGAATTCGGAGAGCACAGAGATCATTTAAGACCAGATATTATGTTGTTTCCATCTGAAAACAAAGCAATCATTATTGAATTTAAAGCACCTCAGGTAAATGTTTCAAAATATTTAAATCAAATCACCAACTATGCAATCCTGCTATTGAATTTTACTACACAAGAATACAATCTATCGACCTTTTATGGTTATTTAATAGGCGAGAATATTAATGCTCTTGATATTCGTCATAACGATGGTGATTTTAAAGAAGCTTATAATTATGATTACTTGTTTCGACCTGCAAAGATAATAGCTAATGATAATAACGGGAAAGATGGTTCTCTTTATACTGAAGTAATAAAATATTCGACTTTACTAAAGAGAGCAGAAACAAGAAATAGAATTTATAAAAAGAAACTTGGAATAACTGATATGGATTAATAAATATATTTCATAAACTATATAAGCCTAGGAGGTGCCTGCAATGTATAATCCCGCAATCGCAGAATCAACACTGTGCGATTTCAAGCGCGAGCTTGAACGTGCAAAGCCAATCAGCTGGCTCAAGAGTGTAAGTGCATTTGCAAATGGCATCGGTGGCACTATTGTGTTCGGTATTGATGACAAGTCGCACCAACCGGTAGGACTTGCAGATATTCAGAATGATGCCGACTTTATCAGTGAAACAATTAAGACAAAGATAACGCCCGTTCCTTCATTCACATTGCAGCCGGATATGACAGAAAACAAAAAGCAGGTACTTGTCCTGCAGGTTCAGTCTGGAATGCAGACGCCATATTATTATTCGGGTGAAAACACAAAGACGGCTTATATCAGAATTGGAAATGAATCGGTGAATGCTCCTGCTACTGCGTTGAATGAACTTGTGCTAAAAGGACAGCATTTGACGTGGGACACGCTCAAGTCTCCGTTTGTAAAAAATGATTATAGTTTTACACTGCTTGAAGCAACGTTTTTTCAAGAAACAAAAAGTCATTTGCTGCCAAAGGAATATGTTTCATTTTCGCTTGCTGATGCGGATGGGACACTTACGTACGGCGGCGCGCTGTTTGCAGATCAGTGTCCGGTAAAGAATTCGCGCCTCTTCTGTACGCGCTGGAACGGTATTACAAAGACTTCCATATTTGATGATGCAGTTGACGACAAAGAGTTTGACAACGGGAATCTTATTCAGCTTCTTAACGGTGGCATTGAATTTGTTAAAGCAAATACAAAAGTCCGCTGGCGTAAAACTGAAACAAGCCGCATCGACATGCCCGATTATCCTGAACGTGCCTTATACGAAGCTTTGGTGAATGCTCTGATTCACCGTGATTACGGTATGCTTGGCAGTGAAGTGCATATTGATATTTATGATGACCATCTTACCATTACTTCTCCTGGCGGCATGTATGACGGTACGCTTATTCAGAATCTGGATCCTGATGCGGTTGCTTCTGTGCGACGCAATCCTGTGATTGCAGATATGTTTTATCGTCTGCAATACATGGAACGGCGTGGCAGCGGGCTGCGCAAAATAAGGGAAGCATACGAAGATGCCGAAGGGTATGAACAGAAGTTCGCTCCTCTGTTCAGTTCCAGCTCTTGCGGATTTATGGTAACGCTGTGGAATTTGAATTATGAGAGCATAAATGTTAAAGGTGGTGGTTTGACAGAAGCAAAAGTTGCTTCTAGTAAAACTGCCCAGAGATTGCCCAGAGGTTGCCCAGAGATTGCCCAGAGAACGTATGACGCTATTGTGCAGAATCCTAAAGCAACGATAGTAGAATTACATAATCAGCTGGGAATTGCGGAGCGGACGGTAAAAAACCATCTGGCGCTGTTGAAAAAAGAAGGGTTTATAAAACGTTCCGGAAGTGATACCAACGGCTATTGGGAGATTATACGATGAAGATTCAGTTCAAACATCAGAAGTTTCAGGAAGAGGCGGCAAAGGCGGTATGCGATGTATTTACCGGCCAGCCGTGCATGTCCGTCTCTTACCGTATGGACGCTGGTGCGTCTGCTGCCGGAGAATTTTCGAGCATCAATGAAATGAATGGCTTCAATAACTTTCCTGTCATTCCCCAGCTTGATGACCATGCGGTGCTTGAAAATGTTCACACGGTGCAGCGCGAGTTCGGGCTTGAACCTTCTGCACAGCTTGAGGGGCGGTTCAATCTGACGGTGGAGATGGAAACGGGCGTCGGCAAGACATATACGTATATTAAGACAATGTACGAGCTGAACAAGCGGTACGGCTGGCTTAAGTTCATTGTTGTGGTGCCGAGCGTGGCTATCCGCGAGGGGGTTTACAAGACGTTCCAGATGACGCAGGATCATTTTGCAGATGAATATCACAAGAAGATACGCTTCTTTATTTACAATTCTGCGCAGCTTACTGAAGTTGAGCAGTTCGCGTCTGACAGCAATATCAATGTGATGATTATTAATTCGCAGGCGTTCAATGCAAAAGGAAAAGACGCACGCCGCATTTACATGAAGCTCGATGAATTCCGCAGCCGCCGTCCGATTGATATTATTGCAAAGACAAATCCTATCCTTGTTATAGATGAACCGCAGTCGGTTGAAGGCGACAAGACAAAGGAACGGCTCAAGGATTTTAATGCGCTTTTTACACTGCGCTATTCTGCAACGCATCGTATTTTGTACAACCGCATTTACCGGCTTGACGCAATGGATGCGTATAATCAGAAGCTGGTAAAAAAGATCGGTGTTAAAGCGGTGACGGTGCAGGGCTCTACGGGAACAGAAGGATATCTGTATGTGGAGAGCATCAATGTCTCAAAAACAGACTGGCCTACTGCGACAATTGAGTTTGAATGCAAGGGAAAAGACGGTCTTAAAAAAGTTCGACGCACGGTGGGAGAGAAGTACAATATTTTTGACAATTCGAACGGCATTGAAGCATACCGTAAAGGATATGTGGTAAGTCATATTGACGGCCGCGACAATTCTGTTGAGCTGGTAAACGGATTAAAACTGTTTGCCGGTGATATGCGCGGATTGAACGGCACGGAAGACAAGATGGATGAAGACCTGCGCCGTGTGCAGATCCGCGAAACGATTATTTCTCATATCGAAAACGAACGCAAGCTGTTCCGGCGCGGTATAAAAGTGCTGTCGCTCTTCTTTATTGATGAAGTTGAAAAGTATCGTGTGTATGCAACAAAGCCGTGGTCGAACGGGCTGTATGCTCAGATGTTTGAAGAAGAATACGACAAAGTAGTGAACGACATGCAGCCTGAATTTGGAGATGATGCATACATCGCATATCTTAAGAAGTGGCCGGCGTCAAAAATACATGCCGGCTATTTTTCGCGCGATAAAAAGAGCGGCAACTTTGTGAACAGTTCACTCGGCGACAAAAAAGAGCGCACGTCTGACGATATCGATGCATACGATCTTATTATGAAAGACAAGGAACGTCTGCTCGACATCAATGAACCTGTCCGCTTTATTTTCTCTCATTCAGCGCTGCGTGAAGGATGGGACAATCCGAATGTGTTCCAGATATGCACGCTTAAAAAACAGAGCGAGTCTGATATCCGCAGCCGTCAGGAAATCGGCCGCGGTCTGCGTCTGTGTGTGAATCAGAACGGTGAGCGCATGGATATGCAGAATGTCGGCGAAGAAGTACACGACATTAACAGACTTACCGTGATTACAGACTGGAAGTTCGAAACATTTGTAAAGAATTATCAGCTTGGTCTTGCCGATGTTATTTCTGACCGTCCTGTTGCCGTTACGCAGCAGCTGTTTGAAAACAAATATGTTACCGATGCGAACGGAAATAAAACAGTCATTACGAAGGAGACTGCAGAAGCGATTCTGTTTGATCTTATTAAGAATGACTACATTGACCGCAAGGGCGTTCTTACCGAAGCATATTATGCTGACAAAAAGAGCGGCAGCATCAAGCTTGCAGAAGAGGTTGCTCCGTATCGTGAGGCAGTGCTCAAGATTCTCGACAGCGTGTACAATCCGTCGTCGCTTGCGCCTGATAACGAACGTGAGAATGACGTGTACATTAAACTGCAGGAAGACAAACTGCAGATGAAGGAATTCAAACAACTCTGGAAGCGGATCAACCGCAAGTCTGCATACACTGTTGCATTTGAATCAGACGAACTGGTGAATAAGGCGGTGCAGGCAATCAACTTGAAACTGTATGTGAGCCGCCCGATTGTCAATGTGCAGTACGGCGACATGGACAAAATTGATTCCAAAGCATCGCTTGAAGCAGGCGCTTCGTTTGTCATGCAGAGTCAGCACGCTACTGATGACACCATCCATGCGAATGACGCAGTGAAGTATGACCTGGTGGGAAAAATTGTTGAACAGGTCGGCCTTACCCGCGCAGATATTGTGCGCATACTTACCGCAGTCAATCCGGCAAAGTTCGATATGTTCAGAAATAATCCGGAAGAGTTCATCATCAAAGTGTCGAATATTATTAACGAAGAAAAAGCGACCGCGATTGTAGAACACATTACATATAATCTCCTTGATGAAGAATACAACACCGATATCTTTACTGAGCCTGGATTAAAAGCGCACCTCGGCGTGAATGCAGTAGGTACGCGGAAGAATCTCTACAACTGTTTCCGCTATGATTCAGATGTAGAAAAACGCTTTGCCGAACAGCTCGACACGCATGATGAAGTCGCCGTATATGTAAAGCTGCCCAAAGATTTCTATATCTCAACGCCGGTCGGTCACTACAGTCCTGACTGGGCGATTGCCTTCAAAGAGGGGAGCGTGAAGCATGTATATTTTGTTGCGGAAACAAAAGGCAGCATGATGACGCTTGATCTGAAAGGAATCGAAGATGCGAAGATTTCCTGCGCAAGAAAGCACTTTGAAGCGCTGAGCACTGCCGATGTGAAGTATGAAGTGGTGGACAGCTATGATAAACTGCTGGCGATGGTAAAGAATTGAAGCATGATTAGTTACTGCCCAGAAGCGCCAGTCCTCGGTGTACCGTCTGTGACAATATAGATGCCGCCTAAGAAGGAGGCATTTATATGAAATATTCAACAAGTTTCAGGAACGGAATTCCGAAAAAAGTACTGCGGCCGGAAAGAACCAGGTATGGATGTGGGACATAACATGGATTAAAACCGACGTGCGCGGAATCTACTACTATGCATACGTAATCGAAGATCTGTTCGACCGCTCGATT
>Ga0163159_1002447_pt1 | contig 15184 bp, 8 predicted proteins | sample BioMet9_FD_108702 | JGI IMG/M metagenome (GOLD analysis project Ga0163159, IMG submission 108702) | Microbial communities from bioreactor (seeded with sewage sludge) at Lawrence Berkeley National Lab, California, USA - Biofuel... | ecosystem: Engineered > Bioreactor > Anaerobic > Unclassified ... | reverse complement strand
TGGTCCATCCCTTCATCCAGTTATCGGCATCGGCATCGCTCTTGAAAGCACCAACATAGCTAACTTGATCGAACCAGCTATTCTGTAGTAATGAATTGCTAAAAATACCAACCTTGCTGAGTAATGGGCTATCGGCCATTGGACCATAGTTTGGATTTGCAATGGTGCTGTTTGGCTGGTTGAGCTTAAGATCAGCAATTGCAACAGAATTGTTGAAGTTTGCTGGAAGCATGAAAAAGGTGTGAGAAAAGGAGAGCTGGTTTGGATCGAGCGTAGTTGCATCGGTGGAAAGTTGATCTAACCAAGTCTTATTCTTATCACTACCAAGAATGGTCATGCCTGCAAAATAATCGTTCATAACATACAGATCACCATTCGCGGCAGCAGTTTGGGTAGTGCTGCCCTTGTCGTTTTCAACGATAAGACCGACTGGATAGCCAGCAATTACTGTGTTAAAGATGCTTTGATGTGAGTTTCTGCGAACTTGTGCGCCAGTTTGGAACTGACCAAGGCGAGACCCGTTATTTGGGTTCATTCCACCACCATCGATGTAATTGGTTGTGTTGGCAAAGTTGGCATCTTGTCCAGGTACAATAAGGGTAACATTGCTAAATACAGCAGAGGTATATGGAGTTGCACTGCTGCCGCTGGAGTTGTTGTCCGATTCAAAACCGTTGGAGAGAGACTGGTCGGCAATCTTAGGATCGCGAACACCAAGTAAAAATTGCATATTTCCAGAGAAGCCATTATCGGTATCAAAATCATCGTCCCAGCCATGGTATGCAACCAAATACTTGCAGTTTACTGAGCCACCAAACCACTCATAGGAGTCATCGTTGGAGTAGGATACCTGAATGTGGTCAACGGTTGTGCCGCTACCAACCGAACCAAAGGTCATGCCATTGATTTCTTGGTCGGTGGCGTAAGGATAACCTGCAAACTCAATGCGGATATAGCGATAAATACCTGAGTTGTCGGCATTATTGGAGCCACCATGAACCGTGCGTAAGCCACCTTCAATGGTCATTTGGCCTTGGTTGTTAACAGCATTACCACATACCACTAAACCACCCCAGTCACCTGGTTTACGGCTACCTGGTGCCTGAGCTGAAGTCATAATAATTGGCTCATTAGCAGTTCCTTCTGCAAAAATTTGGCCACCTGGTTCAGCAATAAGAGTTGCCTTGGTTGCCTTGTCCCCCTTTATTATTGTGCCTGGCTCAATATAAAGTGTAGAGCCGCTTACAACATATACCCAACCCTTAAGTGAGTATGTGCCTTTTTTAATAACGTATTTACCCTTTATCTCAAAAGCATCGGAACCGTCACCAATGGTTGTTCCTACCCATGTGGTGGCATCACCGGGAATAACTGGATCCGAGGAAGTTGAGTCACTGCTTTTGCTGCATCCAGTAGCTAACGTCACCACAGTCGCCATTGCGAGAATGATGTTCATAGTTGAAGTTTTCATTTTCATGGATTTTATGGTTAAGATTTAAAATGAAATTATGATGGTTTTTTTAGTTAAAACTTAAATGACAAGGAGAGTGAGTAGTTTCGTCCAGGATTGTATTTCTGCTTGGTTTGGTTTCGCACTTGTGATACACCATTTGAGTCATTGAATTTTGCCGTTTGCTGAAGTACCACATCGTCGTTTAAAATATTTTTCACTGCACCGCTGATATTTAAAAAGTGGTTGATTTTTACATTGAGTGTAAAGTCTACAAGGTTTCGAGGAAGTTCATAAATATCGGGAACTGAAATGCTTGGATTGTTAGCAAGTACTCTACCAACACCTACTACTCGTTCTCCAATAACATTATAAAGTAATCCACAGGTAAGAGTATTCTTATTGTTTTGGTAAAACAAACCGGTATTTATGAGATAAGGGGATTGTCCTTGCATTGGTCGGTCGTGCTCTAAGGTGTTGCTCTGGTCAAATTTTACTCGGCTGTATATGTAGGCAGCATTGAATGAGAGTGAAAAATGCTTCATCCCTAGCGTCTCAAGCCCTTTTTTCATGTCAATTTCAGCACCAAGGTTATTGGCCGATTTGGCGTTGGTGAAGGAAAAGGTGTAGCCACCCGAATTTTCATAGTAAGTTGATTCTATGGGATCCTTAAAGTTTTTATAGAAGATGGCAAATGAGATCATTTCACCCGGTTTAGGATAAATTTCATACCGGAGATCAATGTTTTGAACATAAGCAGTTTTGAGGTTTGTATTACCTACTACAAAGCTAAAAATGTCGAAGTCGTAATAGGTAGAGGTTGATAGTTCTCTAAATTCTGGTCTATTTACAGACGCACCATAGGCCAAGCGCACAAGCTGTTTGTTGGAGATACTGTAGCTTCCGTTAACGGATGGAAAAATGTCAGACTGGTTATAGGAGGTCTTCTTGGTGGTAAAATTGGTAGGATCGAGTGAAACATATTTGGTTATTGCCATATTGTTATTTTCAAACCGTACTCCACCATAAATGTTGAACTTACGAAGAGGGATGGAAATGGCAGCATAGCCTGCTGCCAATCTATTGTTGGCCTTATAGCTATCGGTGTTTCGAGTATCTTCATATACATACACACCGTTAATACCAAGATTTGTGCTACTAAATACCTCCTCGTTCGATAGGTAGTTGAGTGATTGATTGGCAGCGGAGTTTAAGATGTAGTAGAACGATCGGGCATTGTAGTCTCTATCTTTATATTCTCCGTAAAGGCCAACCTTAATTGTTGGAGTAAAATTTGTCCAATGGCCAATTTTAAACTGGTAGTTTGTTGTTCCTGAGAATACATTTTCATTTAACTTTAGGAAGAGTCGCTTTGTGTCGTTGAAATCGACGGTTAAGGGCACTGCTGTATCGGTTATACTTCTATCGCGCGAAATATCTCGTCTGTCGGGTTGATTCATTTTTGACAAGGAGTAACCAACGGTCCAATCGAGATTATTATTCTCATCCAACTTATGATTTCCATTTACCTGTCCAGAATAGGTTAATCGGCTGTTATACAAATATTCCTGTTGTTCTTGATAAAAGCCACTATTGAATTGATATCCAGTTCGGTTAGTTAGCCTGTTTGTCCCATCTATGTTAAGAATATTGTGAAATAGAATTTTTGTTCTGCTATTTGGAATATAGGAGAGGTTAAACATGGTTCCAAGTTTTGACTCTACGGTATACTGATTATCAGTGTATTTAAAGAAGTAGTTTGGACGATCGTTGATTACATCGTATGAACCAATTAGGGCGTTTTCCATGTTATGAATGGCTCTAAAGGAATGGTTGTAGTTGGTGGCAAAAGAAATTCCCAGGGTCTTGTTGTTGGCTAAGGAGTATTTGTGATCTATCATTATTGAGAGACGCTGGTCGGGCCTAGTAAACGACTTATAATTATCTACGCTCCAACTGTTATTAAAGCCGTGTTGGGAAACCTCATTAATTTGCGATGAATTTGTTGATATATCATTATTCAAACGGTAAGGAACTGTTGACTTAATATTCCGTGTTCCATCATCAACTCCAAGGAAGTCTAGTGCGCCTTTTGGACCAATTTTAAAGGTTTTATACAGAGTTTGATCATTCCCCCCCAATCCACATCCAATCTCTATTGAACTAGAGTCTGGCAGATCTTTAGTGGTAATTTGCACAAAGCCACCAGAAAAATCGGCGGGGAATTCAGGTGCTGGCGACTTAACAATAGTAATATTGTCTATTTGAGAGCTGGGAATCATATCGAAGGAGAAAGCTCGAGAATCAGTTTCTGAACTAGGTACGGCAGAGCCATTCATCCAAACATTATTATACCGCTGTGAGAGTCCTCTAATAATGATGAATTTGCCATTCTGTATGGAAATTCCTGGAATACGTCGAACAACTTCAGATGCATCTTTATCCTGTGCTTTAGCTATTTGCTGGCTCGAAATGCCACTTACTACCAGCTGGCTGCTTTTAATGGAGGCAATCATCGAAACTTCGGTGTGGGTCTTTTTAGTGGCACTTACTACAACCTCGTCTATTTTTTGTGATACTTCATCCAGTGTCACATTTAGCCTGGTGGGTTTACCCAATGTTACCTTCACATTTGAAAAGGCTTGCTGCTGGTAAGAAATAAAGTTTACACTAATGTTGTAGGTTCCTGGTTTGAGGTTGTCGAGAATGTATTTACCATCAAGGTCGGATGTAGTTCCGATTGTTGTTCCTGCTAATATTATGGTTGCACCAACGAGTGTTTCTCCTGTTTTTTTATCTGAAATAACGCCCTCAATGCTTCCTGTTTGCCCCTTTAAACTCAGAACGCTGCTGAGTAGTAGGGTAATTCCAATGCTAAATAGTTTTATTCTCATTTTGAACCGACGCTTAGGTTGTTTTGATAATTCAATGCAAAGGAAGAAGTAAAAGGAAGGAAGTTGATTACGAATGCTTTATCGTTTCGTTAAGACAATATTTCCTTGACACAATCGATTATTAGCTTTATCTTAATGCGCTGAAACAAGATATTGGGTAGCTTTATAACGTTTAATAATTGTTTGATATGGAGCAGGTTTACAAAATATTGATAGTCGATGACGAGCTCGACATTCTGGAATTTGTTGGATATAATCTCAAAAAAGAGGGATTTCAAGTATTCACTGCTAACAATGGAATGGAAGCTATTCGTTTGGCTGAAGAGGTAATGCCCCACTTGATTTTATTGGATGTTATGATGCCAGAGATGGATGGTATTGAAACTTGTGAAGTTATAAGGCAAAATCCAAAGCTAAAGAATATCCTAGTTGCCTTTCTCACGGCCAGGGGAGAGGACTACTCTCAAATTGCTGGATTTGAGGCTGGTGGAGATGATTATATTGCTAAGCCAATCAAACCAAAAGTGTTGGTAAGTAGGATAAAGGCTATGTTAAAACGTCTTGATAGCAATATTGTAGATTAGAAAGGAGAAAGCCAACTTATGGATATTACAGGTATTATTATCGATAAGGAACGCTACATGGTGGTTAAGGAGGGTGAAGATTTAGTTTTACCAAAGAAGGAGTTCGAACTTCTTGCCTTACTCCACTCCAAACCTAATAAGGTTTTCACTAGAGAAGAAATTTTCTCCTCCATTTGGGGCGATAACATTATTGTGGGTGATCGCACCATTGATGTTCATATTAGAAAGTTAAGAGAAAAGATTGGAGATGATTATATCAAAACGATAAAGGGAGTGGGATATAAGTTCGTTGATTGATGAATGGATCATTTCTATAAATTGAAGTTTGTAATTAATACCTAATATTGTCGCTCATTTTAGGTAGCAATATGTACTACACAAGTTGGAATTTTAAGTATGAGTTGGGAATAGAAAGTATCGATAGCGATCATCAAAATTTGGTGAGAATAATCGATGATCTTATTGGTGCTCTTGCAGAAGGAAAAGGCAACGCAATCACTGAGCCATTACTTAAAAAGCTATCGGACTATACCATTTCTCACTTTAGGCGAGAGGAATTTTTGATGAAAAGCGCAAATTATGACGATCTTGAATCTCATATGAGTCAGCATCAACTATTCATTGAAAAGATCAAGGAGTTTCAGCAGAAGCATAAGTCCGGTTTTGAAGGTGTGGCAATTGAAATGATGAAGTTTCTGAAAGAATGGCTTGTTAACCATATTTTGGTTATCGATAAGAAATATCAAGGGGTTATTAAGACTAAGATGGGGCTTAAGTAGGCAAATAAGTTACAACTTGATAACGGGTGATTGGAAACAAAAAAGGGTGCAATAAGCACCCTTTTTTGTGGATATATAGCTAAGGTTATTCATCGTAATTGTTCAGAATAAAATCGCGCTGTGCCTTTAGAAGATTGATGGTTTGTAACAGCATATTTTTGGATTCGTTAAGAATACCTAAATAAAGCACGCTATTCCTTGTTCCAGTTTCATTGGATTTGATTCTCTTAATTTGATTTTTTCGGGCAATATTAATGGTTTCTAGAACATCTTGTTGCATGTTAATAATTATGGGAATGTCAGTAAAGTCATTGTCGGAAACCATTTTAATAATTTGCTCGAACAGCTTGGATATTTTAAGGTTAATTTCCTTGATTTCATTTTGTTGAACCTTGTTGAATCCCTTGTGATTGTTGTCGATATGCTGAAAACTTGGGCCAGTAACAAAGGTTAGTGAATGGGCAATCTCGCGTAGGTAGTCAACAACCTGCACGTAGAAATGTCCGGTTTCAATGGAATCGACACGGAATTTTTGTAGTGTGGTGGTAAGATTGTTTTTTAATTTTTTCGCGTTAGCGTTTAATTCTTCAACTTGAAGATTGATTTTTTTGAGCAGTTTCCTGTCTTCCGTTGGCAGTCCGATTAATGTTTGATTGGATATCTCAATGGAATTTTTGAGCATCTCCTTAACATCCTTGATGCACTTGCGAACAATATTTGAATCTTCAAAGGCTAGCTCGTCAACCTCTACTGAATGACGTTCGTCATACTTTTTTTTATGAAGCTTGTGGCTTTTAAATAGAATATATCCTGCCAAAACGATTAACGCAAACACAACCCATTTTCCACCAAAAGAGATGGCGATGGCTACCAATGAGGCTACAGTAAATGCAATGAGTGCTGTAAAAAACCAGCCTGAAATTACCGTAATCACTCCGGTTATTCGATACACCACACTTTCTCTGCCCCAAGCACGGTCGGCTAGGGAGGAGCCCATTGCAACCATAAAGGTTACATAAGTGGTAGATAGAGGCAGCTTTAAGGAAGTTGCGGTGGAAATCAAGATACTGGCAATGGTGAGGTTAACTGACGCTCTTACTAGGTCAAAGGAGGCGTTCGCTGCATTTTTGCGAGGGTAAACCTTCTGTGCTTTTGTTTGATCGAACCTATTTTCGATAAAACGGACAATGGGACCTGGTGTAATTCGTGCAAGCGTTGCCGAAACAGCCATGGTTTGTCTTACCAAGGTGCGTGAAAACTGAGATGAACCAAAACGTTCTGCACCACTATCTTGACGGGCAAGGTTTACCTCTGTTTCGGTGACTGTTTTAGCTTTTTTGGATAGGAAAAGGGTTGCCACCATAATCAAACCTGCAATGAGCAGATAATAGGTGTTTGCTGCTACCGGTCCGGCTAGCTGCGACATTACTAAATGGTCAGCGGCAACACCTGACGCAGCAAATATTTGGTAGGATTTGAGACCAGCCATGGAAACTCCAATGAAGTTAACCAGATCGTTGCCGGCAAAGGAGAGAGCTAGGGCGAATGTTCCCACTAATACCACAAGCCTAAAAATATTGAATCGAAAGAATATGGTTATTACCTGTAGAATTACGGTCCATCCTAAGAAACTAATTAACAGAATTAAGGAGGTTTGGTTATTTAGATAATCAATAATGCTTTGTGGCACCAACGACGTACCCTGTACCCCTTTCATAATTATAAAATAGGTGAGGGCTGTGATAGCAAAACCACCGAAAATGGCACCAAAATATGGATATGTTCGCTTTACATTAAACGAGAATAAAATACGTGCAATATACATTACTACAGACCCAGTTATGAACGCGACGACTACGGAAATAAGAATGCCTGAAATAATTGCCAGTGCTTTATCGGTGTTGATGTATTGGCTTAGTGAAGCTAGTGAGCCACCGTTGCTTAAAATTTTCACTGAAGCAACTGCAACAGCGGAACCCAATAGTTCAAAAACTAGTGAAACAGTGGTGGAAGTTGGTAGACCGAAAGTGTTAAAAAGGTCTAGAAGAATTATGTCGGTGAGCATTACCGCCATAAATATGATCATGATTTCAGAAAAGAAAAATTCATTGGGGTGAAATATCCCTTTACGGGCAATTTCCATCATTCCACTGGAAAGAATGGACCCTAAAATTACACCAAGTGATGCAACAATTAAAATGATGTATCTTGGTGCAACCTGAGAACCTATAGCCGAGTTGAGAAAATTTACTGCATCGTTACTTACACCTACAACAAGGTCTACTATGGCTAGTAGGATTAATACCGAAACGGCAATTAAGTAAAAATTGTCCATTTATGAAGGATTACATTAAGTCTGCTCAAAGGTAATTTTCCTACTTCTTGATGTGGTGATATGGATTATTATTATTTAGTTAAACAAATATTAATTCAAGGTTAATTGACCACTACATAACCTATGTATATTGATTTTTAAAACTGTTGGTTATAAGTTTTCAAAAATTTTCATCAGCTGCTCTCGTTTTCTAACGGCAAGAGGAATGGCGGATTTATCTTTTAAAATAAGCGTTACACCTTCGGCTTTATCATATCGGTCGAGAAAGTTAAGGTTTATTAGGTGTGACTGATGGGCTCTGAAAAAGCCGTATGGGCTGAGCATTTCATCAAACTCCTTAAGTGTCTTAGATACCAATAGCTTGGTATTGTCGGTGAAGAAGAAAAGAGTGTAGTCGGAGCTGGATTCACATCTAATAATGTCTTTAACATTTACCAGATGTATGCTTTCTGCTGTTTTTAGAACTATTTTCTTGAGTTCAGGTGTTACCCCTTGTATGTTTGCCATAAAGGCTTTGAGCTTAATATTTTCATCTTCTTTATGGATAGAATCATTTAACTTTTCTACGGAGGCTATGAGGTCGTTTGGATCAATGGGCTTTAGCAGATAATCGAGAGCACTAAATTTGAATGCCTGAATGGCGTACTCCTCATATGCCGTAATGAAGATAAATTTGAAGTTGATGGTGTCAAACATTTGCAGCAAATCAAATCCATTACCATCAGTCATCTTAATATCCAAAAGCACAAGATCGGGATTATGCTTTTTGATGGTTTCGTAGCCGCTAGCAACGCTATCTGCCGTGTCGGTTACTTCGAGGTTGGGACAGTATAATGTCACCATGTTGCTTATGGCCTCTCTTGCCATCAGCTCATCGTCGATAATAATGGTTTTTAACATATTCCAAAATTTTGTTCAAGTTAGGGAATTCTATATGATGTTTCAACCCATTTGTATGGAATTTTAAAAGTAACTTTTGTTCCATGAAATAAATTATTAATGGTAGCAAGGTCTACAATCTCCATACTAATTTTACCTTTTTCCAACTTGTTTAAGTTTTCAAGCCTCTCTTTTGAAATTTTGGTGGCTAGAGATATATGATCTTTCTGGCCCTCTTTTTGTAGCTGCATTGCCTTGTTGATACCTATTCCATCGTCCTCAACCTCAATTATAATTATCTCATCGTGCAATAAATAGCGAATAATAATATGGCCTTTGCCTGCATCCGTATTAATTCCATGTTCAATAGCGTTTTCGATGAATGGCTGGGTAAGCATCGGTGGAATTGTCATACTCTCTCTTTCAATATCTGGATCGGCTTCAATGGCAAATTCAAATTTCTCATCAAATCGAAGTGCTTGTAGTTCTAGGTAATGCTCCAGTGTTTTAATCTCCTTACCAATGGTTGTATACTTGTTTCTGGAATTTTCGAGGATCAAGCGAACCAGCTTTGCAAAGCTGGCAAGGTATTTTCCTGCCGATTTTGGGTCGTTGCGAAAGATGTAGCTTTGAATGGCGGTTAGGGAATTAAAGATGAAATGAGGGTTCATGTGGGTAAGTAGAAGGCGTTGCTCCAATTCAATAGTCTTTTCCCTAAATTTAATTTGCTCACGTATTACTTTCATAAAGCTGTATATGCCAAACCCTATGATTAGAGTAATTATTGTTAAAAACCACCAAGATTTCCAAAAGGGAGGGCGAATGATTATGGTTAGTTCCTTTGGTGTGGAATTCCACAGACCATCGCTGTTGGAGGTTTTTACCTTTAAGTGATAAGTTCCGGATGCTAGATTGGTAAAAATAGCCGTTGATTGATTGCCGTTGTTAATCCAGCTATCATTTAGTCCTTCTAAAATGTATGAATATTTGGCTTTTTCTGGATTGGTGAAATTTAAAGAAGCCATATAAATTGTAAGGTAGTTTTGATTATATGAAAGTGTTATGGATTTGGTTTGAGTATAATCGTTGCTGAGTAACTGATTAAAAACTTTTATGCCAGAAATTTCTACCTGCGGTGGTCTCTCATTAAGGGCAATTTTAGATGGGTAAATGAGATTAAAGCCATTTCTTCCACCAAAAAGGAGGCTTCCATCGAGCAACCTCTGCGACCATTGATTGAAGCTGTTTCCTTGAAGTCCATCGGATTCAAAGAACGGAATGATGATGTTGTTATCTGCATTTACCTTATACAAACCATTATCGGTTGCTATCCAAAGATGACCTTCAAAATCTTCTACAACGGATTTTACTTTTTGATTTTGTAGCGTTTTAATAAAAGGGAATGATAGTTTTTGCCCCCATTGGTTATAGCAGTAAAGATTATTACTTACTACCCATATTCGTTGATGTGAATCGAGATAAATCTGTGAAATGGGTACAAGCCCTTGTGAGGGTTGATTATCTAAATTAAGAAATAGATGTTTTACCTTCAAATTGTCAGTGTTTACAATGCTTATTGCTCCATAGGAAGCACCAGTCCAGAGCTGCTTGTTGATTAAACAGACGGTATGAAGTTTGTTTGAATAGATGCTGAGGGAGTCTGGAGTGTTAAAGTAGTAGAGATTCTTGAGGCCTGGGTCAAATTTAATTAAACCATTTTCGGTTCCTAACCAAAAAAATCCATCCATATAGGCTCCACAAAGCATCTCGGCACTGCTAAATTCTCCATGGTCGGAATTAAAAATAGCAGTTGAGCTTTCACCTTTTGCCTCATACACTTTGTGATTGGATAGCAGCCAACCACTTTTTCCATCGAACGTAAAGATATCCTTAATAATGAAGGGTTGCTTTTCATGATCTGGGGAAGATTTTGCAAGAACCTTCTCCAACTTTTGCAACTTAATGTTAAGAAGGTATAGGCCTAAATTTGTGGAGACATAGGTGAAATTTCCCGATTTTACCACTTTTGATATTAAAAATTTATCATCAAGACTAATTCGTCGCCATGAGTTGAAATCTCCTGGTTTAAAAATGAATAGATGATTTTCTGCAGCAATAAATGCTGTATTACTAGTTAAATCGTATGAGGTGGTACATGGTCGACGCAGTAGTATGTTTATTGTTTGGTCGGTATGAATATAGGGTTTTATATTTTTTGTCGTAATGTTCAGGAGGTAGGGACCGTCATCGGTACCTAAAAGAAGCATATTACTGAAGGCGTCAGGCGTAATTGAATTGACAGCAACTGGGAACTTTTTTCGAAATATTGGTATTTTTATTATGCTATTTGACTTAGTGTCAACCATAATAATTCCAGAAGATGTTCCAAACCAAACTTTTCCCTTGGTGTAAACTGCTGATTGAATTTTTTGGTTTTTTTCTTCAGCAAAAGTTTGTGTCGATTCATTGATTGGATAAATATGTTTGAACTTTTTTGTTTGGTTATTGTAGAGGTAAATTCCTGACTCAAAAGTACCTATCCAAAGTTCATCATGATCTTTATCGGGGGTAAGGCTCGTAATAATTTTGCCTAAAGGTTGGTTCGTTGGATTAAACTGATGTGGTATAAATTTTCCTGTTCTTGGATCGAAAATAGATAATCCATCACCGCCCATGGTGGATATCCAAAGATTTCCCTTTTTATCTGCTGTAATTCCGTTGATGGAGCTTATTTGCCGATTAATAGGGTAGTATATGCTTAAGGATGTATTGTTTGTGTTTAGTTTTCCAAGGCCTGAAAATCCGTTAAATCCGATCCATATATTACCTTGCCCGTCATAGTAAAGTGCAGCGATACTATTAGACGGTAGCTTTATGCGCGATTTGGAATTTGTTGAATAGCAAGTAAAAATGCCATTCTCCCTGTCGAAAGAGCTGAGCCCTGCATCTAGAGTACCTATCCATATTGTCCCATGTCCATCTTGAGCAAAGGCTGAGGTATTGTTGGAGCAGAGGAGGTTCTCCATTTCAGGAAGGTGAAAGTAATGCTCAAACTTATATTTCTTAGGGCTGTATTTGCTTACTCCATCACTGGTTCCAACCCATACCGTTCCGGCTCTATCGATATATATTTTGTTGACGTGATTATCGGTTAGTGAGATTGCATTGTTTGGGTTGTTGTTGAGTATAGTATAGAATTTTCGCTTCGGATCGAAACGGTATATTCCTTTGTCGAAGGTCCCAAGCCAAATCATCCCTTCCGAATCGAGCCCCATTGTGTTAATGGGGGTTGAGAACACCTTAAAAAAGGTTTCTTCCACCGGGTCAAAAATAAGCGTACCTTCATTGGACGCAAGCCAAAGAGTTCCAAAAGCATCCTCTATAAGATCGTTAACGCCTTCCAATTTTTTTCCGGTTGGATCGAATGGTGATCTTTTAATTTGGATCAGCTTCCGAGTTCTTGGATCATAGCGAAATGGACCCATCGATGATCCTCCGAACCAAATATACCCCGATTTATCAATATAGAGTAGGTGCTTTTTGGTGATGGCTGCATAATCTTTTGGGTGGTTTATGGTTTCGTGTAGGTTAGTTTCAAAACTAAAATGATGTAAAACACCATTTCCTGTTTCAGCCCAAAGGTCACCTTCTTCATCAACAGCAAGAGCATTTATTTCTGACTCCGTGAGGTTGCCTTCGGAAGTTGGTTTTAGAATTGGATGAAAAAATTTTTCTTGTTTTCGATCAAAGTAGTTTAAACCATTGGTTGTACCAATCCATAAATTGCCAACTTTATCCTCGCAAATACTGGTAACAAAATCATTTGATAAGCTGTTGCTGTCGATAGGAGCGTTTTTGTAAATAACTATCCTTAGCCCATCGTACCGATTTAATCCATTATCGGTAGCAAACCAAATATAGCCAAATTTATCTTGATAAATATCAATTATTATATTGCTGCTTAATCCTTTATGAGTTGAGATGTTGTCGAATTTGGTGAGAAAATCCTGTTTGTATCGTAGTGGAGGCTTTGGTAGTTGTTGAGCAACTGCTACAAATGTAGTGACAGCTAGTAAAAGAGTAAAAATCTTTTTCATTATGAACTTCGTTATCGGAATTAAATGCTGTCGTATAGCTCTTTTTAGTAGGTTGATTTCCCCTCTTTATAAAAAGTAAACTACTACTTTTTACTTGTTGCAAAATAGTAAAAAAAGTAAGGGATATAAAATTAACCAAGTAAAAGAGCCAACCAGAATAGAATCCGATTGGCTCTTATTTATTAAAAGGATTAATCAGCTATTTTTGGTAAGCTTCGGTATAAGCTCTTCCTGCTCTTAATGCCTGGAGGTTAACTTCAACAACTTCTGTTCCTTTTTTTACAAAAAGTTGCCGAATTCCATCTTCCAAACTTTCAAAGGAAATATGAATGTAAGGAGATGCTGCACCTAACATTACGATGTTGGAGGCTCGAGCATTGCCGGCCTGTTTCGCAATCGCATCAGCATCAAGGGCGATGGAATGGGGGAGCTGCTTAATTCTTTTGTTTAGATCGTCGATGCTCGGGTAGTCGTTGATATTGTTGAAGGGAGTTAGATTGGTTACAACGGTTCCTTGCCCCGAAAGGTAGGGTAAATACCTCAGTGCTTCCATCGGTTCAACCGATAAAATTAGGTCAGCACTTCCTAAGGGAATTAGGTCCGATGCAATTTGCTTGTCAGAAATTCTTAGGTGGCTTTGAACATCACCTCCTCGTTGACTCATGCCATGAACCTCTGATTGCTTTAGGTACAAGTTTTTTGAAACTGCAGCGTGACCAATTACAGCAGCTATTGAAAGAATCCCTTGTCCTCCTACACCAGCCAGTATAATATCTGTCTTCATCGTTTTATAGTTTGATGTGCTGGGTTAGTTTTCCTTTTTTTCGGTTCTTTTTCGCCGTGCAAAAGTTTGGATGCATTCTCTCCTTGGAATAATCACTGAAACCCCTTGATATGCAATTTCCTCCTTCATAATGGCAACATTTTCCTCGTGGTTCTTTTTCAAAGGAATCATAACCCGAATATGCTTTGGATCAACTCCTAAACCAGTGCAAATTTGCTCAATTCTACCGGTTGCGGCAGAGTGCTGTCCGCCAGTCATGCCAGTGGTGGAGTTGTCGGAAATAATAACGGTAATTAGAGTATTTTCAATTACCGCATCTAGCAAACCAGTCATACCCGAATGGGTAAAGGTGGAGTCGCCAATTACTGCAACAGCGGGTATTAGTCCGGCATCAGCAGCACCTTTGGCCATGGTAATGGAGGCACCCATGTCTACGCAGGAGTTTATAGCATTAAAAGGTGCTAGTGCTCCAAGCGTATAACATCCAATATCTGCAAATACTCGTCCAGCACCATACTCAACCATAGCCTCATTTAAGTCCTCGTAAACATCGCGGTGACCACATCCTTGACATAGAGCAGGGGGTCTTTGTTTTACCTCTTCTGGCATGGGTGTTCCTTCTTCCGTTTTAATACCCAATGCCTTTGCTACAATGTTAGGATCAAGTTCTCCATCTCGCGGAATGGTTAGGTCTAGTCTTCCTTTAATTGGTTTAGTTGTATTGATGTAACCTTTTAGCATCTCCTCAATAATTGGATAGCCATCCTCGAGAACTAATATTTGATCGCAATCATGATATATTTGTTCCACTTTTTTCCGTGGAAGTGGATAGTGGCTGATTTTAAGAATAGGATGTGGACAGTTACGTTCGGGATAGCATTCCATGAGATAGTTGTAGGAGATACCCGTTGCAATTATTCCGAGCTTTTTATTGGGGGCATCAAAGTATTGGTTGAATGATGATTCCTCCGATATAGCCTCCATATTTGCCTGATTACCAAGAAGTAATTTATAGTTTTTTCGTGCAATGGCAGGCAGTAGAACAAATTGACGAGGATTATTTGGAAGTTGAAGCCCATTCTCACTCTTCGCCGGCTTGGTGGCAACACCCGAACGCGAGTGAGCCATGCGGGTGGTAATTCGAATCATTACGGGCACGTTGAGTCGTTCAGAAAGTTCAAAGGCAGTGTAAGCCATATCGTAAGCTTCCTGTTGATTGGAAGGTTCTAAAATTGGAATCATGGCAAACTTGGCGTAAAAGCGAGAGTCCTGTTCATTTTGTGATGAGTGCATTGAAGGATCGTCGGCAGAAACAACAACTAAACCACCATTTACTCCAGTGATTGATGCGTTGATGAATGGATCGGCGGCAACATTTAAAC
>Ga0163159_1002438_pt1 | contig 15203 bp, 14 predicted proteins | sample BioMet9_FD_108702 | JGI IMG/M metagenome (GOLD analysis project Ga0163159, IMG submission 108702) | Microbial communities from bioreactor (seeded with sewage sludge) at Lawrence Berkeley National Lab, California, USA - Biofuel... | ecosystem: Engineered > Bioreactor > Anaerobic > Unclassified ... | reverse complement strand
TCGACGGCCACGTTGCCGCCGCCCACGACGACCGTGCGGCCCGAAAGCGGCTTGCTCTCGCCGAGGCAGACCTCGCGCATGAACACGACGCCCGCCTGCACGCCCTCGGCGTCCTCGCCGGGGATGCCGACCTTGCGGCCGCCCTGGCAGCCGATGGCGAGATAGAAGCCCTTGTAGCCCTCGTCGCGCAGCTGCTGGATGGTAATATCCTTGCCGACCTCGACGCCGCAGCGGAACTCGACGCCCATGTCCTTGAGAATGTCGATCTCGGCCTGCACGACGTCCTTTTCAAGCCGGAACGACGGGATGCCGTTCATGAGCATGCCGCCGGGGCGGGCGCTGCGGTCGAACACGGTGGGATGATAGCCTTTTTCGGCCAGATAGTACGCGCAGGTGAGGCCCGCGGGGCCCGCGCCCACAATGGCGATTTTCTGGGGATACGGCTTGCCGATCTGGTTGACCATGGGCGGGACGTATCGCGTCTCGGCGTGCAGGTCGTGGTCGGCGATAAAGCGCTTGACCTCGTCGATGGCGACGGCCTCGTCGACGCTGCCGCGCGTGCACTCGGTCTCGCAGCGGTGGTTGCAGATGCGGCCGCAGACGGCCGGGAACGGATTTTCCTTCTTGATGAGGGCCAGCGCCTCCTGGTACTTGCCCTGCGCGGCGAGCTTCAGATAGCCCTGGACGGCGATGTGCGCCGGGCAGGCGGTCTTGCAGGGGGCGGTGCCGGTGGCCATGACGTCCTCGCGGTCCTCGCGGTAGTCGACGTTCCAGTCACCCTTGCCCCAGGTCATGGAGTCACGCATCTTGCGGTAGTCGGGGGGCGGCGCCAGAGGCGTCCTGGTGCAGAGCTTCTGGCCGAGCTTCAGGGCGTTGCCCGGGCAGTTCTCGACGCACTGGCCGCAGGCCACGCACTTCTCCTCGTCGACCTTCGCCACGAAGTTCGAGCGGATAACGTCGCGCGCGCCGTAGAGAAGGCCCACGCGCAGCCCGAAGCACGAGCAGGCGCAGCAGTTGCAGATGGCGGAGCTCTCGCCCGCCTCCTCGATGTTCGGCATGTCGTGCATGAGACCGTTGTCCTCGGCCCGCTTCAAAATCTCCAGCACCTCTTCGCGCGAGACCTGGCGGCCGCGCCCGGTGCGGATGTAGTGCTCGGCGCCCTTGCCCATCTGGATGCACATATCCTGCTCGAGATGGCCGCAGCCGTCGTTCAGCGTGCGGCGAGAGGCGCGGCACGAGCACGGGGAGACGGAGAAAATATCGTATTTGCTGAGATAATAGGACAGCTTGTCATAGTCGTGCACGTCGGGGATGTCCTTGATCGCGCTCTCGATCGGCACGACGCGCATGAGTCCGTAGCCGTTCGGCATCATGGGCGCCATGCTGGCCATGCGGATGCGGGTATATTCCTCGAAGGCGCGGCCGATCTCCGGGTGCTCCGCGAGCAGCTGCTGGTTGTTGACGAGCATCTCCATGATGCCGGGCGCGAAGATCTGCATGAAGAAAATATCTTTTCCGGTCTTGGGGTCGTTCGTGATGCGGAACACGCCGATCCAGGCCAGGCGCTCTGCGATCTTGCGCACCTCGTCGACAGGCTTGCCGACCTTGGCCGCGAGATACTCCGCCGTGCGCTCCTTGCGCAGACCCGCCGCGATCGCCACGTCGCATTCCTCGTCCGTCAGGATGGAGGCCAGAGAATAATACTCCGGCGCGTTCTCGTCGATTTTGTTCACCGTTCCGGTAAGGCCGCCCACGACCTTGCACAGCTTGACCACTTTGGGCCTCAATGCCATAACGCTCACACTCCTGCTTTCTTCCGTTTTACGGAAGTTCTTGTCAATAATTTTATACCTTTTTCCCCGCAATGCAATGCTTCACTCGCCAACAGGCGCAATTTTATCTATTTCTCCTAAAACTTCAGCTGTTTCTTTGTGGTTTTTGTTGTTCCTCTCCGCTTGCTGAGTTTCCCGTATTTCGGTATAATGATAAAAATAACATTTATGTTACAAAAGGAGATCGATTCATGAAAAAGCGCATTGTCTCTCTAGTCTGTCTGCTGTTGACAGTCTGCATGCTGCTGGCCTGGCCGGTATCCGCGGCGGGCACGGCGCTCATTCCCGTCCGGGTCAGCGGATATAACGTCATGGTTCTGACGCCCTCCAACCTTCTGATCATGAACCGCGCCTCCCTTCTGGAGCAGTTCTCCGACAAGCAACTGAACGCGCTCGGCGGAAAAGACTCCAAATTCTTCCCGCAGCTCTATTTCCAGAACGCAGACGCCACCGTGACCGGCAATCTGATCCTTGTGAAAAACGAGGGAGCTGCCGATTTCGATACGCTCACCGATGAGCAGCTGAAAAAGGCGGTTCTAAAACTCTCCAATGTCTTTACACAGGAAGTCGGTCACGACGCTTCCAGCGTCTATGCCGGCCTGTCCGATCCCACCGCAGCCGACATAACCTTCCTGAGCAGCTCCGATCTCCGGTTCGTTCACATCTCCATCTCGGGTCAGCTGGATGGCAAAGACATCCGTCAGGAGCAGTACATCACCGTCAAAGACGGTCTGACCCTCACACTGACCTTCACCATGGCGTCCTACATGGAGGCCGAGGGTTCCGCGGTCGCACGCACCACCGCGGAAGGCATCCGCGTCACCAGCAGCGGATTTGCCGATATGGCGGGCCACTGGGCTGACGGCGCCGCTGCACGCGCTGTGGAGGCCGGTCTGTTCAAGGGAACCTCCACCGCCATGTTCAGCCCCGACCGGACCATCTCCCGTGCCGAGCTCGTGACGGTCCTCTATCGGTCCTACGAGAGCAGGACCGGCTCAAAGGATGAGAACGAAGCCTGCACCCTGGCCTTTACGGATGTGGCCTGCGACAGCTGGTATCTGTCAGCCGTCAACTGGGCCGCGGAAAACGGCATTGTCAAGGGCAGCAATCATCAGTTCCGCCCGAACGATCCCGTCACCCGCGAGGAGCTGACCGCGATTCTCTATCGTTTCGACGCGCTGCTCAAGGGCAAGAGCGCGGACACGGACGCCAGAACGCTCGCGTCGGCCGCGTCCGACGCCGCCTTGGTCTCGTCCTGGGCGATCGGCAGCATGAACTGGGCGCTTAAAAACAAGTATCTCACGGGCATGAACGGGCTGCTTTCGCCCAAGTCGGGGACGACCCGTGCCCAGGCCGCCGCCATTCTGGTTCGCTATCTGGGCGTATAAGGAAAAGGACTCCAGCCGGGGCCGCGCATGCGGCCCCGGCTTTTTATCCGCCGCCGCTTCCGAAAAAACTCCCCGCGCTTTCTTTTTTCATTCCGTTGTTTTTCCACTTGAATGCGAACCATCCCGCCGCTATAATGAAACAAGAATGGTTCTTGAAATGAGGAATACCAATGGATGCAGAAACTCTGAAATCCCGGCTGGACGCCGAGGGCTACATTTATGATGAAACGCTTGTCACGACGCTGCTGGTCGCGCTGAAGCTGGGCCGTCCCCTCCTCATCGAGGGTGCCGCCGGCGTCGGCAAGACCGAGATTGCCAAGGTCATGGCGAAGGCGCTGGACCGTGAACTCGTGCGCCTGCAGTGCTACGAGGGGCTCGACGAGAGCAAGGCTCTCTACGAGTGGAACTACCAGAAGCAGCTGCTGGCCATCCAGGTCGGCATGAACCGCTGCGATCAGGACAAGCTTACAAAATCTCTTTTCAGCGACGAATATCTGCTCGAGCGGCCCCTTCTGACCTCGATCCGCTCAGAGAAGCCCGTCGTGCTGCTGATCGACGAAATCGACAAATCCGATGAGGAGTTTGAAGCGTTTCTGCTGGAGCTGCTCTCCGAGATGCAGGTCACGATTCCCGAGATCGGCACCATCCGGGCCAGGACGATCCCCTTCGTCGTGCTGACCTCCAACCGTGCGCGGCCTCTGTCCGAGGCGCTGCGCCGCCGCTGCGCCTATCTCTATATCCAGTACCCCGACGTGCAGAAAGAGGTTGCCATTCTCCACGCAAAGCTGCCCGGTGTAAACGACCGGCTGGCCCTGCAGGTTGCGCAGGCCGTTCATGAGCTTCGCAATAATGAAGCCGTGCTCAAAAAGCCGTCGATCGCCGAGACGCTCGACTGGGCCGCCGCGCTCGAGGCCCTGGGTCTGCGCGAGCTCACGCCCGAAGCCGCGCGCGCCACGGCCGGCTTTGTCCTCAAAAACAGCGAGGACATGGAGGCGCTGCTCAGCCAAGCGGACGGCACGCCGGAAGGCTGATGGTGGACATCTTGGAAAACGACACGTTTGAAACCTCCGAATATCTCGGCTCCATCACGGAGTTTTCGCGCCTGCTGCGGCTCGAGGGGCTTCCGGTTGGCCTTGGCGAGACGGCGGACGCCTGCCGCGTGCTGGAGGACATCCCGCTTGAAAACCGCGGGCTTGTGCGCGCAGCCCTGCGGGCCGTGTTTGCCAAATCCCTGGAGGAGCAGGCCGTCTTTGATCGCTGCTTTGCGGGCTTTTTCGTGAGCCGCGAGGAACGCGCGCAGCGGCTCGAGAAGGCGCGCGCGGAGCAGGAGGAGCTGGCGCGCCAGCGCGCAAAGGCCGACGAGGAGCTGCGCTATCGCGGCAAACCGATGGATCTGCGCGAAGATCTGCGCGACGTGTACACGCGCATGCCGGAGTCGGAGCGCGAGCGCCTGCGGCAGGTCATGGAAAAATACAAATCCAACATTGACCGCAATCCCGAGCTGTACGGCAATTTCATTCACTCGGTGTTTATGCGGGCGCTGCTCGAGCAGCAGATGGCCATGGAGGACGCGGCCGTGGGTGTCGAGCACTTCGACGACCCCGACATGGAGCTGCTCTACCGCGAAATTTCACAGTTCCGGGAAGCCGAGATTCCCCGCGCGGCCGCGCTGATCACGCGCATCACGCAGCAGCTGAACGGGGAACTCAGCGCCAAGCGCCGCCGCGGCGGCGGGAGCGGTCCGCTTGACTTTCGCAGGACGATCCGGCGCGGGCTCGAGACGGGCGGCTCGTTTTACCGTCTCAGCTACAAAAAGCGCCGCAGGAGGCGGCAGAAGCTCGTGCTGCTGCTCGACGTCTCCGGCTCCATGCTCCAGTTTTCGGAGTTCACGCTGCAGTTCATCCGTTCGATGGCGGATGTCTCCGAATCCTCGCGCACGTTTCTCTTCTCCGAGCACCTGCACGAAGTCGACGCCTTCGCGCTGCAGTCCGCGCAGTCGTTCCGAAGCTATGTGAAGGACTCGGGACTCTACGGTCGCGGCACGGATCTCGGCGCGGCGCTTGAGGAATTGCTGATAAAGAAGCCGGCCGTCCTCGGCCCGTCCACGACACTGCTCATCCTCTCGGATACCAAAACGGTAAATGTGGCCCGTGCCGAGCTGGCGCTCGCCGCCGCGGCCCGGCAGGCGGGTAAAATTCTCTGGCTCAATCCCATCCCGGAGCGCAAATGGCCGTATATCCGCAGCGTGCAGACGATCGCCGCCCGCTGCCGCATGGTGCCGTGCAGCACGCTCGAGGAGCTCTCGCGCGCCTGCCGCCGCCTGGTGCGGACGTAGGGAAAACAGCGGTCGCGGCTCTGTCCGGCCCGCGGGAGCGAACTGCCTTCCCCTTGCTGCGCGCCTCTGTATAAAAATAAAACAGCGCCGTCATCCCCGCCGGCGGCGGGAGTGACGGCGCTGTTTTATTTTCTCACCGGGTGCTCCCCGATATAGTCCTCCAGAATCTGCGCAGCCGAGGCTGTCAGACCGCCGCACGGGCGCTTTTTATAATAGTCCGCCGTTCTCTCCTCCGGGGCCTTCGGCTGCGGGTGCTCGCCGAGCCCCAGCAGCTCCCGGCAGATGATCGAGCCGTGTTCGGCACGGAAACGTTCGGATAGCTCGCGCACGCGCTCATACTGTTCGATCTTTCCCTGCCGGTCGGACGGATCGGAATACCCGTAGAGAAGTCCTGCCGCCATGAGCATCCCGCTCACCGTGCCGCAGACCTCCCGCATGCCGCCCATGCCGCCGCCGAAGGACGAGGCCAGCCGGAACGCCTCCTCCGGCTCCAGCCCCACATCCTCCGCAAACGCGCCCAGAACGGACTGCGCGCAGTTGTAGCCCTGTTCAAACAGGCTCTTCGCCCGCTCCGCATGATTCATTTTTCCAGTCCCTCCGTTTCGGTCGTGAGCCGGAAGCTCGTCCCGCCGCAGCTGCGGCAGGTGCACCAGCCCGTGCCGCGCCGCCCGGCTCTCTGGCGCTCAAGGGTCTGCACGACCCGGCCCCGCCGCTGATAGCGGCTCGTCTTGTGACAGCTCAGGCATTCCACCAGATAGTAAGTTTTCGGCCCGCGCGTCTTTTCCCGCTCAAGCTGCTTTTCCGCCATTGCCGCGCAGGGCTTTGAGAGCCGGTCGGGCGGACAGCCGATCCGGCGGCAGAACGCCTTCCAGGTCTCGTCGTGCCCGTGCGAGCGCCCCGTGAGCAAAGTCGCCGCCGCGTGCGCGTATTCGTGCCGCGCGGTGACGAGCAGCTGTTCCTCGTCCCGGCGCAGAAAGTCCGCGATGCGGATTTCCTCCGGGAATCTTCCCCGGAAGGTGCAGACGCCGTACTGCTTTGCCATCCGCCGGGAAAAGGACAGTTTTACGCCGGTTGTGTCGATGCCGAGCAGGCGGTCGAGCCTGTCGTACTCCGCGCGGATCTCCTCAAGCGTCGTCATGGGCTGCCTCCAGTCTCCGCATGTCCTTCCGGAAGCTGGTCAGGAAAAAGATCGTGCAGACCGTGACGGAGATCCCGTCCGCAATCGGCTCCGCGAGAAAGACCGCGAACACCTTGTCTGTGAAGAAGTGCGGCAGAATATAGATGAGCGGAATGAGCAGGATGACCTTCCGCAGCAGTGCCACGAACAGGCTCGATTTGGCCTTGCCGGTCGCCATGAAGGTCTGCTGCGCGGCCATCTGCAGGCCGAACAGCCCCATCGCCGCCATGTAGAGCCGCAGCGCCCAGGTGGCTGTGCCGACGAGCTCCGGCTTGCTGTTGAAGATACGGATGAACGCGCCCGGGAACAGCTCCACCAGGGCCCAGAGCGCCGCCATGTAGACAAACGCGGCAATAAACATCTTTCGGACCGTTTCCCGCACGCGAGCGGCGTTGCCCGCTCCGTAGTTATAGCTGATGATCGGCTGCGCGCCCTGACCGATGCCGTTGGCCGGCAACCAGATCATCATCATGATCGTGCTGGCAATCGTCATGGCGCCGACCGGGATGTCGCCGCCGTATCTCTGCAGCGAGGAGTTGAAGGCGATGTTGAGCGCCGCCTCGGTCGCCTGCATGATGAAGGGCGCGAGGCCCAGCGCCATAGCTCTGCCCAGGAGCCGGAAGTCCGGCTTCAGATACGCCCGGCGCAGGCGCAGCTTCGTGCGCTTTCCGAGCAGGAACGACACCACAAACACCGCCGAGACGGCCTGTGAGAGAATGGTCGCGATTGCTGCGCCGTAGACGCCCCAGTGGAAGAGAAAGATCATAACAGGATCGAGCACGATGTTCGTCACCGCGCCGATCACAATGGAGATCATGCTGTACCTGGCGAAGCCCTGGGTCGTGATGAAGAGGTTGAGACCCATGGCTAGCATCACGAAGAGCGAGCCGCCCGCGTAGACGCGCATGTAGGGCAGCGCATAGACGATGGTTTTTTCGCTCGCGCCGAAGAGCCAGAGGAGCTTTTCGCCCCAGAGCTCGAACGCCGCCGTGAGCAGGATCGCAACCGCGACGAGGCCTGTGCAGCAGGTGCCGAGATACCGCTCGGCGGTCTTGTTGTCGCCGCGGCCCATCTCGATGGCCGCGAGCGGCGCGCCGCCCTGCGCGACCAGCATGAAAAACGCGGTCGTGAGCGCAATGACGGGGAAGCAGAGCCCGAGACCCGTCAAAGCCAGGTCGCCTGTCACGGGGATGTGTCCGATATAGATGCGGTCGACCACGTTGTAGAGCATATTGACGATCTGTGCCAGCACCATGGGCACCGCCAGTTTCCACAGCAGTTTTCCGACCGGCGCCGACTCCAGCTCGCGATTGCTGTCCGGCTGAGGATTTTGATTCATCTCATCGCTCTTTTCACATTGATCTTTTCACGCTGATATAAAATTTAGTATAGCATACTTCGGCCGGGATTGCCATATCCCTTTGCGAATCGGGAAATCCATGCTATACTGGAACCATCATCCGAACAAGGAGGCCCGCTTATGCATCTTTCCAACATCCAGGACGTAAACGAGTTCCTCGCGACCATCCAGGCCTGCCGCGGCGACGTGTATCTCAAAACGCAGGAGGGCGACATCTTCAACCTCAAGTCCTCCTTCAGCCAGTACATCGCCATCGGACAGCTGATTTCCCAGAGCGGTGACAAGCTCGAGATCTTCGCCGACGACATGGAGGACTGGGGCAAAATCTACGGACTCATCAAAAATCTGAAGAAAAGTCAGGAATAGCGCGTGCAAAAAGGCCATCCCGCGCCGGTGCGCGGGATGGCCGCAGGGGACCGCCGCCATGCTGACGGCAGTCCCCTTTTCGATCTTTTAAAACTCCGGGCCCTGATACGGACGCTGATCGTCCGTCCGTGCGGTGCCATTCTTCAAATCGTCGTAGAAACCCGCATAGCTCGCCTCGATATAGGGCACCAGCCAGAGATAGCCGATACCCAGTGTCAGAATGCAGAGCAGCGCCCACCCGATGAACGTGAGGCCCAGGCAGAAAAGCTCCAGTTTGTGTCCCTTCATCATCTGCTTGGAGGTGCGGATCGCGTCCATCGCGCTGAGCTTCGGGTCCTCCGCCATGAGATACGGCGCCATGGCATAGCTGTAAGCCGCGATGATGCCGGGCACGATCAGCAGCAGTGTCCAGAGCGTGATGAAAATATTCGTCAGAAGCTGAAGCAGAAAACCGTTCAGGAAATTGTCGAACCGGGAAAACAGGTCACCCACCTGTGCCGGCTGGCGGCGGTTGAGCTTCAGGAAAAAGGTCTTCAGGCCAAGCGCCACCGGTCCGCCGAGGACAAACTGGACCAGGCCGATCGTGCCGGCTGCCGAGAGTCCCGCCAGAAGAAACGGCGCATACTGATGGATGAAGGTATCCGGATCTCCATAGTTTTCCTCATAGCGGGCGATCAGGTTGAGGATCGGGCTGATGCCGCTGTTGCTGGCTCCGCCAAAGATGGAGGCGATCAGAACCGTTCCGATGGCAAGGCCCCAGAAGCCTTTCAGTCTGTCCCGCGCGCGGGCTCTCATTTCCGAAAAACTCATATACTTTCCCTCTCTTTCTGATGGTTCCAGAATACCATGGTTTCCCATGCCGCGCAAGCGCAGATTGACTTTCCCGCGAAAAACCGCTATGCTCAGAAAAAAGACACAGAGGAAAATCGTCATGTATTCCAGAGTCTATCTCGAGATCACCAACGTCTGCAACAGGAGCTGCCGGTTCTGTCCCGGGACCACGCGGCCGGCAAAGATGCTCTCTCCGGAGGACTTCCGCCTGCTGGCCGGAAAGCTCCGTCCGTACTCGGACTATCTCTATCTGCACGTCATGGGCGAGCCGCTTCTCCATCCCCGGCTGCCGGAGATCCTGCAGATCTCGGGGGAGCTGGGCTTTCACGTGATGCTGACAACAAACGGCACCCTGCTGCCCGCCTGTCAACAGACGCTTCTGGCCGCGCCTGCACTCTACAAGGTCAACATCAGCCTGCATTCGTTCGAGGCGAATGAAGAGCGGGATTTTGCGGGCTATCTCTCCGGATGCGCCGCCTTTGGCCGCGCGGCAGCGGGCCGCATGCTCGTCAACTACCGTCTCTGGAACCTCGATTCCGCCGCCGGTTCAGGCGCCAATTCGCGCAACAGCGAGATTCTGGCCGCGCTCGAGACCGAATTTCCCCGGCCCTGGCAGCAAAACAGCTGGGGCTGGCGGCTTGCCAAGGGTGCTTTCATCCATTATGGCGAGCTCTTCGACTGGCCCGACCCCGCCGCCCGCGACCGGGGCGAACGCGGCTTCTGCCGCGCGCTTCGGGATCAGCTGGCCGTGCTTTCCGACGGCACGGTCGTCCCGTGCTGTCTGGACCGCGACGGACGTCTGGCCCTCGGCAATCTCTATGCACAGGAGCTCCCGGATATTCTCGCCTCCCCCGCCGCGCGCGAGATCCGCGAGGGCTTCGCCGCCCGGCGCCGCACGCAGGATCTCTGCCGCCGCTGCGGCTATTCCGAACGGTTCGGCTGAGCGCCGATTCTTTAAGGATTCTTCATGCTTCGTTTACAAACTGTTCACCACCCGGTCCGTAAAATCCGGTACCATAGAATCATCAGAAATCACTGGTTCACGGGAATCCCCGGGGACAGGCGACAGCGAATTCTGTTCAATCTGATTATTTTCTCTTCTTCCTCTCCTCTCTTTTTCACAAAACAGCTCGGGCACCACTTGGGTGCCCGAGCTGTTTTGTGTTTTATTCGGCAGCCGTCAGATAATCCGCGCTCATGTAGGCGAATTTCTGTCCGTAGAGGATCTCATACCAGCCGTTTGAGGTCTTTCCCGTCACTGCCACGAGGCTGCCTTCCGCCATCGTGGTCAGCAGATCGCCGCTTTTATCCGGCGCCGAACGGACATTCACATTCGTAGTCGCTTTCATGCAGGCCGCACCCGGCGTCAGCTGCGCGTCAATGGTGCTCGGCCAGCTTTCTTTTCCGCCGGCCGCGGCGGTGAGCTGATTGGCTCCAAAGACAGCCGCGATTTCGGCAGCCTGCTGAGCCGTGAGATCCGCCGCGCCGTCCTTGTTCTGCGCGGAGCCGCTCCATGCGTCGTTCGCCCAGAGCACAGACACTTCGTACTCGTTTCCGTCGATCGTAACCTGATAATCATAGCTCTCCGATGCTGTGCCGGTGCCGTAGGTGATGCCCGTCAGCACATCGGTGAGAAGCTGCGCGTCGCTGCCCTCCAGCGCGGCTGGATCGGTACTCTGCGCGCCGCTCCAGGTCACCTTGGCGCTGGCGCTCGGCTGCGCGGTCGTCTCCGCCTGCGGCGTGGTGACGGTAAAGTAGCTGCCGCCGCTGCTCGTTTCAAAAGAGAACGTCAGCGGGGTTGCGTCTCCCTGCAGGGCTGTGATCGTGAAGCTCCCGCTGTCCCCCGCCTCCACATTGTACATGCCGGAGGTCTCGTAGAATTTCTGGAATGTCTCCGCCATGTTGTCCTGGGAATCCTTCAGGTTGCAGGCATAGGGCGTATCGGGCTCGAGACGGTTGGCCATGCTGTCCCGCAGATAGCTGTCGGAAACCAGATGCAGCGGCAGCAGAATGTCGAGGTCCTCGTTGCCGAGGTTGACCTTGCGGTGCGTCCCCACAAAAATATACCAGTTTTTGATGTTCACCGGATCCTGCTGATACAGGCACCAGGTATCCTTGACGGTGCCCGCGTCCTTGGTGAACAGATAGCAGGTGCCGTAGGCGCTCTCAAACTGCTCCGACGTAACGCCCTCGTTCTTTTTCGTAATGAGGTCCGCCATGTCTGCCAGGCTCTTGGTCGTCTGAAACTGGTACCCGCCGTAGGAGACGAAGTCCCCGTTGTTGAGCTCCGCCGAAACAGGCAGGTTCAGGAGGTCGCCGGTGGAAAATGCGGAAGCCTGAACCCCCGTGCCGGACGAGGCGGAGCAGCCGGCCAGCAGACCCGCTGCCAAAACCGCCGCCAGAAGCAGCGCTGTCAATCTTTTTATCATGATGATTCCCCTCCCGTATGGGTATTGGTCGTCTGTCTGATTATAGCACAAACATGCAGGAAATACAAACCTCCTTCCATTCCACGGATGATTTCCCGCATTTCGCCGGTTTTCTTTCCACCCTGCTTCCATCATTCGTCTTTTTCAGGCGGTATCTTGATAGTTCAGCCGGAAACTGCTATCATCAGGGACAAAGGGGTGTTGCCAAATGGCTGAACCGTTCTCTCCCGAAGCACTGCGGCTCGAGCCCGCGCTGCTCAAATGGCGCAGGACGCTGCACGCGCATCCGGAGCTCTCTTTTGAGGAGACCGAAACAACGGCTTTTCTGGAAAAGACGCTGCGCGCAATCGGTGTGAATACGATCTCCCATCCCACCAAGACGGGCCTGGTCGCCGTACTGCGGGGCACGAAGTCCGGCACGCCGGCCCGCATTGGCCTGCGGGCCGACATCGACGCGCTGCCGATCCGGGAGAATTCCGGCCTGCCGTTCGCCTCTGAGGTGCCCGGCGTCATGCACGCCTGCGGTCACGACGGGCACGCGGCGATTCTGCTTGCGGCGGCGAAGCTGCTGCACGAGCATCCGGAGCAGTTCTGCGGCGAGGTTCGACTTCTCTTCCAGCCGGCCGAGGAGTTGCCGCCCGGCGGGGCCATCGACATGGTACGCGCGGGCGCAGCCGAGGGTCTGGACGCTGTGCTGGGGCTGCACCTGTCCTCCGCCTATCCGACGGGGAAATTCGGCGTGCGCGCGGGAGCGCTCACCTCGAACACCGACCGCTTCGACATCACGCTCACGGGCCGCGGCGGTCACTGCGCCTATCCCGAACAATGCGTCGATGTGGTCGTGACCGGCGCGCAGCTCGTCTGCGCGCTTCAGACGCTGGTCTCCCGCCGCGTCGCAGCCGACGCGCCGACCGTCGTCTCGGTCTGCAGGCTGGAGGCCGGAACCGCCTACAATATTCTTCCGGGTGAAATGACCATCATCGGCACGACCCGCTGCTTCGGTCCCGAGGCCAGGGTCTTCCTTCGCTCGGAGATGGAGCGTATCACAAAGGGCATCGCCGAATCCGCCGGTGCGGGCTGGAATCTGACCTGGCAGGAGGGCTACCCGTCGGTCGTGAACGATAAAACGCTCACAGCCGCCGCGGAGCGCAGCATCCGCGCCCGCTTCGGAGAGGCGGCCGTGCTGCCGATCGGCCCGATCCTGCCCGGGGAGGACTTCCCGTATTTTCTTGAAAACGGCCGCCGTCCCGGCTTCTTTGTAGAACTCGGCAGCCGGAACGAGGCGCTTGGCTGCGACAGGCCGCATCACAATCCCGGCTACAAGCTCGATGAAAGCGCGCTTTTATATGGCGTGCAGTACACCGCCGATCTTGTGAGGCGGCTGCTGAACGGAACGAGGGACTGCCTATGAACCTGACCGTGCTCTGTGACAACCACACCTATATCGACCGCTACTATCTGGGGGAACCGGCGCTCTGCTGCCTGCTGGTGGACGGCGCGCACCGCATCCTGTTCGACACGGGCTATTCGGGCGTATTTATGGAAAACGCGCACAGGATGGGACTGTCTCTGGAGAACGTGACGGACATCGTGCTCTCGCACGGCCACAATGACCACACGGGCGGTCTGCGGGCTTTTTGGGCCGCGCATCCCGGCACCCGCGTCCGTCTCACCTGTCACCCGGCACTCTTTGCCGACCGGCGAAACGGGGAACTGGACATCGGTCCGGATCTGACGCCGGACGAGGTCTCCCGGCACGCCGATCTGAACCTGACCGACGCTCCCCTCCGCCTGTCCGAGCACGTCACCTTCCTGGGCGCCATTCCGCGCGAGACCGGCTTCGAGGCCAAAACGCCGGTCGGGCAGCGGCGGGAACCCGGCGGCTGGACAGACGACTTTCTGCCGGAGGACTCGGCGCTCGCGCTTGAAATTCCAGGCGGACTGTTTCTGCTTCTCGGCTGCTCGCACAGCGGCGTATGCAACATTCTCGCCCGTGCGAAATCACTTTTCCCCGGACAGCCCGTGCGCGGTCTGCTCGGCGGAATGCACCTTCTGTCTCTGGACGAGAACACCGCCCGCGTGCGCGATACGCTCGCGCGCGAACCGCTCGAGGCGATCTATCCCTGCCACTGCACCTGCTTCGACGTGCGTGCCGAGCTGAGCCGCACACTGCCTGTGCGGGAGGTCGGCGTCGGGCTGAACCTTTCCTGGTGATTGCTTGCAAATTCTCCCCCGCGTCTGTATAATAGTGGAAAGAAGAAAGGAAGTCGGTATGGGATGAACAAGGAACTGCTGCGCACGATCAAGTATCTGCTCTTCACAGCCTCGGCGGGTCTCATCGAGATCGGAAGCTTCACGCTCATGAACGAGCTGCTCCACTGGAGCTACTGGGTGTGCTATCTCATCGCGCTTGTGCTGTCCGTGCTCTGGAACTTCACGTTCAACCGGCGCTTCACCTTCAAAAGCGCCGCCAGCATCCCCAAGGCGATGGCGCTCGTCTTCGCCTATTACTGCGTGTTCACGCCGCTCTCCACGCTGCTCGAGCACCAGCTGACCGACAACCTCGGCTGGAACGAGTACGTCGTCACGCTCATCAACATGCTGCTGAACGTCTCGACCGAGTTCCCCTATCAGCGGTTCGTGGTCTTCCGCAAGAGCCTCGACACGAACAGCCTCGCCCAGAAAAAGCCGCAGGAGAAGCCGGATGCGCTATAAATGCCTGGTCTTCGACCATGACGACACTGTGGTGAACAGCACCGCGACGATCCACTTTCCCTCGTTTCTGGAATATCTGAAGCTGGTGCGCCCCGGCATGAGCTACACGCTCGAGGAGTACTTCCGCAAGAATTTCGACCCCGGCATCATGAGTCTTTTCCAGGATGAGCTCGGATTTACAGACGAAGAGCTCGAGAATGAATTTACCTTCTGGAAATCCTACGTCAGGACGCGCGTGCCGAAGGCCTATCCCGGCATCCGCGAGATCCAGGAGCGGCAGAAGCGCGAGGGCGGGCTCGTCTGCGTCGTCTCGCACTCAATGGAGCAGACGATCCTCCGCGACTACCGCGAAAACGGTCTGCCAACGCCTGACCGCATCTTCGGCTGGGACTACCCCGCCGAGCAGCGCAAGCCTTGCCCCTACCCCATCGAGCAGCTCGAGCGGGAGTTCGATCTCCGGCCGGAGGAGCTGCTTGTGATCGACGATCTCAAGCCCGGCTACGACATGGCCTGCGCCTGCCGCGTGCCGTTCGCGGCCGCGGGCTGGGCCAACGACATCCCGGAGATCGAGCGCTTCATGCGCGCGAACTGCGACTTCTATTTCAAAACCGTGCCGGAGCTGGCCGCGTTTTTGGCGGGAGGTACAAGTGGAGATCAGGCGATTTGAAGAGCGGTACGCCGAGGCGGCCGCCGCGCTCGTGCGGCGGAATCTGCTCGAGGTGAACAGCCGCGACTACGGCCTTGCCGCGATGGAGTCGTTCGCCGCCTCC
>Ga0163159_1002435_pt1 | contig 15209 bp, 10 predicted proteins | sample BioMet9_FD_108702 | JGI IMG/M metagenome (GOLD analysis project Ga0163159, IMG submission 108702) | Microbial communities from bioreactor (seeded with sewage sludge) at Lawrence Berkeley National Lab, California, USA - Biofuel... | ecosystem: Engineered > Bioreactor > Anaerobic > Unclassified ... | reverse complement strand
GGCCAGGGCTGGCACGACTGGCGCGTCGTTCCGCACGAGCCGTTCCTCATCGAGCCGGCCTCCGCGGTTCTGCACTACGCGCAGATGATGTTCGAGGGCATGAAGGCCTACCGCAAGCCCGACGGCACCATCCAGCTCTTCCGTCCGGACCGCAACATCGCGCGCATGAAGAACACCTGCGAGCGCATGTGCATGCCGGAGATTCCGGGCGATCTGTTCCTCGCGGGAGTCAAGGCCGTCATCGAGGCCGACAAGGATTGGGTGCCCTCCGCGCCCAACACCGCCATGTACATCCGACCCTTCTGCTTCGGCGACGAGGTCTCCTTCTCCGTGCTGCCCGCCAAGCACTATAAGTTCATGATCATCCTGAGCCCGACGGGCTCCTACTACGCGGCCAACAACGCCGGCCTCACCACGACCCGCATCTACGTCGAGGATCAGTACATCCGCGCGGCGCAGGGCGGCACCGGCTACGCCAAGGTCGGCGGCAACTACGGCGGCGGCATGCGCGCCTCGCGCAACGCTCTTCAGTACCACTGCAAGGACGTGCTCTGGCTCGACGCGAGAGATCACAAATACGTCGAGGAAATCGGCACCTCCAACGCCTTCTTCCGCATTGACGACGAGGTTATCACGGCGCCGCTCGATTCGGGCACGATCCTGCCCGGCATCACGCGCGACTCCGTTCTGCAGCTGCTGCGCAAATGGGGCGTCAAGGCTTCCGAGCGCAGGCTCTCCATCGACGACATTCTGAAGGCGTCGAAGGAAGGCCGTCTGCAGGAGGTGTTTGCCTCCGGCACCGCCGCCGTCATCTCCCCGATCGGCTGGCTGACCTACGAGGGCAAGGACTACGATGTCGCCGACAACAAGGTCGGTCCCGTCGCGCAGCGCCTGTATGACACACTCTACGGCATGCAGACCGGCACCGTGCCCGACGACATGGGCTGGACCTACCCGCTGGGCTTCTGAGCCATCCGGCGTCCAAGCTGCCGCCTGAACGAAATAGGAAAGGGACGCCGTCCGGCGTCCCTTTTTTTGCCCGCCATCCGGAAAAAGGCTGCCCGGGCGGCTGTTTCCCTGGCTCTGGGTCGCGGCTGGCCAGGGCCGCGGCGAAAGCCGCTGTCTCCTCCGGAGCGCCGGTGCGGGCTGCCGCCCCGTCGCAGTCAAATATCTGGATGACCGCCATGCTCCGCTCACATACGGTGTCTTTCATCCGGTCATTCTGCTGCCGACAGGCTTCTGCAAAGACAGCGAAACGCTTTCCGATATTCTGGTCCACGTGCTCGGACACATCCGGCGCTTTGACTGTCCACTCAAGTATCTGCTGCTCTTCTGTCTGTGCCTCAACTGGTACAATCCTGTCGTCTGGATAATGGAATATTGCGCCCAGCGGGATATTGAACTGGCCTGCGACGAGGCGGTTCTGTATCGTCTCGGCGGCGACAGGCGCAGGCCCTGCGCGATGACGCTTCTGGATCTGATCCACGTACAGACAGCGCCGCCGCTCTCCAGCGGTTTCGGCAAGAGCGCCACGGAAGAAAGGATCCAGGCGATTATGAAAACAAAACGGATTCCGGCAGCCGTCACCGTTCTGGTGCTGCTGGCCGTCGTCAGCCTGCTGGCCGCGGTTGCCGTGCAGGCCGCCCCATCCGTCAAAACAGCCTCCCGCACGGAGGAAACAGCGCAGGCGGAGCCCGCCGCTCCGGCCGGACCGTCTGTAAAATCTTCGGAGACACAGCCGGCGCAGGCGGAAACGGCTGCTCAGGAACGTGAATCTGTTTCGTCCGGGTCGGCTGTCTCAAAAACCGCGCAGGCCGCCCGCATGTGGGTTTTCCCGCTGGAGCAGACGAAGCCTGAAATTCTGTGTCCGTTCGGCATTTTCGTTCACCCCGTCTACGGATACACCGCCCGTCACAACGGCGTCGATCTGGCTGCGGACGAGGGTGATGCCATTCTGGCCGTGTCGGACGGTGCGGTAACGGAGGCCGCCTTCAGTGAAATTTACGGCAACTATATCCTGATCGAACATCAAAACGGCTATGTTTCCCAATATCAGCACTGCAGCGCGCTGTATGTGCAGAAAGGAGATTCCGTGCTTCGGGGTCAGCAGATCGCAGCCGTGTGTCAGACAGGCTGGGTCACCGATTCGCATCTTCACCTGTCCATTCTCAAAGACGGGGAAGCCGTCGACCCGATGGTTCTCCTCGGATGACTGCGTTTTTACACAAACAACCAGTAAAAATGCGGCAATTCTGCGGGTCAGCTCTTGCCCTGTAAAAAATCGGGGGCTTCCGTCCGGAAGCCCCCGATCGTCTTTTTTATAAAAGGTATTCTCCGTCCTCCCGGCGGCGGATGCTCCCGGCGTAATAGGCGCCCATGGCGCGCACCAGATATTCCGGATCGAGCGCGCCGGCCGTCTCAAACGACGAGTGCATGGCCAGCTGGGCAAGCCCGATGTCCACCGTGTTGACGGACACCTGCGCGTTTGAGATATTCCCGAGCGTCGAGCCGCCCCGCATGTCGGAGCGGTTGGCAAACGTCTGCACCGGCACCCCCGCTTTGAGACAGACCTCGCGGAAGAGGGCCGACGAAACCGCATCCGTCGTGTAGTGCTGATTGGCGTTGTATTTGACGACCACGCCGCCGTTCATGTACGGGCAGTTCCGGGAGTCGGCGTACTCCGGGTGATTCGGATGCTGTGCGTGGGCGTTGTCGGCAGAGACGAGGAAGCTCTGCGCAAGCGCCATGCGATACTCCTCCTCCGTCCGGCCGAGCGAGGAACAGATCCGCCGCAGGGTGTCGGCCAGGAACGTGGAGTCCGCACCCTGTTTGGTGAGACTCCCAACCTCTTCGTTGTCGAAAATGACGCAGACCGGTACGCTTCGGCTCTCCTGCGCGGTCAAAAAGCCCCGCAATATGCCATATGCACACTCCAGATCATCCAGCTTCGGCGAGGCGATGAACTCTTCCGACGCGCCCAGAAACACACCGGGCTGGCGGTTATAGAGAAAGAGGTCGCTGCCCAGCACGTCTTCCGCGCGGACGCCCGCCGCCTCCGCGATCATGGCGGAGAGTTTTCCCCCGCTCTCCGGTCCGCCCAGCAGCGGCACGAGATCGACATTCGCCAGATACTTGAACCCATCGTTCACTTCCCGGTTCATATGAATGGCGACACTGGGAATCATCAGCAGATCCCGGTCGAGCGCGACAAGCTTCTGGGCGATCCGGTCCTCCTCCCGCACCATCACGCGGCCTGCGACCGAGAGCGGACGGTCAAACCAGCTGGCCATCAGCATGCCGCCGTAGGGCTCGGTGTTGAGCCGCAGATAGTGCGCGTCCGCCAGCTCCGGATTTTCCTTGAGCTTGAAGGTCGGCGCGTCGCTGTGGGCGGCCGCCATCTGAAAGCCAGGAAAATCCCGCGCCGGAACGCGGAACGCGAGAATGGACGAATCGTTTCGTGCGGTGAAATACCGTCCGCCCTCGCGCAGCTGCCAGGGCTCCCATTCGCGCAGTTCGCGGTATCCGGCCTCCAGCAGGGCTCTGCGGATATTTTCCACCGCATGATAGCAGCTGGGGCTCTTTCCGATGAATTCCAGCAGATTTTCTGCCGCCGGATTTCTCATGACACGCACTTCCTTTGTCTTTTTTTCTGTTATACCATGTTTCCCTGTCCGCCGCAAGAGGTCTTTGCGGAAGGGGTTTCCCTGCGGCGCGGAATGTGCTATGATAAGAAACAGAAATTTTATAGAAACGGGAGAATCGCCATGAAAAAAACGGTGCTCAGAAAATACGCGCGGCTCATCGCTCAGTGCGGTGTCAATGTCCAGAAGGGGCAGGAAGTCTTTATTCTTGCGGAACTGGACCAGCCGGAGTTCGTCAAAATGGTTGTGGAGGAATGTTACAGGCTCGGCTCCAAAAAGGTCGTCGTGGACTGGCAGTATCAGCCTCTGCAAAAAATCCACGTCCGCAGCCAGAGTCTTGCCACCATGTCCGAGCTCTCCAACTACGAAGAGGCACGCTGGCAGCATTATGTCGATGTCATCCCCTGCCGCATCTATCTGCTCTCCGAGGATCCCGACGGTCTGCGCGGCATCAATCAGGAGAAGATGGCCAAGGCCCAGCAGAAGTGGTATCCCATCGTGAAAAAATACCGCGATCAGATCGAGAACAAATATCAGTGGTGCATCGCGGCCGTGCCGGGCAGGGCCTGGGCCAAGAAGCTCTTCCCGGAGCTGCGCGCGTCGCAGGCCGAGGAAAAGCTGTGGGAGGCCATTCTTTCGACGAGCCGCGTGACGGATGACCCCATCGCGGCCTGGAAGCAGCACAACGAGGATCTGGCCGAGCGCTGCCGCTACCTGAACGGGCTCTCGATCCGCTCCCTGCACTACACGAGCGCCAACGGCACCGATCTCACAGTCGGCATGATTCCCGAAGCGCAGTTCTGCGGCGGCGGCGAGATGAGCCTGCAAAACATCTATTTCAACCCGAACATTCCCTCTGAGGAGTGCTTCATTTCCCCGATGCGCGGTCAGGCCGAGGGCATCGTCTATTCGACCAAGCCCCTGTCCTACCAGGGCCAGCTGATCGACCGCTTCTGGATCCGCTTCCATGAGGGCCGGGCTGAGGAATGGCACGCGGAGGAAAACGAGTCGCTTCTGTCCAAGATCATCACCATGGACGAGGGCAGCCGCTATCTCGGCGAGTGCGCGCTCGTCCCCTACGACTCTCCCATCCGCGAATCCGGCCTGCTCTTCTACAACACGCTGTTCGATGAAAATGCCGCGTGCCACCTGTCGCTCGGCATGGGCTTCGCCGACACCATCCGGGATTACCAGAACCGCACGCTGGACGAATGCCGCCAGCTCGGCGTCAACGACTCGATGGTGCACGAGGACTTCATGATCGGCTCGAAGGACCTTTCGATCGACGCCGTCTGCGCGGACGGGCGCACGGTGCCCATTTTCAAGGGCGGCAACTGGGCGTTTTAGGCCTCAAACAGGAGGAAACACATGCGGAACCGACCAGGCGAGCTCTTTGCCGACCACCTGATCCTGGAGTTGGTGGTGCTGTTCAACTGTCTGCACTTCATCGTTCTGCTGGTTGCCTCCGTTCTGGATCACCGGAAGTATCTTTACTTTTCGCTGGCCTTCACTTCGGCGGGCAAGCTGGGCGATCTCCTGAAATTTGTCGCTCTGTTCCTCCTGCCGACGATTCTGGCCGTCGTCTTTGCGCTTTTGCTGAACGCTGCCTCGAGGAAGCCGGCATGGCTGCGGAAATCCCTCTCGGCGCTCTGTGCCGTAACGATTCTCGCGTCTATGGCCTACGCGATCCTCTGTTCGGCCGTTTTCACCTCCATGATGCCGTTCGCCTCGCACACGGCGAAGCCGGAGTATTTTGGAAAATACGACGAAAAGGTCATGGCCAACATTCCCACGCAGAACTGTCCCGTCTCGATCACCGCCGTCCCGGACGGTGCGCAGGACTTCCGGTATTCCTATACCTTCGTCCAGACCGTCGACTACGAGTGGACCGTCAAGGCCTCCTACACAATGGAGCGCGGCGCCTACGAGACGCAGAAGGCCGCCATGCTCTCGGCTCTGAACGCCGCGTGCAGGCCCACGGTCTCCAAAACCGAAGGTCTTGCCCATTACTCAACGGGCGAATACCTGTATGAATTCGGCAGGCCGGCCACCTTCGTGAGTTTCTCCTGCGACGATGACGCGCGCAAAATATCGTTCACGCTCTCGGCCTTTGAGCCGCTGGAGTGAACAAACTGAAAACTCTTGATCCAAACGGTTGACATTGACCGTGTTTTGTGGAAAAATAGAGAAAAACCGAAAGGAATCAGGTGGCTTCATGAGCGAACAGGAATTTTTGACCGGCAAATGCCCCAAGTGCGGCGAGGAATTGAAGGTTCCCGCGAATCTGGAGCAGTTCTCCTGCCTATACTGCGGCGCGCGGCTGACACCGGAGGAGCTGGTGCAGGAGCCTGTCGCGGCGGAACCCATCGATCTTCAGGAGGCGGTGGCCAGCTACGACGCCGCTGTGGCCCGGCTCGTCGAGTGCGTCACGCGCTATCCCGGATATAACCGGAAAATCACACGGACGGAGTTTGAACCTGCGTTCGCCGCCTATCAGGCGGGCTGCCAGCCCATTTTCGAGCAGCTCAGCCGCGGCATCGAGCCTCTGGCCGAGGGTCAGAGCGAGAAGATCGCCGCTGCCGCCGAGCGGATGCTCGACGATCTGGAATCGGCCTGGCATGCCTCCCCCAAGTGGAAAAGCAAAATGAACCAGACCGGCATCATGGAGGACGACAAGATCATCATTGCCATCTTCACGGTGCCTCTCGTGCGCTATCTCAAGCTCCCCATCAGCGAGGAATTTGCCGCGCAGCTGCAGAAGAAGTGGGTCGAGCGGCACCCCAAGTCCCCGTTCTATCTGGGCGACTATGAATCCATCTCCGGCGGCTTCCGCAAAAAGTTCCTCGGCCTCTGCTTCATCACGACCGCCGTCTGCGAAGAGCAGGGCCTGCCCGACGACTGCGCCGAACTCACGGCCTTCCGCGCATTCCGCGACGGATACCTGCGTTCCTGCCCCGACGGCGAGGCGCTCATCCGCGAATATTACGACATTGCCCCCGGCATCGTCTCCTGTCTGAACGTCTGCGGCGACCGGCATGAGAACTACGCCGCCATCCGCGGTCAATATCTCGATGCGTGCTACCGCGACCTGCAGGCCGGACGCCTGGCCGAATGCAAAACCCGTTATACCGCCATGGTCCGCGACCTCGAACGGAAATATCTGTCCTGATCTTCTCGTTGAAACCCGCCCGGCATGCCGGGCGGGTTTTTTCTGTCCGGCGCTATCTTTTCCGGCCGGAATCCTGTATAATAGAGCCGCCTTATCTGAACCTTCCGAAAGGAAACGCCGAAATGCTGTTCAATTCCGTCCAGTTTCTGATCTTTTTCCCGATTGTCACCCTGATTTACTTCCTGTTTCCCAAAAAATACAGTTATCTTTGGCTGCTGGCGGCCAGCTACTATTTTTACATGTGCTGGAACCCGAAGTATGCCCTTCTGATGCTGACCTCCACGGCCATCACCTATGCCTCCGGCCTGCTCATCGAACGGGCCTCCTCCGTGCGGGGCAAGCGCTGGTGCGTGGCGGTGAGTTTCTGCGCAAATCTCGCCATTCTGTTCTTCTTCAAATACTTTTATTTTGCGCTGGACAACGTGAACGCGCTGCTTCAGCATTTTGGCTTCGCCGTCCTGCAGCCGAAGTTCGATGTCGTTCTGCCGGTCGGCATCTCGTTTTACACGTTCCAGGCGCTCAGCTACACGGCGGACGTCTATCGCCGCCGCATCCCGGCGGAGCGGAATTTTTTCCGCTACGCGCTCTTTGTCTCCTTCTTCCCGCAGCTCGTCGCGGGCCCCATCGAGCGCACGGAAAATCTTCTGCCGCAGCTGCAGAACCCGAAGCCCTTCGACTATCTGCGCGCGCGGCGCGGACTTGTCATGATGATCTGGGGATTGTTCCTGAAGCTCGTCATCGCCGACCGGGTCTCGATCCTCGTCAATCAGGTTTTCAACAATTTGCAGCAGTACGCCGGCTTTGAAATCGCGCTTGCGGTCGTCCTGTTCGCCGTGCAGATCTACTGCGACTTCGGCGGTTATTCCTGCATTGCGGTCGGCGCAGCCGAAGTATTGGGCTATTCGCTCATGGAGAACTTCCACGGCCCGTATTTCGCCGTTTCCGTCAAGGATTTCTGGCGCCGGTGGCACATTTCCCTTTCAACCTGGTTCCGCGATTACCTGTACATCCCCCTGGGCGGCAGCCGCAGAGGCCGGGTCCGCACCTGGCTCAACGTGATGATTACCTTTCTTGCAAGCGGTCTCTGGCACGGAGCGGGCTGGCATTTCATTCTCTGGGGCGGTCTGCACGGCGTCTATCAGGTCGTCGGCAGCTGGACCGAGCCTCTGCGCAGGCGCTGGCGCACGGCGCTGCACCTGGACTCCGAGCACGGCGCGTACCGCGTGTTCCGGGCGCTTGTAACCTTTGTGCTCGTCTGTTTCGCATGGATCTTTTTCCGGGCCTCGAGCGTAAGCCAGGCGCTGCTGGCCATCCGGCGCACCTTTATGACCTGGAATCCCGGGGTTTTTACCGACGGCACCATTTTCACGCTCGGCCTCGAGGCCCCCGACTTCTGGGCCGGTCTCGCCGCGATTGTGATTCTGTTCCTTGTCGACGCGCTCTCGCAGCGGTATGACCTGCGCGCCATGCTGGAGAACAAAAGCCTGTTCGTCCGCTGGCCCGTCTATCTTCTGCTGATTTTCACGGTGCTGATCTTCGGCATCTACGGTCCGCAGTACAGCGCCGGCGCATTTATCTATTTCCAGTTCTAAAGGAGGCGCCCCGAATGAAACACAAGACTCTGCGGCGCCTCTGCGGCGTTCTGGCATTTGTGCTGCTTTTTTCCTTCCTTTTCTCCGGCGCGTCCTACGTCCTGCGCGACAAGCGCTACGCGGCCAATGCATCCGTCATTTATGCCGAGAAGAAAAATTCCATCGACGTTGTCTTTGCCGGTTCGAGCCACATGCTCAACGGCATCTATCCTCTGGAGGTCTGGGACAAGACCGGCATCGCCAGCTGCAATATCGCTCAGAACGGCCAGATCATCCCGGAGACCTATTACGCGCTCATGGAGTGCTTCCGCTATCAGTCGCCGAAAGTCGTTGTACTGGATGTGTACAAGATGGTGGAGAGCGCCAAAATGGGCCTCACCGTCTCCTTCCACTTCACCGTGGACAGCATGCGTCTCGGGCTTCCCAAGCTCCGCGCAATTTTCGACCTTGTACCCGCCGATCAGCGGGCGGAGTATCTCGTCGATCTCATCACCTATCACACGCGCTGGAAGGAGCTCACGGAGAGCGACTGGAAACCGCTCGACACCACACTCAAGGGCTCCGAGATGCTCTTTGACACTGTCTCCAACGCGGGCTATGTTCCCTGCGCCGAAACGGACACCGCGCCCGTGAACGACGTAGCCATGGATTATCTCAGCCGCATCGTCGCGCTCTGCAAGAAGCACGGTGCCCAGCTTCTGCTCGTCGCGCTGCCGTTTACCGACACGGAAAACGATGGCCTGAAGCGCCAGCAGACAGTCAACGCAGTCGAGGTCTGGGCCGGGGAGCAGGGCATTCCCTTCCTCAATTATATTTATTTAAATAATGTAACAAAGATTGATTTTTCCACCGACTACTACGACGCCTACCACCTCAACGATCGCGGCGCTCTGAAGATCACCGATCAACTGGCGCAATACCTGTCGGAGCACTATGATCTTCCCGACCGCCGGAATGAGGCGGACTACGCCTCCTGGGACGACGCCGCGGCTGTCTACCAGGCACGGCTCGAGCAGGGCGCCGCCGCCAGCTGAATCCTTTTCCCGCAGCATTCGCTGCGGGATTTTTTTATTGGGTAAAATTTTTCGCTCTGGAAATTGAATATTTGTCATAAATGTGGTACGCTAGGTAAAAGTGTATATATGCAGTTAAAAATGAAAGCAGGAAGGATTTACAACATGAAGTTTTCTGAAATGCCCTATCAGCGCCCCGATCTTGACCGTATTCGTGTGCAGATTGACGAAATTCGCGGCCGCATTGAGCGGGCCGCTTCAGCCCAGGAGCAGATCGCAGCCTATTCCGATTTCGAAACGCTCTATCGCGGCGCCGAAACCATGCTGACGATCGCCTATATCCGTCATTCCATCGATACCCGCGATCCGTTCTATGATGGCGAGCAGAATTTCTCCGACGAGACCATGCCGCTTCTGGAGGAGCTGGTGCAGACCGTCAATCTCGCCATGCTGCATTCCGCGTTCCGCCCCGCGCTCGAGGCGCATTACGGCTCTCTGCTGTTCCGGAATCTCGAGATCGCCGTACGCGCGTTTTCGCCCGAAATTCTCCCGCTCATGCAGGAGGAAAACAAGCTCGCCTCGCAGTATCAGAATCTCTACGCCTCCGCGATGGTGGACTTCCGCGGCGAAAAGCTGCCGCTGCCGAAGCTGGGCCCCTACAAGGAGTCGACCGACCGCGCCACCCGCCGCGAGGCCTACGAGGCCGAGGGCCGCTTCTTCGACGAGCACCAGCAGGAGCTCGACGAGCTCTACGGCAGGCTCGTCCGCTGCCGCAACGCGCAGGCGCGCAAGCTGGGCCACGAAAACTATCTGCAGCTGGGCTACGACCGCCTGGGCCGCAACTGCTACTCGATCGCCGATGTCGCGGCCTTCCGCGATCAGATCGCCAGCGACCTTGTCCCCATCGTCGCTTCCGTTAAAAACGATCAGAAAGCCCGTCTGGGGGTGGAGCATCTTTACTACTACGACGACACCGTCCTCTTCCCGGACGGCAACGCCAGACCCCAGGGCACGCCCGACGAGATCCTCGCCGCCGGCAAAAAAATGTACCATGAGCTCTCGCCGGAGACAGCCGAGTTCATCGACGCCATGTTTGACGCCGATCTCTTCGACGTCCTCTCCAAGCCCGGCAAGGCCCCCGGCGGCTACTGCACGAGCCTGCCCGACTACCGGCTGCCCTTCATCTTCTCCAACTTCAACGGCACCTCCGGCGACGTCGACGTGCTGACGCACGAGGCGGGCCACGCCTTCGCCGATTTCCGCGCCTACAAGTACAACTATCCGCGCGCGCTCCAGAGCCCGAACATGGAGTCCTGCGAGTGCCACTCCATGTCGATGGAGTTTCTGACGCAGGACTACCACCGCTATTTCTTCGGTCCCGCGACCGAAAAATACGAGCTCGGCCACTGCGAGGACGCGCTCATCTTCATTCCCTACGGCTGCATGGTCGACGAGTTCCAGCATCTCATGTACGAAAACGAGGACCTGACGCCCGAGGAGCGCAACGAGACCTGGCTGCGGCTCGAACGGAAGTACCGCCCGTGGATCGACTTCGACAATCTGCCGTTCTACGGCCGCGGCTCCGGCTGGCAGCGCCAGCTGCACATCTACCTCTACCCCCTCTACTACATCGACTACTGCATGGCGCAGACCGTCGCCTTCCAGTTCTGGATCCTCTCGCGGCACGACCGCGCGGACGCCTGGAAACGCTACCTGCGCTTCGTCGACGCGGGCGGCACCAAGACCTTCCGCGAGCTCTGCGAGGATTCCGGCATCGACGTTCCCTACGAGCCAGGCTGCATCCGCCGCATCGGCAGCGCCGTTTCCGAGTGGATTTCCGCCTGTCGGCTCTAAGGGAAATTTGCCCCATGGTAGAATTTTGGAAGGGGTTCTGCGGAAAAACAGTTGAATTTATACCCGCGCTCTGATAAAATGAACGGGACACCCGTACACTGCAGGCAAAAGTGTCCGCATATCGCGCACGTTTGGCCGGGAGACGGGTATTTTGGCAGCGGGAGGCGCGGCAGGATGGTCACGAGAAAGTACACGTCGGACTACCGGCTCGAGAACAGCGTCGACCCGAAATCTGGCCGTCTCGTCACGCGCCCCGTCTATCGGGGCGACTGGTACGGCTTTCTGGAGCCTCCCGAGACGGTCGCGCGCACGCGCAAAACCTATCTCGTCTGCACCGGCGCGGCCGCGCTGGCCTTTTTGGCGGCGCTCAGTCTGAACGCCCCCGCCACGCGCGTTCTCTACGTGCTGCTGCCGTTCGCGCTGCTGCTCTTCCCCGTCTACTACGCGGCCGCGGGCTGCCGCCGTCTCGTGACGGCCGGCGAGCGGATGACGCGCGAGCACCGCGACAAGATCTACGACCGGCTCTGCTCCGCGACGCTTTTTCTCATGATCTTCTCGGGCGCCTCGGCCCTGGGCCACGCGGTCATGTGGGCCCTGCGGGGCGAGAGCGCGCGCGACGCGATCTTTCTAGCTCTGACGCTCGTGATCTTTGCGGCGGGACTCGTCATGTTCCGCGCGCGGCGTCTTCTGCGCCTGGAAAAAACCGGCACGGCGCGGGAGGACGAAGCATAAGGGTATATTTCGGCGCGGCGTCCGCCGCAGCCGCAAATATAAATCTTTTAGGAGGGAAAAAAATGAAAACAACCACCACAAGACTGGTAGCGCTGCTGCTGGCCCTCGTTATGGCGCTTTCCGTTCTCGCCGGCTGCTCCAAGAAGGCTGAAGAGACGACCAGCTCCACGCCTGCGGCTTCCGCCAGCGCGAGCGCTTCGGCATCCGCCAGCGCCAGCACTTCCGCCCCCGCCGAAGAGGCCAAGAACGACACGCTTGTCGTCGCGACCGGCGACTTCTCGCAGAAGTTCTCCGCCTTCTTCGAAACCACCGCATACGACATGTACATTGCCAACAACATGAACGGTCTGGCGCTTCTGAACTCCGACCGCGAAGGCAACGTTGTCCTCAAGGGCATCGAGGGCGAGACCCGTGCGTACAACGGCACGGATTACACCTACTACGGCCTCGGCGACTGCGACGTTGTCCAGAACGACGACGGCACCGTCGATTATAACATCACCATCCGCGACGACGCCAAGTTCGAAGACGGCACGCCGATCACCATCGACGACGTCATCTTCAGCATGTACGTCTACTGCGACCCGACCTATGACGGAGCCGCCACCATGTATGCCCTTCCGATCGAAGGCATGGAAGACTATCGCTCCGGCATGCAGACCATGGCGAACCTCATCATCGCCAACGGCCGCGACAACCCCACCTCGACCTTCTTCACCGAGGACGAGTACAACGAGTACTGGGCTGCCGTCGACAAGGCCGGCGTTGACTTTGTCAACAGTATTTTTGAGGCCTGCAAGGACTACGGTGCCACCACCGTGGGCGAGGCCATGAATCTTTGGAACTATCCGGACGTCGCCAAGGACGCCACCCCGGAGGATTGCTGGAAGGCCATCGAGACCGCCTACAACGGCGACCTTGCCACCGCCAACACCACCGAGCAGGCTTCCGTCGACCTCTTTGACGCCATCAACGGCTATCTGGGCGACGACGCCACCAAGTTTGCCACCGGCATTCAGACCGGCGAAGGCGCCGACTATATCTCCGGCATCAAGAAGACCGGCGATTACAGCATGACCCTCCACATGACGAAGGTCGATGCCACCGCCATCTATCAGCTGACCATGGTCGTCTCCCCGCTGAATTACTACGGCGATCCCGCGAACTACGACTTCGACGCGCACAAGTTCGGCTTCACCAAGGGCGATCTGTCCCCGATGAAGGCTGTCGGCACCGTCCCCAAGGGCGCCGGCGCGTACAAGTTCGTCTCCTATGAGAACGGCACCGTCACCCTGGAAGCCAACGAAAACTACTTCCTCGGCTGCCCGAAGATCAAGACCATCCTCTTCAAGGAGACCTCCGCTGCCGATATGCTGACCGGCATCTCCACCGGCACCTATGATCTGACCGCCGACGACACCTTCAACACCGATGCCGTCACCTCGATCAAGGGCTACAACTCCAACGGCGAGCTCAACGGCGATGTCTACACGGTCTACACCGTTGACAACCTCGGCTACGGCTACCTCGGCATCAACGCCAACCTCGTCAAGGTCGGCGACGACTCCGGCTCCGACCAGTCCAAGGATCTCCGCAAGGGCATTGCCACCCTGCTGGCCGTCTACCGCGACACCGTCATCGACTCCTACTACGGCGATCTCGCCAACGTCATCCAGTACCCGATCTCCAACACCTCCTGGGCGGCTCCCAAGCCCGCCGACGAGGGCTATTCGATCGCGTTCTCCAAGGACGTCGACGGCAAGGATCTCTACACGAGCGACATGACCGACGAGCAGAAGTACGACGCGGCCCTGCAGGCCTCCATCGGCTTCTTCAAGGCCGCCGGCTACACCTGGGACGACGCCGCCAAGAAGTTCACTGCGGCTCCCGCCGGTGCTTCCATGTCCTACGAAGTCATCATTCCGGCTGACGGCAGCGGCGACCATCCCGCCTACGGCATTCTGACCAATACCAAGGACGCCCTGGCCTCCATCGGCATCACGCTGGAAATCAACGACGTCTCCGACGGCAACATCCTGTGGGACGGCCTCGACGCCGGCACCGTGGAGATGTGGGCCGCCGCCTGGCAGGCCACGCCCGATCCCGATATGTACCAGATCTACTACTCCAAGAACATTCCGGAAAACGGCGGCACCAACCACTATCACATCCAGGATGCGCAGCTCGACAAGCTGATCGTCGACGCCCGCTCCTCCGTTGACCAGTCCTTCCGCAAGGCCACCTACAAGGATTGCCTGAACATCATCCTTGACTGGGCCGTCGAAATCCCGAACTACCAGAGACAGAACGCGACGCTTGTCTCCACTGAGCGCGTCAATACCGCCACGATGACGCCCGACATCACCACCTTCTGGGGCTGGATGAACGACATCCAGAACCTGGAGATGAATTGATCTGTTTTTCCTGCGCAAACTAACAGACTGATCAGGGTATAACCTCCGTGCCAGCAGGCGCTGCGGCGCCTGCTGGCATTGGAGTCTTGAAACCGCAGGACGCGCGGTACCCAAATACTGTAAACGATAGGTAGGAGACAACTGGAATGTCGAAATTCATATTAAAAAGAGTTCTAACGTCCTGTCTCATCTTCTTCTTTGTGATGTTCATCATCTACGCCCTGATGTATTCTCTGCCCACCAGCTATGTTGAGAAAACAGCGCGTCAGCTGTCTCAGAAGCCCGGCACGCAGAAAAGCTATACGGAATGGCTGACAGAGCTGAACGCACAATACGGCATGGACAAGGACGTCGTGAGCGGGTATTTTACCTGGCTCGGTTCGGCCGTACAGGGCCATTTCGGCGACAGCTGGCAGTACACCATCCCCGTCACCGAGGAATTCCACAGAACCATCTGGTACAGCTTTGCCCTCGGCCTCGTGGCCTTCATTTTTGAAATTCTCATCGCCATCCCGCTCGGCGTGGTCGCCGCAAAGAAGCAGTACAGCATGACGGACTATACCGTCACGGTGCTGGCCATGATCGGCATCTCCATGCCGACCTTCTTCCTGGCGACGCTTTTAAAACTGGTCTTTGCCGTCAAACTCCGGTGGTTTGACATCAGCGGCATGATGGGCCGCAACTATCATCTGCTCTCCCCGACGGGACAGTTCTTTGATATTGCCAAGCACTTCGTCCTGCCCGCCCTCACTTTGATTATTATCGGCATCGGTGGTCTGATGCGTTACACCCGT
>Ga0163159_1002433_pt1 | contig 15213 bp, 16 predicted proteins | sample BioMet9_FD_108702 | JGI IMG/M metagenome (GOLD analysis project Ga0163159, IMG submission 108702) | Microbial communities from bioreactor (seeded with sewage sludge) at Lawrence Berkeley National Lab, California, USA - Biofuel... | ecosystem: Engineered > Bioreactor > Anaerobic > Unclassified ... | reverse complement strand
CGACGAGGAGAAGATCGAGATGTGCCGCGTCGTCTCCGCCGCGGGCGCCGACTTCATCAAGACCTCGACCGGCTTCTCGACCGCGGGCGCGACCTTCCACGACGTCGAGCTGTTCGCGAAGCATGTCGCCCCCGGCGTCCGCATCAAGGCGGCCGGCGGCATCTCATCGATCGAGGACGCGGAGAAGTTCATTGAGCTCGGCGCGTCCCGCCTCGGCACGAGCCGCATCGTAAAGATCGTCAAGAAGCAGAAGGCCGAGAGCGGATATTGATCGTTCCGCGCTGCCGCACATCCATTAAACACACTGAAATTTTGAAAGAGAGGTCCCATCGACATGGCCAACTATCCGACTCCGCACATCAACGCCGCTCCCGGCGATTTTGCGCAGACCGTTCTGATGCCCGGCGATCCGCTGCGCTCCCAGTTCATCGCGGAAAACTTTCTCACGGACGCGAAGCTCGTCAACAACGTGCGCGGCGTCCAGGGCTATACCGGCACCTACAAGGGGACGAAGGTCTCCGTCATGGCCTCCGGCATGGGCATGCCCTCCATCGGCATCTATTCCTATGAGCTCTACAACGTGTTCGGTGTCGAGAACATCCTGCGCATCGGCTCTGCCGGCGCGCTGAAGGAGTCCATCCGCGTCCGCGACATCGTGATCGCCCAGGGAGCCTGCACCGACTCCCGCTGGGCCGAGCAGTACCACCTCGCCGGCACCTTCGCCCCGATCTCGGACTTCACTCTGCTCGAGACCTGCGTGAACACCGCGCGCGAACGGAACCTGCCCTATCACGTGGGCAACATCCTCTCGTCCGACCGCTTCTACGGCGACGACGGCGAGCGCCCCGACGTGCTCAAGGCCACCCACGGCTGGATCAAGATGGGCGTCATGGCCGTCGAGATGGAGGCCGCCGCGCTCTACATGAACGCCGCCCGGCTGGGCAAGCGCGCGCTCGCGCTGTGCACGATCTCCGATCATATCCTGACCGGTGAGTCCTGCTCGGCGGAGGAGCGTCAGAATTCCTTTACCCAGATGATGGAGCTCGCCCTGGAAACGGCGAAGAAACTGGAGAAATAAGCTATGAAACGCATTTTTCTGATCGTACTCGACTCCTGCGGCGTGGGCTATGAGCCGGACGCCGCGGATTTCGGCGATGTCGGCGCCGACACGCTCCGCACCTGCGCGACCTCCGCCCGGTTCGACATGAAAAACCTCGTCGCGGCTGGCCTCGGCAATCTCGACGGCATCGACTACCTGCCGAAGGCGGCGCATCCCACGGCCGCGCTCGCGCGGCTGCAGGAGCTCTCGCGCGGCAAGGACACCACGATCGGCCACTGGGAGATCGCGGGCATCGTCTCGCCCACCCCGCTGCCCACCTATCCGGACGGCTTCCCCGAGGAGGTGCTGGAGCCCTTCCGCAGGGCCACCGGCCGCGGCGTTCTGTGCAACAAGCCCTATTCCGGCACTGAGGTCATCAAGGACTACGGGCGGCAGCACGTCGAGACGGGCGATCTCATCGTCTACACCTCGGCCGACTCCGTGTTCCAGATTGCGGCGCACGAGGCGGTCGTACCGCCCGAGCAGCTGTATGAATATTGCCGCGCCGCCCGCCAGATCCTGCAGGGCAGGCACGGCGTGGGCCGCGTCATCGCCCGTCCGTTCGAAGGCGAATGGCCGTACAGCCGCACGACGCGCCGCCACGATTTCTCCCTCGAGCCCCCGCGCGAGACGATGCTCGACGCCGTCGTGAAGGCGGGACAGAGCATGATCGCCGTCGGCAAGATCCACGACATTTTCGCGGGCCGCGGCATGACCGAGTTTACCTACACCGCGGGCAACGCCGACGGCATGGCCAAAACGCTCGAGATTGCGGACCGCAGCTTTCAGGGCCTCTGCTTCGTGAACCTCGTGGACTATGATATGCTCTACGGCCACCGCCGCAACATCGACGGCTACGCCGCCGCGCTCACGGAGTTCGACCGCTGGCTGCCCGAGCTGCTCAAGAAGTGCGGCCCGGACGATCTGGTGATGATCACCGCCGATCACGGCTGCGACCCCGGCTATCTGAAGCACACCGACCACACGCGCGAGTACATCCCGCTCATCATGCTGGGCAGCGGCATCCGTCCCGTGAATCTCGGCACGCGGCCGGGCTTCTGCGACATCGCCGCGACCGTGACGGAGCTGCTGGGCGTCCCCTATGAGACGCCGGGCAGGAGCTTCGCCAAAGAACTTCTGTAAAGGAGAGACTGCCATGACAGCCGAAGAATTGCTGGAAAAAGCCACCGAGGCCATGGGCCGCGCCTATGCGCCCTATTCCGGCTACAAGGTCGGCGCCGCGCTGCTCGCAAAGAGCGGCCGCGTCTATCAGGGCTGCAATATCGAGAACGCCTCGTTCACCCCGACCATCTGCGCCGAACGCACCGCCTTCTTTAAGGCGATCTATGAGGGCGAGCGCGCGTTCGAGGCCATTGCCGTCGTGGGGGGCAAGGACGGTGTCGTCACGGGCCTGTTTCCGCCCTGCGGCGTCTGCCGCCAGGTGATGGCCGAGTTCTGCGAGCCGGATTTCCACATCATCATGGGCAAGGGCGGCGCCGCATATGAAACGGCGACGCTGCGCGAGCTGCTTCCGTTCGGCTTTTCTGCCGGAGAATACATGAGCGAGCCGGAAAACAGCGGAAATCTCGGAAACGATCGCGGAAACGGTTGATTTTCCGACGAAAGTATGTCATAATGCAATGGCGGCAGAGATGCCGCCAAGCAAATATAATTTTATTATATGGAGGAACACAAATGAAAAAGATCCTTGCTCTTGTGCTTGCGATCGTTCTCGTGGTAGGCATGGTGGCCTGCGCGTCCAACAAGACGACGACCAGCGCGACCAGCTCCACCGCGGAGACCGCTTCCGCCAGCACCAGCACGACCAGCACCAGCGCCAGCACGTCCGCCGCGACTTCGTCCGCGGCCGCCAGTGCCAGCACCTCCGCCGCCCCGGCGGAATCCGTCATCAAGAAGGTCGCCCTCGTCACCGACGTCGGCACCATCGACGACGAGTCCTTCAACCAGGCTACCTGGCAGGGCGTCAAGGAATACTGCGACAAGAACAACGTCGAGTATACCTATTATCAGCCCACCGACGACTCCAACGATGCCCGCTGCATCTCCATTGACCAGGCGATTTCCGAGGGCGCCAACGTCGTCGTCATGCCCGGCTATCTGTTCGGCGCGGCCGTTCTGACCGAGCAGGACAAGTACCCCGACGTCTACTTCATCGCGATTGATGTCGGCTCCGGCGATCTGACCCTCGATTACAAGACCTTCGCGAATCCGTCCGCCAATACCACCTGCATCACCTTCGCCGAGGAGCAGGCCGGTTATCTCGCCGGTTACTCCATCGTCGAGGACGGCTATACCAAGCTCGGCTTCCTGGGCGGCATGGCTGTTCCCGCCGTCATCCGCTACGGCTATGGCTATCTCCAGGGCGCGCGTGACGCCGCCAAGGCCATGGGCGTCGATGTCTCCGTCAACTACACCTACGGCGGCCAGTTCTTCGGCGACGACACCATCACCGCCAAGATGGAGGGCTGGTACTCCAACGGCACGCAGGTCGTGTTCGCCTGCGGCGGCGGCATCTACACCTCCGCTGTCGAAGCTGCCAACATGTACAAGGGCAAGGTCATCGGCGTCGACGTTGACCAGAGCAGCATCGATCCGTGCATCATCACCTCCGCGTTCAAGGGCCTGCAGCCCACTGTCGTGACCGCTCTCACGGGCCTGGCCAACGGCGAATGGGAAACCACCTACGGCGGCAAGTTCCTGAACATGGACCTGTCCCAGGGCGATTACGTCGGTCTGCCGACCACTGACACCGCATGGCGCTTTGCCACCTGGACTGTCGACCAGTACACCGCTGTGAAGAACGACATCATGAGCGGCAAGATCACGATCGACAACAATTCCGACAACGCGCAGCCGACCGTGGACGGCATCACCGTCAACTACGTCGACTGAGTTCTGAACGCATCAAAATTCCGCGGACAGGCTGCCCGCAGAACAGCAGACTGAAAAAACCTGATTAAAAAAGGGAACGGCGCGACTTCGGTCGCGCCGTTTCTTCTTTCGCCGGCAGTCCGGCGGGAGCGCCGGAGAGGCGGTACACGCGATGCGGACGGTGTCCTACTCCGCGAGATTTTCAATTCCGTGCGTGAGCAGCTCCCCCGTCAGTTCGATGATCCGCTCGAGGGGAATCCGCTTTCCGTCGGCCACCCACTGCCGGTACATATTGTCGGAGCTCTTCGTCAGAAAGATGTTCACGATGTTCTGCTCCTCCCCCGGGAGACGGGCGTACGGATTGTGCCTGGCGCGATTGTGCTGCATGAGCGTGACGCGAAGCGTCCTGTCGAAGAGCTCCTGGTATTCCGGCGCGCACATGAGCCGTTCCACGTACGGCTCCTGGCGGCTGAAGAATTCGAAGAACACACGGTTTACCTCTTTCATGGGCATGCTCGCGGGGATCTGATCGATCTCCTTGTAGTAGGCGTTTGCAATATCCTGGATCATATCCTCGAACAGCGCCTCGATGCAGGTGTAGTGCAGATAGAAAGTTTTCCGATGGATCTGGGCCCGTTCGGCCAGCTCCTTCACCGTCATATCTGCCGGATTCATTTCCAGGATCATTTTGATGAACGTTCGCTTGATCGCCGCATTCGTTTTCTGGACGCGCAAATCGACTCTTTCAGTCTGTTCCATGGACGACACCCCCTGTGATAAGCCCCACTTTTTCAAATGTGTGGCATAAACCCCGGAATTTGAATACTGGTGCTTGCATACCGGACCTGAAAACATCATACTGCTCTTGAGACGATAAATCAACACGAGGATATTATTTTCGAGGGGACGAAGGAGGAAGGGAATTCTGCTGAAACGGGAACATGCCTGGATTCCGGCAGTCCCGGACGATACGGCTGCGGCCCTCGATTCCAAACGGAGACTTCCGCTCAAGCGTATCGGGGATGCGGTCGGCGGACCGCTGCCGCTTCCCTGCGGCCGTCGGGCGCTTTTCAGCGGCGAAGAAACTTCCGGCGGTTCAGCGGGAATCATGGGATCGGGCGTGCCGGCATGGAAAGACCGAATTTTGTCAAACAGGTTCCGGGCGATGCGCGGCTGAGGACCGAGGCCGCGGGACGGAACGCGGAGAAAGGAAAGCGTCAGGAAAACAATGGCTAAAAGATTATTGATCGTCACATCCAGTCTCAGAAAGAACAGCAACTCCGACCTGCTCGCGGACGCGTTTGCAAAGGGCGCGGAGGAGGCGGGCAATTCAGTCGAAACAGTCAGCCTGAAGGGGAAAGAGATCCGGTACTGCATCGGCTGCCTTTCCTGCCAGAGGACGGGCACGTGTGTTCTGAAGGACGATGCCGTCCGGATCGCCGAAAAGGCAAAAGACGCCGATGTGCTTGCGTTTGCCTCGCCGGTTTACTATTACAGCATTTCCGGGCAGCTGAAAACGCTGCTTGACCGTCTGAACCCTCTGTTCCCGTCGGATTACCGGTTCCGGGACGTGTACTTTCTCTCGGCGGCGTACGAGGACGGCGAGGCGGTGTTCGAAGGCTCCGTGACCGCGATACGGGGATGGGTCGACTGCTTTTCCCGGGCGAGACTGGCCGGCACGGTATTTGCCGGCGGCGCCGGCGCGCCGGGAGAGGTCAGGGGGCAGGAAGCGCTCGCAAAAGCACGCGAGCTGGGCAGAACCATATAGGGAGGAACGGACTATGGCAGGGAAACAGACAGCAGGAAGAGATCAGCTCGGCAAATTCGCCCCCAAATTCGCGGAACTCAACGACGACGTACTGTTCGGGGAGGTCTGGTCGCGGGAAGAGGAGCTCTCGCTCCGGGACCGCTCTCTGGTGACAGTCGTCGCGCTGATGTCCCAGGGACTTACGGATTCCTCCTTCCGCTTTCATCTGGAGTCCGCCAAAAAGAACGGCATCACCAGAGCGGAGATCGCGGAGGTCCTGACGCACGCGGCCTTCTATGCGGGATGGCCGAAAGCGTGGGCGGCCTTCCGCATGGCGAAGGAGGTCTGGACGGAGGACGGCCCGGAGCGGACCGACATGGAAAAGCACGCGGCATCCATGCTCTTTCCGGTCGGGGCGCCGAACGACGCCTATGCGGAATATTTTATCGGCCGGTCCTATCTGGCGCCGCTGACAGACGCCCAGGTGCCGATCCACAACGTGACCTTTGAGCCGGGCTGCCGGAACAACTGGCACATCCATCACGCGGACAAGGGCGGCGGACAGATCCTCGTCTGCGTCGGGGGATACGGCTGGTATCAGGAGGAGGGAAAACCGGCGCGGGCTCTGAAGCCGGGAGATGTCGTGAATATTCTGCCGGGCGTCAGGCACTGGCACGGCGCAAGGAGAGATTCCTGGTTCAGCCATCTCTCCATCGGCGTTCCCGGGGAGCGGGCTTCCACCGAGTGGCTGGAGCCGGTGACCGACGAGAAATATGGAAAGCTGGGCCTGTAAAGCCGATGGTTCTGCACAAGTCCGCGGTCACGCCAATGGCGCGACCGTCCAGAGGCGGGGTTTGAGCATTCGGCTTCCCGAGAGCGGGGCCGGCCCTGATTAAAACAGCGCAGTGAGCATGGCTCACTGCGCTGTTTGTGCAGAACGAGAGGCTGCGCGGGGCTTTCCTGTCCCATGCGGCGTCCTTTTATTTGCTTCCGGTGCTGCCGAAACCGCCCCGGTCCGACCCGGAGAGCGATTCCCGTTCCAGGAACGAAACGGACGGCTGATTTTCCAGGATGCGGAACTGGCACACACGGTCGCCGCGCTCGATGACAGTGTCGCGCGTGGCCCAGACCGGCATTTTCCACTCGTCGTTTGTGCCGCAGTAGCTGCCGTCCACAACGCCGACGCCGTTTGTCTGCAGGATGCCCCACTTTTTGAACGTCGAGCTGCGCGGCGCGATGTGCGCCTCGTACCCCGCGGGCAGGCGCATCGACACGCCGAGCGGGATGAGCGCGAACGTCCCGGCGCGCAGCGTCACTTCTTCAGCCGCGCGCAGATCGATCCAGTCGCCCCTGTCCGTGACTTCGAGCCGGGGCAGGTCGTCAGAAAAATAGTGAATTTCAATCTCCGCCATATCATTCTCCCTGATGCTTCAGATGTTCGTCAAAAAATGCTTCCATGGCCGCCTGAACGCGCGGCCGGTCTTTGAGATAGCTCATGGCATGCTCTGCGCCGTCGACCAGCACAAGCTTTTTCTCCGTGCGGCAGGCGTTGTAGGTCTCCTGCGACATCCGGCAGGGCACGAACGTGTCGCCCGTGCCGTGGATGAAGAGAATGGGATATTTCGTTTTCGCCACCGCGCTCAGCGTCGAGGCCCCGCGCAGGGAGTACCCCGCGAACACGCGCGTGTAGAGGTCCATCAGCAGAAGCAGCAGCTCCACCGGCAGCCATCTGTACCGCGCGCGCAGCACCGATTTCTGGATCTCGTACGGCGAGGTGAAGCCGCAGTCGGCGATGATGCCCCGCACGTTCGCATGAAAATCGTATTCGGAGGCCATCAGAACCGTCGCCGCGCCCATCGAGAGCCCGCCGAGATAGAGCGGTTCCTCGGGGCCGAGACGCTCGGTCATGGCCGTTACCCAGCTCTTTACGTCGCGCCGCTCGCGCACGCCGAAGGTGATGTACCGTCCCTCGGACGCGCCGTGACTGCGCTCGTCGGCGAGCAGGAGATTGAACCCCTGCGCCCAGTAGAAAGGCGCGGAGACCGAGAAATCGATCATGGCGCTGGAGCGGTATCCGTGAAACAGCAGCAGCGTGCCGCGCGCGTCCGGCCGCGGGACGAAGATCCCGGAGAGCTTCAGCCCGTCGTAGCTTGTGATCGTCAGCGTCTCGGGCTGGTGTTCCCGGATGAACGCCATGCCCGCCAGCATCTCGTCTGCGATCGGAGCGTAATGCGAATGCTCCAGATTTTCCCGCTTTGTAAAATCGGGCACCGGCCTGCGCACGCAGGCAAATTCGAACGAACGCCAACCCGCAATCAGAAGCAGGACCAGCAGCCCCAGAACGATCCACAGCGCAATCATGTTTTCTCCTTTCCGCGGCCCAGCCGCGCAAAAAACGGAAATGTGAGCGGCCAGAGGCAGCCGGCGGTCAGCACGACGAGAAAATACCGCACGAGATGGGCGATCTGCCCGCCGGAGAAGAGCGCGTTCAGAGGCGCCTTCAGTCCCTGCTTCACCGCGAGCAGCAGCGCGATGCCCAGAACGAGCTTCAGAATCTGGCTGTACCATGGAGCTTCCGTTTTGAAATGGAGATACCGGCTGTCCGCGAACCACACCACGAGGATTCCCAGCACCGCACCGGCGAGCGAAAAGGCGTTCTTCACGCCGGAGGCCAGATTGCTGAGGTCAACATCGGCCGGGAACGGATAGGCCGTCACGTAGACGAGGTAGGCCGCCGAGCAGAGGGCGACCGCCGCCAGAAGCAGCGGCAGGATGCGCGGGTTGGCGTCCGAGCGTTTTATGAGCGGCCAGAGCGCGAACACGAGCGCGGCCGCCGTCACAAACGCGACCGATACGTCGAGCGGCGTGTGCACGCCCAGGTACATCCGGGAAAACGGCACCAGCAGCACGAGCGCGAGACAGAGCCAGCGCGCCCACTTTTTGTCGGTCATCCGCGCGATGCCGCCCCAGGTACCGACGGCGGTCTGCGTATGGCCGGACGGGAACGAGTAGCCGCCCGCGTCGGCGCGGGCGCTCTCCACGATGGTAAAATTCGGATCCAGCACCCAGGGGCGCGGGACACGGAAGATGAGCTTGAGCGACTGGCTGAGCGTCGTCCCGAAAAAGCCGATCAGAAAGAGATAGTATCCGCCGCGCTTGCTCACGCACCAGAACAGGAACAGCGCCGCAAGCATGAAAACCGTCTCGCTGCCGAATTCCGTGATGCCCTGCATCACCGCGTTCCAGAACGGTGTTCGCACGCTCTCCAGAAGTCTCAGAAAATCCATGGAATCCCTCCTGCCGCATTGGATTGTCTGCTGCCCAGTATAGCACGTTTTGTCCCGGAATGGAACCCGGACCGCCTTCTTGCATTTTCCCGAAAAACAGCTATACTGATAAGAAAGGATTTGAAAGCGAGGCATACATTATGTTTTCCGACGAAGCGCGCTTTATTTACGAAAAGAATCAGCTCATCGAGGTGATCTGCCAGCTTCGGTTTCCCGACATTCTGAAGATCGAGGCGCAGGAGCCGTTCGAGTTTCAGGATGCCGTCCGCGGAGAATATCCCGGCTATCAGAAGAACGTCGAACAGCTTCCGCCGCAGAATGTGAACGGGAAAATGGTGCCGCAGGGCACGGTCAACAATTACCAGTTCATCGCGGCGGACGGCCAGTGGAAGATCAGCCTCACGAAGAATTTCGTCGCCCTTTCGACCCACCGCTATGCGCGCTGGGAGGAGTTCGCCAAGCGGCTCGACTTTATTCTCGCCGAATTCATCCGCATCTATTCCCCCGCCTTTTTCCACCGCGTGGGTCTGCGCTACATCAACGCCTTCAACCGCAAGACGCTCGGCCTGGAGGACAGCGCCTGGCGCGATCTCATCCAGCCCGGCTATCTGGGCCTCATGGGCGACGACGACGCGCAGGAGCGCGCGTTTCTCAAAAACGAGCAGTCGATCACCGTCGCGGTGCCCGGCGGCTCGAAGGCTAACATCAAGTGCGGCCCCGGCCTCATGCGCAAGGTCAACAACAAGACGCACGAGACGCTCGAGGAGTCCGTCTACATGCTCGACCTCGATCTCTACATGGAGGGGAACACGCCGATCAGCCGCGCCGTCCCGGCCCTGAACGTCGTCCACGGCAACGCGGGCAGCCTGTTCCGCGGCGCCATTACCGACGCGCTGCACGACGCCATGCTCCCGACGGAGGCGTAGATCGTCCCGGAATCTGCGCGGTGTCTTTTCGGAACCGGCCTGCATTTGGCGGCCTGAACCCGAAAAGGCACCGCTTTTTTTGCCTCCGGCGTTGACAAATGGGGATCGCTATGCTATAATTGCGCCAAATTACAGGAAATCTTTTGGGGAAGGAGACGTGCCAGATGCTGAATCAGAACAAAATCGTATTGATGACCGGGATGATGATGCGCAGCTGCGGCATGCGCATGCTTTGCCGCGCCGTAAAACAGGGCTCGTCTCCCGCCATGTCCAGATAACGCCGGGTCTGCATACCCGGGGAAATTGGGGCTGGAAGCAGATGGGCTTCCGGCTCTTTTTATATTTTACGAAGGATGCTGCGTCATGATTGAACTGAAAAACCTTTCCAAAACATACAACGCAGGCCAGGAAAACCAGGTCGTCGCCCTGCAGGACATCAGCCTCACGGTGGAGGACGGCGAGATCTTCGGCATCATCGGCCTGTCCGGCGCGGGCAAATCGACGCTCGTGCGCTGCATCAATCTGCTCGAGCAGCCGACCTCCGGCGAGGTGCTGCTGGACGGGCGTGATCTCACAAAGCTTTCCCGCCGGGAGCTGCTGCTGGCCAGACGCTCGATCGGCATGATCTTCCAGGATTTTAACCTTCTCGAGCAGCGGAACGTTCTGCGCAACGTGCTCTACCCGCTCGAGATCGCGGGCGTCAAGAAGGCCGACGCGCTCGCACGGGCGCGGGAGCTGCTGGCGCTGGTCGGGCTGTCGGAAAAAGAAAAAGCCTATCCCTCGCAGCTCTCCGGCGGGCAGAAGCAGCGCGTCGCCATCGCCCGCGCGCTCGCCACGAAGCCGCGCTACCTGCTCTGCGACGAGGCCACGAGCGCGCTCGACCCCAACACCACGCAGGCAATCCTCGATCTTCTGAGCGAGATCAACAGGACGCTGGGCGTCACGATCGTCGTCATCACGCACGAGATGAAGGTCATCGACCGCATCTGCACGCGCGTCGCCGTCATCGACCAGAGCCGCATCGCCGAGAGCGGCAAGGTCAGCGAGGTGTTCGTGAATCCCCGCTCCGAGATCGCGCGCGAGCTCATCCTCCAGAAGGAGCGCCAGACCGGCGAAATCCGCCACGGCAAGCGCATCCGCATCGTCTTTGACGGCACGACCTCCTACCGCCCCGTCATCTCCGAGCTGGTGCTCGCATGTCAGGCGCCCGTCAACATCATGTTCGCCGACACGCACGACGTGGGCGGCGTGGCTTACGGCCACATGATCGTGGAGCTGCCCTCGGACGAGCGGCTGCAGGAGAAGATCACCGCCTGGCTCAAGACCAGCGGCATCACCTATAACGAGGAGGCGTAAGCGATGTTTTCCGAAATGTTTCAGAAGCTCTGGTCGAACGGCATCATCCAGATCGGCATCTGGGAGACCGTCTACATGACCCTCATCTCCACCGCCGTCGCCTATCTCATCGGCCTGCCGCTCGGCATCATCCTGAACGTCACCGACAAGGGCGGCATCCATCCCATCGGCTGGCTCAACAAGCTGCTGGGCGTCGTCGTCAACATCTTCCGCTCGATCCCCTTCATCATCCTCATGGTCGCCATGCTGCCCGTCGCGAAGATCGTCGTCGGCACTAGCCTCGGCAACAAGGCCATGATCGTCATGCTCATCATCGCCGCCGCGCCGTACGTCGCGCGCATGGTCGAGTCCTCCATCAAGGAGGTCAAGCCCGGCGTCATCGAGGCCGCGCAGGCCATGGGCACCCCGTCGTTCACGATCATCTGGAAGGTGCTCATCCCCGAGGCCAAGCCCGCGCTCATCACGGGCGCCGTCATCTCGATGGTCACGATCCTCGGCTATTCCGCCATGGCCGGCACGATCGGCGGCGGCGGCCTCGGCCAGATCGCCATCACCTACGGCTACCAGCGCCAGAAGGACGACATCATCTGGATCTGCGTCGTGCTCACCATCATCATTGTTCAGATCATCCAGGAAGTCGGCATGCGCATCGCGCGCAGGACCGACAAGCGGATCAGCCATTAAGGAGGCCCCGCCATGACAAAACTGCTGCCGCGTCTGCTGCGGAGAAATTCCAGGTACGGGCGAATGTGACCGCATTCGATCACCCGAACGCCTTGATCCACATAAATTTGAATTTTTAAGGAGAATAAAATCATGAAAAAGATTCTTGCTGTCGCACTTGCGCTCGTTCTGACGCTTGCCCTGTTCACGGGCTGCGCTTCCAAGACCGCCACCGCGTCTGTCGCCGCCTCGGCCTCCGCGCCGGCCGCTTCCTCGTCCGCAGCCGCTTCCTCGTCTGCCTCCGCCTCGGCCTCCGCTTCGACGTCCGCCGCGGCTTCCGCTTCCGCCTCTTCCTCCGCCGACGGCGACAAGGTCATCAAGGTCGGCGCCAGCTCCACGCCGCACGCCGAGATCCTCGAGCAGGTCAAGGACGACCTGGCGGCCGAGGGCTACACACTCGACATCGTGGTGTTTGACGACTACGTGCTCCCGAACCAGGCCCTGGCCGACGGCGAGCTCGACGCCAACTACTTCCAGCACACCCCGTATCTCAACAGCTACAACGAGGCCAACGGCACGAACCTTGTCGCCGCCGCCTCCATCCACTACGAGCCGTTCGGCATCTACGGCAACGGCGTGACCGATCTCAAGGACCTCAAGGCCGGCGCCACCATCATCATCCCCGCCGACGACAGCAACGAAACCCGCGCGCTCCTGCTTCTGCAGCAGGAGGGCCTCATCAAGCTTCCGGACGACGCCAGCGCCAGCAAGGGCGTGACCACGCTCGACATCGTCGACGACGGCGGCTACGACATCCAGACCGTCCAGGCCGACACCGTTCCGGCGCAGCTCGCCAACAGCAACGAAGGCACCATCGCCGTCATCAACGGCAACTATGCGCTGGCCGCGGGTCTCAAGATCGCGGATGCGCTCGCCATCGAGGACGCCAAGGGCGACGCCGCCCAGACCTACGCCAACATCATCGCCTGCCGTTCCGGCGACGAGAACAGCCCCAAGATCCAGGCGCTCATCAAGGCGCTCGAGACCGACAAGGTCAAGCAGTACATCAAAGACACCTACAACGGCGCGGTCGTCGCCATCTTCTAAAACAGAATCCCCCTCCGGCCATGCCGGAGGGGGATTTTTTCAGCGCTTTGCCAGCTCGCGCCGGACGAGGTTCGCCAGGATCTCCTGGCCCTCGGGCGTACGCAGCGCCTCCAGCGCCGCCTGGCGCATGGCGCCGCGGAACTGATCGCTTTTTAAAAGGGCGTCCATCATCGTGCCCTGGCCGCCGTCGGAGACGGGCGCCGGGCGCGGCGCGGGACGATAGAGCGGAGCGGCCGCGGGCGAAGAGTCGGGCTCGGCATAGGCCGTCTCCACCCAGTCCTCCATGCGGGTGCGGTCGCTGCTCTCCCCGCGCAGATACGGCAGGCAGATCCCGAAAAACGAGGCGATCTTCGTCTGCTGCTCGGCGCTCGGCGTGAGCCGGCCCGTTTCAAATTTTTCCACCGTCATTCTCGGCAGCCCCAGGGCTTCGGACAGAGCCGGGCGGCTGAGATTTTTTTCCGTGCGGAGCTCGCACAGCCGCTGCGCGATCGTAACCATACGCAATCCCTCCCATGCCTCCGGCGCGCCGGAGGCGTTTTTCTCATTTTACCACAAAACACAGTGCCGCCGCAAGACGCTCAGTCGGCCTCCTCGGCGCGATAGGCGTCGAGACCGGCTCGGCCCTCGGGCGTGACGGGTCTCAGCCAGCGCATGCTGAAGAAGTGGCGCAGGCAGAGAAGGCATTTTGGAATGTCCTCTCCCAGATACGCCGCCGCGACGACGGCCGTGAACGGCCAGTGGAACACATAGGCCGCGAGCAGCGCCGCGGGGATGGACACGAGCCAGAGACTGCCGAGATCGTAGAGCATGCCGTGCAGCGTGTCGCCGCCCGAGCGGAACACCCCCACGACCTGCACATAGGGGATGTTGCGGAACGCGACCTCGCACGAGCAGAAGATCGTGACCCAGAGAGCCGTGGAGAGCGTCAGCGGCGAAAGGTTGCCGCCGGTCGAGAAGATCGAGATGAGCGGATAGCGGAAGAGAATCGTGAGCCCGCCGATCACGACGCCTGAGAGCGGCAGCAGGAACGTAAAGCGGGTCGCGTCCTCGACGCCGCGGCGGATCTTGCCCTTGCCGATGGACTTGCCGACCATGATGACGCAGGCGTTGCCGAGACCCACGTAGAACGCGAACGCGAGGTCGGAGAACGTGCGGAAGATCGTGATGCCGGCGTAGTATTCGTAGCCCTCGTTTGAATAGATGATGTTGAGCACGAGGATGCCGAGCGCCCACATGCCCTCGTTCAGAATGACCGGGAACGCGCGGGAGAAGAATTCGCCCAGCTGCCGGAGCGTGAATTCTTTCAGCTCGCGGACGGGACCCATCAGCAGATTCTTTTCAAACGCGGAGAACAGCACGATGAGCACCGGCCCCATCCACGCGGAGATGCAGGTCGCGATGGCCGCGCCCTCGACGCCGAGCCGAGGCAGGCCGAATTTACCGAAGATGAGGCCGTAGTCCGCGAAGGCGTTGGCGATCGTCGTGACGATTGAAACGTACATCGGCAGCTTGACGCGCTCGGTGTTGCGCAGCACGGCCGAGAGAATCGTGGTGAGCGCGACGGCGGGATAGGAGAAGCAGACGATGCGCAGGTAGCGGCTGCCTGCCTCGATGACCTCCGGGTCGCGGTTAAAGAGCGATACGACGCCGCGCGGCGTGATGAGCGCGATGGCGAGAAAGACGGACGAGAGCAGGACACAGGTGATGAGACCCATGCCGAGCACACGGCGGATGCCCTTGTGGTCGTGGACGCCCCAGTACTGGGCCACGAATACGGACATGCCGGAGCAGAGCCCGAACGCCAGCACCGCCGCGAGCCAGCCCCACTGGGCGGCCATGCCGACGGCGGAGAGCGTGACGTCTCCGAGATTGGAGACCATGAGCGTGTCCACGAGCTGGAAGGAGCTCGTGAGCACGTTTTGAATGGCGACGGGCAGGGCCAGGCGCACGAGCACCTTCCAGAACGGCCGGTCGCCGAGGTATTTTGAAATCATAAAAAACTCCTGTGTGTTCCCAAAACGGTCTGCGGATGAAAAAGGGGGGCGGAGATACGGGCGCACCGCCCCGCAGAGCGCGAAAAAGGGAGCGCCGAAGCGCTCCCTTTGTGCTGAAATCTCACACCGGCAGAAGGGTTAT
>Ga0163159_1002429_pt1 | contig 15230 bp, 9 predicted proteins | sample BioMet9_FD_108702 | JGI IMG/M metagenome (GOLD analysis project Ga0163159, IMG submission 108702) | Microbial communities from bioreactor (seeded with sewage sludge) at Lawrence Berkeley National Lab, California, USA - Biofuel... | ecosystem: Engineered > Bioreactor > Anaerobic > Unclassified ... | reverse complement strand
CTATTATAGCACAACCATAGCATAACGTAAATAGAGGAACACAAAAAAGGCTGAAATGATGATAATTTCAGCCTTCAGAAGTACTTTTTTATTTTATTTTTCCTTACAACTGTAAAAGTCGGGCTTGTTTTTTTAAATTATTATTAAGCTTAATATTTAATTGATTCTTAAAGCAAAGTATTCATCCTATACCGATCCCGCACAAGTATTATAATAGAATATCAGCAAGAATGTCCTCCTCCACACCATTCGCCGGTAGCAAGCCACATTTCATAGAAATATAACCATTCGATTGTCCATGGAATTATTGTTTTAACTATTAAAATATGTGAATTAAATTCAGCAGGTAAATGCACGCAAATATTTATTTCCTTTTTCACTCTATCTATTTTAAAGACATGTGGAGGCATTAATTCTGTATTAAATATACAATCTCCATATACAATTACTTGAGGTCGTTTATGGATTGTATACTCGATTTTTACTTGATATATCCGTGATAACGGATTGGGACATAAATTCCCCTTCCACAATAATTTATTATTACTTATATCACATTCCGAGTCTGGATACTGATTTAAAATCATCATTTTTTGTTCTATCAATCGATACTCTCTAGGTCTAAATTTTATTTTACTTACCATAAAAAGTATGTGGCTGGATTGGCATACTACTAATTCCTGCATGTGTAGTTAGTCCTCCGGTCAACCCCTTTGCATATAAATTGCTTTTTAAACAATTGTCTCTCATACTATTGGCCATTTTTATCATTGCCCGCTTCACGGGAGCTTCACCTAAAGTCTCCTTTAACATAGGTGAAATCACATCTAATCCCCTCTTACTCAACGGCATCGTTATAATATCTTTTTTTGCTTGAGATAACCACGAATAAAACGCATCTTTCTTATTCGAATTTTCGTTCCATTTATCAGCAAAATTTTCTTCAGGCATTACAGGATTTTCTATCCAATAAACACCTACGCGATTTTCAATATATATAGGCATTTTTGTCAAAATATGACATAATGCCTCATATATATTATTTTCACCATTATATGCTTGTGCTGCTAAGGTAGTAAGAATAATGGATATCGGTGCATCATCTTTATCCTGAAAACAAATATCTCTGTGTCGTTTCAATAACTGAATTGCTTTTTGTAGCGGTGTACGCACCTTATAGGTTGGAACCGTATCAATTTCCACTTGATTTCTGGTTGCATATGCACCTTTGGCGATGTTCAACACACTCTTCATACGTTCTTCAAACCAATTATGATATTTAAATGGATCACTATACCTCGGTTCATACATATGATTTTCATTCTTATGCGTCAACTTTATTTCAGTATTTTCCGGTTTATTAAAAACTATGTTTTTAGGAACACAAGGCAAAATATCCATATGGAAGCCATTATAATTTAAAGTCCAACATCGCTTCCCTTCGTCGTCTAATTTATCCTTATATATCAAATTTTCCTTCAATCGATTGCCTACTAAATTCTTAATATCTTTAAGAGACAAAACATAACCATTTTTTAGTAAACAAACTAAATCCATATCATATCCATCATCAAAATCCGTGATTGGCCTTATAATGGTGCCAAGATTCATGGATCCCTGAGGCATAATTTCAACATCCCAATCCATTCCGTCGCCAATCCATTTGCCAACAGCTTGATAACTGGAAACTGCTTTATCTCGCATTGCATCAGAAATATTAATTTCGTCCGCAATTTTATCTAATAATAAATTATATTCCCATTCTTGATTCGTCATATTTTACCTCCAATCGTAATTGCTTCAAAAAAGCCATTCGATGAATTGGACTGTTCGTAAACCTTTATTTCTAAATCTGATTTAGGCATATAATCCATTCCAGCCTTTATGGCTAATGAATTTGGCATTACGGGAAAAACATGAACCAATTTTGGCATTGGTCTCAAATTTTTTAACAGTTCCATCGATTCTCTAAACTTATCAACAAATTTAGTTTGGATAGCTTCACTTGTTACAAATTTACGATTGGGATTATCGATTGTGATATGATAGATATCACAATTTCCGCCTAATACAGCTTCAATTCTATCATCTTTCACTTCAGCACTAAGATCTATCACCAATGCAATATTTCCTTTATCACCATCTTTGGTGTGATTAATATGAAAATTTACATCTTTACTTTGGCAAGGCCATGCCCATTTATGTCCATCTCGATGACATTGATATACGTAGACATTGTACTGATCATTAAGCAATGTACCAAGTTTAAATAGCAACGCCTGTGGTGCTAAGGCAAAAACACCAACCCCGTCTTCTGGTTTGATAATATTATCAAACCAATTTTGAAATTCTCCTTCTAAATCTTTTTCTTTCTTTTCAAAAATATCTTTTGATGCAATATACCTATTGTCTGAATTATCGTGCAATCTAATAACAGGTTGTTGCATAGGTATTTTATTCGAAAGCAATAATGCTTCTTTTAAAAGTCGTTCAGAGCTAAATTCTTCCTGATGATCAATATTTGAAAAATATGTTACAATACGGCAAGATTGCTGACCAGATATTTCAGTAACAGTGCGGATACGCCTTTCATGTTCCTTCTTATGATCTAAAAGATAATTTGTTTGGAAAAATTCTGGAGTACTATCAATCATATGATGATGCGTGCTACATAAAAGCATCAGATTATTAATATCATTCTTTTCTTCTGATGTCATTCCAATTTTATGCCGTGGTCCACCAGTGCTAACTGCATGAATATGTGCCATTTCACTAAAATTCCCTTCCACCCCAAAACAGGAATCTTCATACAACAAGCAATTACACAATTCACATCTTCCACCAGCTTTAGCCCAAAGCATCAGTTTCGTTTTTTCATTAATCGCTGTTCTTCCAATTTCAGAATTAATTTTACTATTTTTCGTCTTTTTGCCCATATAATACTCCTTTATATTTTGTAAAATGCTAATTACTCTATATAAAAAGAGCTCCCCCAGTGACCATCCACACTTCCTTCAGAGCTTAAATTGAACATAACCTCGAAAAATGTTATAATAAGTCGTCGTGGTAACATCATTTTAAGATTATGTTACTGCTCAACACCAGGGCACCTGATAGCATGTGGCTGCAACCGCATACTATTTAGGTGCTCTTTTTATTTTTTAAACACCACTCTCATTTGCCTGATTTAAATCGAAGATGATGGCCTCTTCTGAAGAATAATATTCACCATCAGCTTTATAAACCTTTCCTTTTTCCCATTTCATCATTGTAAATATCGCTTTTACTAATTCGCGATTTCCCCAGCGCACAGCAATTATATTACGTTTTGTTTCTCTGTAAAACGGCGTTGCATTTTCATCGCTTTCGCCGCATTTCTTTATCGCCAATTGATGTTTTTCTTTGTTTATTAGCAGTACGACGTATTTTGCTTTTTCCATTCTTATTACAGTTGTTTTATTAAAAGAAGTGCCGTTTTCCGAAAAAGAAATCGCAGGCGCCCCTTTAGTCAAAACAATCGGCTTGAAATTCTCTAGCATTAATATCACCTCCTCGTAATTTTAATTTTACCACTAACGTTTTTATATATCAAGTCATGTATCTCTTTTTAGTCTGTATTTTCTATGTAAAATTATCCTCTTTGCGTTTTATCGTTATATGATTAAAGCCAAGACGCATATTTATCGTCTTGGCTTTAATCCGTTTTAATCTGCTTTAATCCATTTTAATTCGCTTCAATCTTTATTTGTTTTCATTAATCACTTTTTTAATCACTTGAGTTATATAGTTTTCATCGTTCATAAACAGCACATTGTTTTCATTCCAGATATCTTCCGGAATATCTTTTTGTACCAATTCACCATGTGGCGTCGGTGATAGAATCAAGGAATTTAATAATACATTCTGATTCCCCAAACGAGGCTGTATTTCACTTTTCAACCGTTCATGTAAGGTTACCTTATCTCCCAAAATGCTTTCTCGCCCCATTCCATGAGGATCAATAAACGTAATATACTGCTTCTGCTCACTAATAAGCCACATGATAAAATCAGGATAAAAACCGCTATTTTCAAAGAAACCGATACCTTTCTTACTCTTATTTCGAATGATATAGATTTCTTTACCCACAAAATAATCCGAATGAGATTGAATATATTCTTTCAGGTTCAATATGAAATCGCTTTCGCTCTTATTCAGCGGAACAGGAGCTATATTGATTTCCAAGTTATTTTGAGCTAAATATAGCAATGGACTGTATAGATGTTGTGGAAATCCAATAACTTTAAGATCTCCATGTACTTTCATGAAATCGATACACTTTTCTTGTGCCTTTGCTTCATTAATTTCCTCAATAACATTTTCCATCCATGCAACCATTTCTTCATTTTCATCAGTATCATCTATCGCTATGGTGTACTGATCATTTTCTTCCTTCAGGAAATTTTCATTACTATCGTCCATCGGGAACAGCCTCAACAACGGTGTTTCCCATTGATTCTTTGCACTATAGTACAATTTATCAAAATACTTAATAAGCAACGCAATGGCTATCTTCTCGAAACGCTTGTAATCATCGAAACTATGGATTTCCAATTCTTCTTCAGGTATCAAAAGCTTATACCATATCGGATTATGAAGTAATCTGACAAGATTCTCTTTACTGATATTAACATTGTATCTTGCCTTTTGATTCTTATACTCTTCTACTCGTTTATAGATAAAATCATAATCCAAAAATGCCAGATTACGAGGCTGCAAAACGGTCTCATTTTTCGTAACCATACTATCTCCTCTAGCCTTAGAAGTTTGAAATTGGACTTTTGCATAACAGTCCAATACGATTTTAGGCAACTTATCTTGCAAGCACAGCGATGGCTTAGGCGCATCTTTTTTGAAATCGATACCATCTTTTAAACGCAAGGAAAACAAGCCGCTCCTGAGATAATCTCTATTACGGATAACCGGCATTTTCAAAATAACAGGTTCCTTGTCTCCATTTGGAATATCGTCTGCCTCTAATGCCTCTCTAAATTGCTTCATGTAATCAGCACGGACGCCAAAGACATTGATGGTCTCTAACAAGTGAATATCCTTGGGTATTTTTATATCAGGATAGTCCTTTACATAGGCACTACTACGTTTCAATGACATGCCATAACCTTTCAAGCGCACGCCACGACCAAATAGCTGAATGATTTCGCTGCCTTCTTTGCGTCCTACATTCATTAAGCCCATAGTGGATACACGCCAACAATTCCAGCCTTCACTAAATTTCTTTGATCCAAACAAAAGGTTAATCGTCGAATCTGCTCTTGTTATTCCCTGAAACAAAGATTCACTGAAATCAACAGAATCCGTATGAAAACCATTGGCATCGCATAATTTCAGAAGTTTGGAATCATCGCCAACATTGATTACCCCGAAAGGATCATTTTCTCCTAATCGAAGTCGAATTTCTCCCTCTACCCCTTTTAAGTTTTCCAGATGTAATGTCGCCCTCACTGTAGGACAATTAAAAACAGTCTTCAATAAATCGCTATAGATATCATCAGGAAGTAAATTTTCCTTGACTATATACGGAAAAGCATTTCGGAAGATATCTCTATTCCTCTCATCCAATAATCCTGTATTACCGGATAACACCTGCGAAATGTAATGTATCGCTGTCTCTTTACCTGTGATAAATTCACTAAAAAACAGCAGAATATCCACAATATCAGATACAGGCTTTTTTTCTTTTCTATCTGTTCTGACAGCATTCACATTACTGCCAACAAAAATAAACAAGGGATTTTCGACATTAAACAACGTAAATTCTTTTTGCTTTGCCAGATATATTTTTTTCTGCTGATAATAGGTCAAAAGACAGGCAGTCAAATACTCATTACGTTTATACTCCTCACTATCATCTTGAAGATTTAGTATATTATAATCTTTCCCATAACCATCAGCATAGAAATAGCGATACGAATAGTCAAACAAAATACATTTAGCATACTCTTGTATCAACTCCTTCTTATCAGAAGACTTGACGGCCTGTCCAAAGGTTGCTGAATATTCAAAAGAAAAACCTTTCTCACAAAGCTGATTGCGGTAGGCATACCATTTTTCGCCTGATGATCCACGATGACCTTCATCTACAAAAACGATGTTATTCTGCCCAAACCGATCAACCGCCACGGTTTTATCGCCATCCTTTTTATCCAGCTTGGTTACTTCCAATATGGCGATTTCATTGGTATCTACACCATGTCTGCTGATATTTTTATTATAGATATTTGCAGGAATCCCATCTGTCTGAAAATCTTCTACATGTTGAAGAGATAGGCCTTCCTTAGGTGTCAGTAAAATCAGCGTACTATCAGCACTCCTTTTCCCTTTGGAATAATACAAATACTGATAATAATTGACGTGCATGATGATAGTCTTCCCCGAACCGGTAGCACTCCAATAAGCGATTTTGTTTAAATCACCTTCTGTATACTCCTTAATCGTATCCTGCGGAAATTTTTCATTGAATTCACTAACATATTCATTTAACTGTTTTAACAAATTTTCTCGATTATTAAAATATTCATCTAAATAGTATTCCGTGAATAACAGTGCTAAGTATTGAAAATATTTCAATTGAATCTTATTTTCCCGTTTATCGTTGATACGTCGCAGATGTGCCACAATGTTCAAGTCATATTGAGCTAGCTTCTCCAATGACATTGTACAATGATTACCTATTTGCGCTACCAGCTTTGTGTAGAATCCAGTCATTCCTTCATCATCAATCATTTCCAATTCAGGACTTTTAAGATTAGCTGATAACGTTTTGAAAGCCTTTGTATCAAACTGTTTTGCACCAAATTGAATAAGCAGGAATTGATTCAAAACGAGCTTTTCGTTAAATTTTAATTCTCTTGTAATACGCTGTCTTCTAGCTCCTCTTGGCATACAACTTCCTCCTTATTCTAGATTTTCAAACATCCTCGATTGCATTTCATCTTCAATCAGTATGACCTTCCAGGTCTCATCGTCACTGCGTACATTTTGCAAATTATTATCGCCATTGACGTATATTTTTTTGTATTCAAAATCAGTTGTACTTATCTTTTTACGCATAAAGAAGGCGTCTAAAACAGCATTATCCTTCACCACATCATCGGTCAATTCACGCCATAGGACCAGGGCCCGTTCGCCATCCCGAAGTGTCCCTTCAATCATTTTAAACTGGTAAGTCGACCCCTTTTTTAGTTTTGCTGTGACAGCACCATATTCACCTGTAATAAAATCAGCATCAAACGAAGTTCTTGCATAACTATGTTCAACTGTTAGCCCAATAAGATAATTAAAGGTTTCAACCAAATCAATCGTACATTCCTTGCTTTCCAGGTTCTGCGTAATATTCATTTTATAGCTAAACGGATTTGATAATTGCTTGACATTCAACAAGCTCGAACTATCCTTTGATTCTACATCCAGCATATAAGAAAAGAAATAATCCTCACCTGCTGCCCCCAATAAATCGACAGGAGCGTCTTTAAGAACGATATTATTAAGCGCATCTTCATACGATTCTAAGCGGAGATACTTAAATGCGTGACTAGAACCTTTGCGAGATACGGGTTTCCCATCTTTCCAGTCTTCACTATAAATCACTTTTTCAATCCGAGGGCGGGTAACAGTATCAAAATATTCTCCCATTTCCACGAGAATGTATTTACGATGACCATTATCTTCTCGATTCAAATTAATAACTGCATGGCCAGTTGTTCCTGACCCAGCAAAATAATCCAATATAATTGAATTATTCTCGTGATTTAATGCAATTTTCAAACAATCAATTATAGAATACAGAGATTTCGGGTACAAATTGGAAGGCATCTTTTCAATTCCAATGATATTATTTAAAAGTGTTGTTCCATATTCTTTAGCGCTATATTTACCATCGTACCATATTGTTTTATAATTAATTAAATATTTTTCTTGATTAATACGCATTAGTCCATTTTTTTCTTTAACAATCAATTTTCTATCGCCATTTTTATTTTCATCATTATTGCCTATCCATTTATTCTCAATTTCCTCTCTCTGTACAATCCATTTCCTTTCCACCCCATTCGAATCAATTGGATAAATTGCAATAATACCATCCTTTTCCAAAACATTAGGTGATGAAGGATGAAATTCATCAGCACAAACCTCGCCAAACCCGACTATTTGATTATTTAGAACATATATAGGATAAAAACAATTTTTTCCCGTTTTTCTCAAATAATTTTCTGCTTTTCCTTTAGCACCGTTCATAAAATCTCTTACATCAGGATTATTCCACCTTAACTGCTTACCTAAATGATTATTTCTATCCTGAAAATAAAAATATACAGTTTCATTTGTCGTAGAAAAATTCTTTCCTTGTTGACCGGATGGATTAATAAGCACTGAAACTGTCGCCTTTCCATCAAAAATATTACCCAGAATCATATCCTCAACTAGTCCCAATTTTTCACACTCTATTTCGTCTATCGCCGTAATATATGTTGATTCCTCATTAATCAAAGGCAAAGAACATGTTATTCTATTCTCAACAAGACTTAACCATGATGAATGTTTAAAATTGTTTTTATATAGTATTTCACTCGATTTTGCATTAAAAGGTGGATCAATATATATACATCGAAGTTCTTTAAAATATCTATCTTTTAATAAATTTAAAGCTTGAAAATTCTCGCTTTGTATCATCAATCCATCTAACGACGCCTCCAAATCATCTATACTATCAATCATTTGCCCTTTTAATTTGTCATCATAAAAAACCGTATCCAACAATAAAAACTGATTAGCTTTCAAAAATTCAACCGTCAGAGGTTCTGAATACGCCTCGGTCACCAAATCTCCTGTGATTTCATCAATAGCAAATAACCGCACCCATTCTTCCCGCTGTTTTTCATTTGCGGCTATTTCAGGATAGAATTCTTCTGGTATCCGATCTAAAGTTATACAATAATTTGTCTCTACAACAAATTTCTTTTTTAAATACAATTTTTTTTGAAAATCTTCAATCTGCGCCAAGAATTGTATGATTTTTTTTGCTATCTTACGAATCACCTTAGCCTTGGTCAAATATTCCTTTGTCTTTCTTTCATCTTGTTCTTCTATATCATCGAGAAAAATCACGTCATTTTTGATATAAAAATCCAATTCTCGGCTCAAGAATTTTTTCAAATCTTTATGAATAAAATAGTCAAAAGTGTTTCGAGCTGTATAGCGGTTTAATTGCCGTTCCAAAATTGTCTTTCCATCTTTTTCATTCAAAATATCTTGATATTGCTGGAAATCCTTACACTGTGTACGATAGGCACTAATTAACGCTACGTTATATTTATCCTGCTTTTTTTCGTCTCCGCCTTTGTATTCCATATAAATCATCAATTCATCATTTACTACTTCAAATTGTTTTTCTTCACTTAACTGAAAGAATCGTTTTTCACTGGCCTTATTATTATCTTTATCCGTTTCAGCCTCAATCAATTTGAAATGCACCGTTTTTCCATAAGGGGTTTTAAAAGTATAATCCTTAAAATATTCACTAGTCTTGATATAGTATTGATCCGCATTGGCCCAATGAAGCTTCACCTCTTCTCCTTCATAGGGAATGGCATATACACCATCTTTATAACGACGTTGCGAAATAAAATCGCCCTCATCATAATATCTGGCAAAGAAATTGGTTAAATGATTATATACATCTGCTTCCACGGCAGATATATCTGATTGACTGATGATTTCATTTTTCTTGCTTTGCAATTCATTGATTGCTGCCTGTTTGATTGCATCAGAAAGAGGACTCGCTTTTGTATCTGCTATTTGTTTCTCTATAACTGCCAATTCATCAGCATTCGCTACATCCGCAAGGATTTTTAAACTTTCCGTAATTTCCGCAGGCAATTTTTCTTCAATAAATTGACTGATTTCTTTATGTCGCATATTCATAATACGATAAATGCCAAAATCTAAATCAGCTTGATCAAATTGGAACATTTCCTTCAATAAATTTATGAGCTTTTCTTGATTAGCAGTCATTTCATTTCCTCCTTACACGACTTCCCATGCAATCGTAAATAATTCCGTCAATGATGTTTCCATTTGCATACGCTTTTCCATATCCTCGATGAGAGCATCTCGCTTTTCCATCAACATATCTTCATTTTCTTCGAGTTTCGCACGCATAGTACGTTTTTTCTTATTCAGTATCCGTAATGTCTTTTCTATTTCGAGATGCTCAGATACGCTAGTCGCCATCCGTAATTGACGCTCGTTTTCACGAATATTCTTTTTCACGGTAGTTATTTCCTGCTCTAAATTATTTACCAAATCATTGGTCCATTGTTCTATACGTTCTTCCTCTTCTTTAAAATACGACAAATTCTTTTCTTCAGCCTTAGCCAAGGTTCCCTTAGCATATTGAGAGATTTCCGCATTGAGTTTACTCCTACTGTTTGCAGGAACAGTAAACCTCAGCCATTTCCCGCCACAATCAAAAAGCTTTTGACACTGTTCTGGACTTAATATGCTGCCATCATCTAAAACCCCAGCAAACAACAGGAATTCTTCACGAGCAAAGGATTGAATCGTGTAATTATATAAAGTCAGATAGCCATTACGACCTTTTAATTGTTCTACCTGGCTTAGCTTATATCCCGTATGATGGGTAATATCAAAAACGATTTTCCCCGAGACCATGTTTTCCTGCAACGCCTTTTGCAATACATATTGACCGAGTGGATGATTCATTCGATATATGATTCCAGGTCTTTGGGATTCTCCTTTCATAATGAGGGCATATTTTCCTTGTCGAATATCATTTATCTTTTCATGCAATAAGAATGTCTTTTGCCGTTCATCAAAATCTGCTTTATCAGATAATTCAAATTCTGTTAATCCCCAGAAATAACGTGTATATCTGTTCAGATACGTTGCCACGCTTAATTTCAACCGTTCATGCACATCGACATCAAAATTCTCGAACAATGTATCTCGAGCGTGTTGCATAGAAGTTTTTATTTGTGATTCCATTTCCTTTTGGAGAGCATCAAATTGACTTTGGATTTCTTCAAAAGTACGGCAATGCTGATATATATCAAGAATTTTCTGCTCGAAATCTACTCCAGATTCGACCGTTCCCAATACTTCATCACTAGAGCCAAAGACACCTCTAAATAAATTGAATTTCTCATCTAACAATTCATGTACCCGTACATCAGCGTAATTTCTGGTATTCAAAAAATTAATGACGACAACATCATTTTTCTGTCCATACCGATGACAGCGCCCAATACGCTGCTCAATTCGCTGAGGATTCCATGGTAAATCGTAATTGACGACAATAGAACAAAACTGAAGATTGACACCCTCTGCAGCAGATTCTGTCGCAATCATGACTTCCGCTGTATCTCGAAAATATTCAATAATAGAATTACGCTTATCTGCTGTAGGCGATCCGCTGATACGTCCTGTATCTTTATTTTTTCCAAGCCAAGCTTTATATATCGCCGTATTCTTTTTACCGCTATTAGAGCCATTAAATATAGCAATTTTCCCTTCATATCCATTAGCTTCTAAAAAACGACTAAGATATTCTTGTGTCCGTTTACTTTCTGTAAATACCAATGCTTTCCTATTCCCACCGCGTTTTTCAGTTTCATCAAAACCTATACGCAACGCCTCCAGAAGTGCATTAGATTTTGTATCGATTCGAATAGATTCCGCCAAGGAAATAAATTGTTTTACTTTCGTAATTTCTTCATCAAGCTTATTTACATCAATCTTCTGACTTGTTTCATCCGGTACACTGTCCTCAATCTCCTCGATTTCTTCGCCAAGACTATCAGCTTCATCTTCATCAACTAATCCTTCAATCGCTTCATCAACCGTAGTCAGTCCTGATTTTAATTTTTCGAGTCGTTCTAATATTGTCTTTAATGTTTGTGTTACAGCCCAAGTAGAAGATGATAATACTTTACGAATAACCAATGTAGTAAGCTGCTTCTGTTTATAAGGTATAGCGTATGTATTCTCACGTTGTAAAAATTCAGAAATCCCATCATATAGCCGTTGTTCTGTATCAGAAGCATTAAACTTTTGGACAATAGGAAAACGTTCGGTATATTTTATATACTCGAGAACATCTTGTCTCAAAGTCCTCTTACAGAAGGATGACAGCCTGTACCTCAAATCCTCCGTATTTTCATTATTAATATAATTATTACGGAAAGATTTGATATCTCCGAAATAATGGTCATCAATCACGCTGGCAAGTCCATACAATTCAGCAAGATTATTCTGTAAAGGCGTAGCTGTCAGCAACAGCTTCCATCGCCCTTGCAACGCAGTTTTAATACGTTGCCCCAATTTGTTATGCGGCCTGTAACAATTTCGAAGCTTATGAGCTTCATCCAATATAACTACATCCCACGGAACAGCGCCAATATCAAGGTTCATTTTGCTAGCGTAATTATAGGACAGGATAATGATAGCATTTTGCAAAAAAGGATTTCCATGTCCTGATTTTAAATAGTTATTGTATGTTTTACTTTCCAAAATGACAGAAGGAAGATTAAACTTTTCTTCGAGCTCTAGACTCCATTGTTTACGTAACGAAGCTGGACAAATAACTAACTGCCTTCTTTTTCGTTCGGCCCACAACTGGCACATCACCAAACCAGCTTCAATTGTTTTTCCTAAGCCGACTTCATCTGCCAATAATACGCCTTTAGATAAAGGTGATTTAAACGCAAATAAAGCTGCATCAACCTGATGTGGATTGATTTCCAAAGAGGCATCGAAAAGCGACGATGATATACGATCATCGTCACCAGCAGCTTTTCTTCTCATCAATTCATTAGCATAATACTTTACATGAAACGGTGTTAACATGGAATGCGCCCTTCCTGACCATTGATTTATTTATTCTGTTGAAACCATATATTATTGCTTCTATTTTACCATAAATATTGATGTATTACTTTATTATAATTCAGGTAACAAACTACAATGTAACAAAAACATACCGATGAATGATAGTAGCTACACCCGTCTCGTCGTTTCCTCAAAACAAAGCATCCCCTATCCATGCCCGGATTCTTCCAAACACAGATAGGGGATGCTATTATACATTCAGTTATGTTACAATTCAGAGGCTATCCCCTAATTCAGCACAACCAGACAGTTCTTTCAATATACCACGCTCACCACAGCGAATGCATTCCTTCCCGTATCCATTCATAGGCCGGCATGAGATTCACATCACCACCATTAGCTATATCATCCCAGTATTGGTCGATGGCTTCCCAGAAATCTTCGTAGGAACCGATATAGGGCAGCTCGTCTGCATCTGGATCAGCGTTTTCATTCAAGTAGGAATCGATTTCCATCGTCCCGTAGAGGCTGCAGGCCAGGTATTCGGCGCCGAATTCCTCAATTAGTGCCTGGACGACTGTCGCCCGTTCGCTGTCGACCAGCATGATGGATACAGCATACGTGTCTTCTTCGACACGATCCACGCCTTTCGAAATTTTCTGAATAGCCATCGACTAATTCTCTATAAGTCTATAGTACTTCTATGCTGGTAAGTTCATGCAAGCCCTATTCCGTTATACAGTACACTTCTGGTACGCGTCCCTATCGACCAATCCATCGATAAATTACAACGTCTTAAATCTATAAATTCCCTGCACATATATAAAAACAGTGCCTACAAGTATTTCTGTAGACACTGTTATAAAAGCTATAAATCAACTTCCTTGGGTTATTCCAGGACTTCGACTTTACGAGTCACGATACGGCTCTCATCGAGTGAGGCCAACAGACCGTTCTTCGATTCAAATGCCTGGTTATCAATGACGACCTTGGCAGCTGCAGCTATCTCCGCTTTTGTCAGGCTGGATTTCGGGTTCTTCATCGCATAGAGAACTTTAGATCCGCCGGCATCGAGAAACTGCATCTGCAATGTCCGTACTTCCGATTTTACCATGGGTTAGCTCCTCCTTTCCTTCTTGTTGGGCAGCCCCGGCCCAGTCTGGGCCATCGCTGCCTGCTTTCCGCGCACGTCTTGCTTACGCCGTAATTTCGTTTTCTACGGTCTCAACGATCCGAGTCAACGTATCCGGCTGCAATCCGGCCAGGGCCGTCGCCACTGCCGTCAGTTTGTCCGCTTCCACGCCTGTTTTCAGGCCGGCAAAGGACAACTGCCGCGTCTTGTCTTTCATGTTCTCGTCCTTGAAGCCTACGACGAGCTTGAGCTTTGCAGATATTGCTTCACGTTCTGCCATTGCAATCCCCTCCTTTCTTCTGTACTCTCCAACTCCCGGTCATGACCAGGGTTCAAAAAACACAACATTACGAGACCTCCTTGTAGGAATAATGATATTAGAAATTAGAAAATAATATTTGCCTGCTCCTCGGCGACCTGCGGAGGGCCGAAGGCCTGCTCATAGGCCAAACCGCGTCTTTACTCACACGAGCACCACCTTCAGTCTCGCTACGCTCGACAGCTCCCTCCAGAGGGAGCCAAGAGCCTGCTCATTGACTGAACCACGATACTGCCTATAAGATACCTGCCAATGTTTACCACATTTCAACTCGCCAACGCCTCGGCTCCCTCTGGAGGGAGCTGGCTGCGAACGTCTTTTTGTTCGCAGACTGAAGGTGGTCTTGGCCATACCTCATTCATGTCGATGAAGGCAGAAAAGCCCGCGCCAACACTAAAAACCGTCAGTCAGCACCTTGCTGACAACGACACATCACCCGACCACGTCACCACTCACACTGGCACCACCTTCAGTCTCGCTACGCTCGACAGCTCCCTCCAGAGGAAGCCAAGAGCCTGCTCATTGACTGAACCACGATACTGCCTATAAGATACCTGCCAATGTTTACCATATTTCAACTCGCCAACGCCTCGGCTCCCTCTGGAGGGAGCCAAGGGCCTGCTCATGGGCAGCAGAGCTTTATCGTACCAACCTCATCCTACCAACCGGACAGAAAACGCAATGGACGGGAAATATTTGCATTTCAGGACGATGCGCTTCGTCAGTGTCTCGGCCTGCTGCACAGTCAACGAATCAGGAAGCAATTTCATGAGAGTTCCCGTCCATATGTGATCGACTGAATTCTTCTGCCTTCCGAAACATTTCATCAAGTTCCTGATCATCTCTTCTTTGACGTTCATCATAGGTCTCCTT
>Ga0163159_1002421_pt1 | contig 15299 bp, 9 predicted proteins | sample BioMet9_FD_108702 | JGI IMG/M metagenome (GOLD analysis project Ga0163159, IMG submission 108702) | Microbial communities from bioreactor (seeded with sewage sludge) at Lawrence Berkeley National Lab, California, USA - Biofuel... | ecosystem: Engineered > Bioreactor > Anaerobic > Unclassified ... | reverse complement strand
GCGAAGAGAGCAAAGACAAGATGAAACGCTGCCCCTTTGCTCTGGAAAAGGGACAAACCAGCGGCGAAAACCGCCCCTTGGTGGTGCAAAAAGCCTATCAGGTCTTCGAATGCAGCTGGGACGATCAACTCGAAAAAGCTTATGAAGACAAAGCCAAAATCGGCCAACTCGAAGGGGTCGAAGGGCCTTATCACGATTTCAATGGCATCACGAGCAAATTCGGCTGCCACTTCATCCTCAAGATCGATAAGATCCTGATGAAAAAGAAATATAAGGACACCATCATCGACGGCGTCAAAGCCAAGAACTTCCCGAAAGTCCCGGTCGATTATGGTTACCGCGATTCCCTCTACTTCTGGTATGAACGTTTCCGCCGGCCGATCAAAAACCCGATTCCGGCGGGCAAAGAAGCCGATATCCAGTCGGTGATGTACGCGGCCAACCGGATGGACGATAAAGTCAAATTCTCCAAGGACGCCTGCCAAATGCTCGTGCGGGTGCCGCGGATTTTCCTCAAAGCCGCCTTGCAAGGCTGCGTCGATTGGGCCAAGGAAAATAACGTCACGCTCATCACCCCGGCGGAGATGAAGATCATTAACGATAAACGAGCCAAAGAAAAGAAAGAGCGCTGATTTCTTTCTCTTCCGCTCCCCTCTTGTTTGCTTCGTTGAACATGCCTACAATTTTTTCGCATGGCAAAAAGCCTCGAGAGAAAAATCAAAAACCCTGCAAATCTCCCCTCGTATTGGGGCGCGCAGATTCCCCTATGTTGCGCGATGACTTTTACGGGCTTCCTTTATAATTTCGGCATGCTGGCATCGCCCTATTTCGAAGGGCGAATCGTCGATGCCATCAGCGCCCAAACTCCTTTGCACGATGTCCTTGTTCTCATTGGCATTTTTATCGGCGTGGTCGCAGCGGTCCTTTTAGCCCGGATGCTCAAACGCTACACGGTGAGGCGCTTTGCGAACAATACCTCGCTCACGATGCGGCTGATCTTGGAGAACAATTTGCTCCACCACCCCCTTAACGAAGGCGGCGATTCCTCGGTGGGATCAACCCTTTCGAAACTGATTTCCGATGTTGATGCAACGGTGGAAGGCATGAGAAAACTCACGACCGAGCTCTTCGACACGGTCATGATGTTCTTCTTCTATGTCATCTTCCTTTTCCTTTATGACGTGACGATGACCTTATACGCCTTGATTCCGATTGCCATCGCGATTCTCGTGGCGTTTTTGATGCGGAAAGCGATCTTCGTGTCTTCAAGCGCCGCCCGCAAGGCCAATGCGGCGATGGCCTCTTCAAGCTACGACCTTTTTGATAACGCCATCACCTACCGCCTCTATGGCCGGGATGATGCCAACCTCAAAAACTACGATGCTCTTTTGAAGGACTACGAGAAAAAGTCCGCCAAAGCGGCCTTATTGACCGATATGATGATCCCGTTATCGAATGCGATTGCCTTATTGGGTTTAATCCCGATTCTTATCATCGGGCCGGAACGGATCAGCGCCGGAGCCTCGTTAAGCGCCCCCGTGAGCGGCATCATGGACCCGCTTTGGAGCTTAGGGGCTTTCACAACCTACCTCACCACCTTCATTTTGATGGCATCCAAAGCCTCAAAAACCGCTAAACTCTTCGGCTCGATCGAAAAAGGTTTGGCCTCCTGGAAACGGATCAAACCCCTCATTCGCCCCTATCAAGACTATGTCCTCCCCGTTGAGGTCAAAGCCGATGACAAACTGACCGCGAAAGACCTCGCTCTCAAAATCGACGGCAAAACCCTCTTGGATCACTTTTCCTTCACGGCGAAGAAGGGACAAATCATTGGCATCACCGGTCCGATCGCCTCGGGCAAAAGCGCTTTTGGCAAACTTTTTTTCCAGCTCCTTCCCTATGAAGGATCCCTCGTTTGTTTTGGCAAAGAAATCAAAGATTATCAGAGTAACGAAATCGCCGGCAGTTTTGTGCTCATGAGCCACCGCAATGGCTTATTTACCGACACCATCGAAGAAAATATTGCTCTCGGGGGCAAGAATGACGTTCAGCCCTACCTCAAGGATGTCGCCTTTGAGGAAGACTTGAAGAGCATGCCCTTAAAAGAAAAGACCTTGGTAGGCAATGAAGGGGTCAAGCTTTCGGGCGGGCAGCAAGAACGCTTGGCTTTAGCCCGGACCCTTTACCAGAAGAAGAGTTTGATCGTCCTCGATGATCCTTTTGCCTCAGTTGACCCCAAAACCGAAGCGGAAATCGTCGCGCATCTTCGCGAAAATTGCCGCAATTCCCTCGTGCTTTTGATTTCCCACCGCTTATCCTCCTTTAAAGACCTCGATAACGTGATTGTTTTGCATGGCGATGGAACCTATGAAAGCGGCACGGAAAAGGAACTCTTAAAGACGAGCGAACTCTACCAAACCCTCTACCATCTCCAGAACGATTCGGGAAAGGAGAGCGTATGAAGAAACCTTTTAAAGCCTCCCGTTTCCTTTTCGCTTTCTTCAAAGCCCATAAAGGACTGACGATCGCTTTATTTATTGCTGCTTTAGGAGCTTCTTTATCCGGATTGCTCCCGCCGTTCCTCCTCCGTTACATCATCGATAACGAAATCACGCCCGATTTGGCGGATCCTTCCCGCTTAGTGGTTTCCCACGTGGTCTATTTGGCTCTCCTTTATTACGGAAGCTATCTCCTCGTCGCCTTATTTGGCATCTTTGAAAACTACATGATCGACGTCTTCGGGCAAAAGCTGATCCATGAACTCCGTTACGAGATGATGGAAAAGAGCCATCGCCTCAAACTCGCTTATTTCACCCACCATGGCACCGGCGAGATGTCCTCGAGAGTCACCGACGATGTCTACGCGATTGAACTTCTTTTCGCCGAAGGCTTGGTCTCCTTAGTGGTCTCCTTAGTCAAAATCATCGGCATTTGGGTCTCGATTTTCATCCTCGACTACATCTTGGGTCTCTCGCTATTCGTAATCGTGCCTCTCATCGCTCTCATCACCCACTTCTTCCGCAAGAGCATGCTCAAAGCTCAGATTGAAAACCGCGAGGTCCTCAATAGCGAAAGCAACCATCTCGCCGAAAGCCTCGACAATTTCCAACTCCTCAAAATCCTGGGCAAAGAATCCTACCGCGAAAAGAGCTTCTTAGGCTTGCTGAAGAAAGGCTACCACAGCCAAGACAAGACCGCTTTCTTCGATAGTGTCTATTCGCCGAGCATCGACTTCCTCAAGTCGCTCGTCATCGCTTTCTTGGCTTTCCTCGCCGCTTATTCCTATTCCGGAAAAGGCGTGACGCTTCTGATCTCCATCGGCACCTTCACCGCGGCGATGAACCTCTTATCCTCAATCTTCTCACCGATTCAGGATTTGGGAATGGAACTCCAGAGCATGCAAGAAGGCATTTCGGGCATCGTCCGGGTCGAAGCGTTCCTGAACGAAGAAGAAGTGAGTGAGAAAGATCCCAAAGCCACCGCCGAGGCAGTCTTCGAAACCAAAGCCCCGCACCTATTGAACTTTGACCACCTCAGCTTCCATTACGAGGATGGCGACGAGTTGCTCTTTGATCAAACTTCGTTGACGATCGAGGACCAAGAAAAGGTCTGCCTGATCGGGCGAACCGGAGCGGGCAAGACCACCCTTTTCCGTCTGATTTTAGGTTTGCTTGAGCCCACGGGTGGGGCGATCCTCCTCAACGGGCATGACGTCAAGAGCATCCCCGAAAGCGAGAAACGCGCGATCTTTGGCTACGTCGAACAGGGCTTTAGGAGCGTCCCTGGCAGCTTAAGGAATCAAATCAGCCTCGGCGATGCCTCTTTAAGCGATGAAACAATCCATCAAGCCTTAAAAGATTCTTTGCTCGAGAGTTATATCGAAGAGCATCTTCCTCAAGGGCTCGACACTCCCTTCAATAGCGATGATTTCTCCCGGGGTCAGCTCCAACTCTTAGGCTTGGCCAGGGCGATCGCCAGCAACCCGAAAATCCTCTTATTGGACGAAATCTCCGCCAATCTCGACTCCAAGACCGAAAAAGACGTCATCGATGCCTTAACCCGGGCTTCCAAATCCCGGACCGTCATCTCCATCTCCCACCGCTTAAGCGATCAACTCGGCTTCGAAAAAGTCTATGAGATTGGCCAAGGCCAAGCTGTGGAAAAACGCTAGAGAATTTTCGTCTCATTTTCACGGGCCTTCTTTGCCTTTCGTTAAGAGAATCACTACAATAAGAGACAGAAAAAGACAACCCTATGAAGATTGCCATTGTCGAAGACTCGGCCGAAGCCTGCGAACTTCTGCAAACCTCCTTAGAAAGTTTCGCCAAAGAAGTTCACGATGTCTTTCAAATTGATGCCTATGCGAACGGTTTCAACTTCCTTGAAGCGTTTCATGGCCAATATGCCGTGATTTTCATGGATATCGAAATGCCCTTCATGAATGGGATGGAGACCAGCCGAAAACTTCGGCAAATCGACAATGATGTTTTGCTGGTTTTTGTCACCAACATGGCCCAGTTTGCCTTGCAGGGTTACGAAGTCCAAGGTTTTGATTTTATCGTCAAACCCCTTAAAAAAGAGCTCTTTGAGCCCAAAATGAAGCGAATCTATAAGGTCGCCCATGAAAAAGAAAGCGAGCCTTTTATCACCGTCACAAGACGACAAGGCATTCGCAAAATCGCCTTAAGGGAACTCCTTTTCGTCGAAGTCCGAGGTCATGAAATCACCTACCATCTCAGCAAAGAAACCCTAAGCCAATATGGCACGATGAAAGAAATCGAAAAGAGCCTTCCCTCCGAGAGTTTCTCCCGCTGCAACAATCCTTTTCTCATTAACCTTGCCCATCTCTTTGGCGTCGAGGGGGAAGAGGCAATCCTTTCCGATGGCGAACGTCTCAAAATATCTCGGCATCACCGCAAGGATTTCTTAAAGAATTATGCCGACTATCTCGGGGAGCATGTCTGATGTTCGGTCAGGTCAATTTCCACAATGGTCTTTTGAGTTTCGAGATGCTCCTTTTTGCCGTTCTTTTAGCTGGGAAAATGCCCAAGAAGAAAAAGCGCGCCGTTTTTGCAGGGATTTTAGCCTTCTCGCTCATCGCCCTCGCTTATTTTTTCCCGATCATTCCCGAAACCAATCATCTTTATGTCGGCTTTTTGCTTTACCTCGGCTTGTTCGCCCTGCTCTATTTTTGGATCCGCTTCCTTTTCGATGTTCCACGAACCAGTGCCTTATTCTTAGCCTTATCTTCTTATACCTTGCAGAATATCGCCTCCGTCGTCCAAGGCTTGCCCGATAACTTTTACCTCGCGAACGGAAATCCCACCCCCGCTTGGGTGATTTATCTGAGCGATAGCATCAGTTTTCTCCTTCTACTTGCCTTCACTCTTTTTCTCAGTCGACGCCTCCGGCAATATCCCGAAGCCATCCTGCCGACCCGCCCCGTCCTTTTTGTGGCTTCTTTTCTTTTGCTGATCGATATTGCTTTCAACCTTTTCGTGATCTTCTATGGCCAAGGCGTCACGAATCTGGCCTATCGCTTAAGTCTGAACTTGTTGATCATCATTTCAGGATTGATCGGCTTATTCATTCTCTTCGATCTCCTTAATCAGAGCCAATTAAAGGCAGAACTCGACACCACCGAAAAGCTGTGGAAAGAAGACCAAAAACAATATCGGATGTCGAAGGATGCGATGGAGCAATTGAGCATCAAGGCTCATGATCTGAAACACCAAATCCACGTCTTGACGAATGGGGATAAAAGCATTTCCAAAGAGACTCATGAAGCCATCGATAAAGCTCTTCTCGATTATGAGAGTCATATCATCACGGGGTCGGAGGCCCTTGACGTTCTTTTATCCGAAAAAATGCCTTATTGCCAAAAAAACGGTATCGCTTTATCCGTCATCGCGGATGGCAAAAGCCTCATTTTCCTTTCCGATAGCGATCTTTATTCGTTATTCGGCAACGCCCTTGATAACGCCATCGAAGCCGTCGAAAAACTGCCGGAAAAAGGCGAAATCTCCCTCAAAGTTGTGCGAGAAGGAAAAGGCGTCTTCATCCAAATCCGCAACCCCTACGCGGGCGAACTTCATTTCGCGGATGGCTTGCCCCAAAGCGGAAAAGGCGATTCTTTTAATCATGGCTTCGGCAGCAAAAGCATAGCGCTTCTCGTCCAAAAATACGGCGGCGTGATGTCAATCCAAAGCAGCGAAAATCTATATTGCCTTAATATCGTTTTCCCCCAAGCAAAGTAAGCGGTTTGGAAAGCCACTTATGAGGCAAATGCTTCAAGGAAAGGGCTTTCATTTATTCTTTTGCTCGTGCTGATTACCGCACAGAAAAAGGAGTAAATCCATGAAAGAAAAGACTTTTCGCGCCATCACGATTCCCGCCGCGCTTTTAACGCTAGCGATTGGAATTGCCCTCCCGGTTGCCGCCAATAACGCCGGGGTTGCCTCTGCTGCCGATATGTATTTCGGCCGTGGCAAAATGAATGTCACCAATGGTGATTTTAAGGGGGACACCTCTTACGTCAAATCCTCTTATAACAGTAAGACGGACGTCGAAACAAAAGCCAAAGAGATCTCGGAGAAGATCGAACGAGAGGGCTTGGTTCTCTTAAAAAACAATGGAGCCTTGCCTTTAAAGAAGAACGCTGCCATCACCTTATTCGGACGCACCTCGGTTGATCCGATTTACGTCGGCGCTGGTTCCGGTTCCATCACCGGTGAAACCATAACTTACCTCCAAGCCCTGCAAAACGAAGGCTTCAGTGTCAATGCCACGATGAGCGATTTCTACAAGAATCACGCTAAGAGTCAAGCCGGCTATCAAAGCACGGATTTCACCACTTGGCAAGGCACGAAAAAACTCGATGTCGCCGGAAGAGGATTCGCTTCCTATATGGGAACGGCAAAATTCTTTGGGGATGTCATCGCCGAAGTGAATGCCGACGATATCAAATCCTCCGTCAATGTCGCAAGTTCTTATGCTTCTTATTCCGATGCGGCGGTCGTCGTGATCGGCCGAATCGGCGGAGAAGGCTGCGATTTACCAATGGATCTTTCAGGTGACGAATTCAACTACCCCACGACTGTCAAAGCCCGGAGCGAAGCGGACAAAAAACGCCACTACCTCGAACTCAATGACGACGAAATCTCGCTTTTGACTTATGTGAAATCCTTAAAAGATCAAGGGATCTTCAAGAAAATCGTGGTCCTTGTCAATTCCTCGAACGCCTTGGAAATGGGCTTTGTCAAAGACGACACCTATGGCGTCGATGGGGCGATGTGGATCGGCGATATCGGCGGGCATGGTTCGACCGCGATCGCCAAAGCCCTTGACGGCACGGTGAATCCAAGTGGCCGCCTGGTTGATACCTACCTTCGCGATGTTTACGACAATCCAGCGATGAAGAATTTCGGCAACTACGCCTATTCAAACATCGCCGCCTATGGCGGCACCGCCTCGAACGCCTTCGTCCAATATGAAGAAGGCATCTATGAAGGTTACCGCTACTACGAAACCGCGGCGGCCGAGAATGCTTTTGCTTATGACGATAAAGTCCTTTATCCTTTTGGCTTCGGCTTAAGCTACACCAGTTTCAAGAGTGAATTCGTGGGAGCCTTGAGCGAAAAAGATGGGGTTTATCATGGCAAAGTCAAAGTCACGAACACCGGAGCAGTGAGTGGCAAAACGCCGATTGAACTCTACGCTGAATCCCCCTACACCTCCGGCGGAATCGAAAAGAGCAAAGTCGCATTGATTGCCTTTGCAAAAACTCCTGAAATCGCCGCTGGAAATAGTGTTGAAGTCGAGCTGACGTTTAAGAAAGAAGACTTGGCGTCTTACGACTATAAGAACGAAAAGGCCTATGTTCTTGATCAAGGAGAATACCATTTCTACCTTGAAACCGGCGAGCAGGGTGCCCATGCGTGGAAGGCGAGCGGAACTCCCACAAGTAGCTTAACCATCGCGAGCAAAATCGTTTATGGCGAAAAGAACAAACGGAGCAGCGACGACAAAACTGCCACGAACGTCTTCGAAGACGTCTCAACTCAATTCAAAGACAGCAAAACTTCGGGATCGCCTTTAAACTTCTCCCGCAAAGACTTCGCGGGAACTTATCCCACCGCGCCGAGCGATGAGGATAAAGCAGCGAACAGCGCCATTGTGGATGCGAGCAAACTCTTCGACGTTGCCACCGATAAAACCTTAGGCAACACCGCGACCAGCAAAGTCTATACCACCACCGCACCAACCACGAAAGCCAGCGTTCCTTTCAACGCGATTGCTTTAAGAGGCTTAGCCTATGATGATCCCGCCTATAGCGCGCTTCTCGACAGCATGGATCCTTCGGCGATTGCTGCTCTATTCGCCGATGGCGGGTTTAAAACCGAGGCCCTAGAAGGCCTTTCGCTTCCGGCGACTCTCGACTACGATGGCCCGGCGGGCTGGAGCGGCTGGGTCAGCAAGGAAGGCCTCAGCGGTGTTTCGGAAGGTTTCCCGACTGAAATCGTCATTGGTTCAACCTGGAACGTCGATTTAGCCGAAGAATTCGGTGAAATCATCGGGGAAGAGGCTTTGACCAACTCCCTCAACGGCTGGTATGCGCCAGCGATGAACATCCACCGCACCGCCTTCAGCGGACGCAATTACGAATACTACAGCGAAGACCCGTTGCTCTCGGGCAAAATGGGGGCGAACACCATCACGGGTGCAGGCAAAAAAGGCGTCTATAGTTACCTCAAGCATTTTGCTCTCAACGATCAGGAAACCAATCGTTGGGGCATCCAGACCTGGGCTAACGAGCAAGCGATCCGAGAAATCTATCTGAAGCCGTTTGAAATCGCCATCAAAGAGTCCTATGCCACGGTGAATTATTATGCCTCGAGTTCGGCTTCGTCTTTCTCGACGACCACCTTAAAAGGCCCGATGGCGATTATGAATTCCTATAACTGCATCGGTACGACTTGGGCCGGTGGATCCTATGCCTTGATGAGCGAGGTTCTCCGCAATGAGTGGGGCTTCCGTGGGTTGGTCTCAACCGATTACTTCGGCGGGGACGCTTACATGAACCCCGATGCCGGTTTGCGGGCTGGCACCGACGTCTTCCTCGCGACATTCGCTAAGCCAGCTCTGGCCGATTCCTCCAGTCCTATCGCCCTCAATGCTTTACGTCGGGTGATGCATGATCTGATCTACACCGTCGTCAATTCGAATGCGATGAATGGCATTGCCTTCAATAGCTCGGTCTCTTACGAGATGTCGGCCTGGAAAAAATGGGTCTACGCGGGAATGGGTGTCTCACTCGCCATCACCGTCGGCCTCGTGAGTTGGAACGTGGTACGCACGGTAAAAAAGTCCAAAAAACGCGATGATATGAACGCCTAGACGAATGTCAAGGAGCCTCCTATGCCTCTTAAGGCTAAAGGAAGCTCCTTTTCTTTAGGCCAAAAGAAAAAGACTCAGGATAGCCAAACGCTTCTCCCGAGTCTTTTCAAAAACCAACAGGATTACTTATCGTTGCTGACGATACCGAAGATACCGCCAAGAACGTAGAAGATATTCCAACCCAAAATGCCGAAGACCAAGAAAAGAATATCCCAGCCTTTGCTCGAGCCTTTCTTGTAAGCAATACGAGTCAAAACAATAAGGACGATAGCCCAGACTAAGAGCCAAATGCCATACCAAAGGGTATCCCAGCCAAAGCCCTCAACGCCAGAGCCCATATTGACGCCCACGCCGGCTAAAATGGAGAAAACGATAATCAGAATGCCGCAAATCGCTTCGATCCAGTTAAAGACATTGGCGATCTTGTACATCACTTTCGATGCTGTTTCCATGTTATTGATGCCTCCTTTCCGGCGATAATTATAACTGAGCCAAAGAAAACGAGAGAGGAAAAAGAAGCTTTTTCTTGCCCTTTAATCCACCTCTTTTTGCACTTTGAGGAAAGCCGTCCTCTTTCTTTTGGCGGAAAACAAGCACTTTGGTGCCATAATTAAGGTATATGAAAGAGAATACCTCGCATTCGGGTGTCCCCTATTGGCGTTATCTCCTCTTTTTGCTTTTGGCGACTTTGCTCGTCTCTTTTGGCCCGGCGATCGTGATGGAAGCCAGCGTCCATTACCCCGATATGTATTCCTACAAAGAGGCCAAAGATGGGGTTTTCGATATGGAAAACCGCTCGATGAAAGACCGTTGGTGGGTCTCGCCATCGGGCGAATGGGAGTTTTACGCCAACCGCTGGATCGAAACGGATAACGATGCCGCCCCGCGCGATGCGATCCTTCCTTATGGCAAAAGCTGGGAAGAGATCGGCTATCCCCTCGAGGGTTACGCTTCGCTCAAATTATCGATTATCAACGCCGTGCCAGGCGACGAGATCACGATGGACCGCATCATGGTGTTCGCCGCCGCGAACTTTTATCTCAATGGCACCCTCGTCGCTCATAGTGGAATCCCCAGTAAAAACAAGGATGAATCGAAGGATATCGGAAACACCCAAGTGGATGGCTATGCCACAGTGCCTGCCGATGGAAAAGTGACCTTGATCGCCGAAATCGGCTATTCCAATACCGGCGCGATCGGTTTCAAACCGGTGCTTTTCATCAACAAAACCACCGCCATGGCCTATCAGGATTCCCGTCAATTTCGCACCATTTTCAACAATTACCTCCCGATTGTCGCCATTATCACTTTGGTGATGATGATCGGGATCGGCATGACCTTATTGCTCGTCAGTAAAAAGCGGGGATTGTCCCCATCCTTTCTCTATTTGCTGATTGCCATGTTCGCCTATGATATTTTCTCTTCGGACCAAGGCTTCTTTTTCGTCATTAACGGCCTTTACGTCAGCAACACCATCATGGCCCGGCTCAATTTCGTTTTCGCCGCGTTTCTCTTATGCGCTATCTTTTACTATCTTTTTCGGATGGGGTCGACGCCGCTCAAAAAAGAAAAAGATTTTCTCAAGGTTTTCTTGCCTTTTTCCGCGCTGGAAATCAGCTTAGGGATCGCCAGCGCTATTCTCTATGGCGGGAAAGCCAGCCTCATCTGCAGTCTTTTCCAATGGGCCATTGCCTTACCTTTGGTTCTCTTCGCCGCCTATTACGCCAGCCGAAAAAAACCGCGCAGTTTGGCGCCTTTTATCATCTCATCGCTTCTTTTGAACCTTCTGGTTTCCGAATGGCTCGACTTTCAGGAGTTGCTGGTGTGGGATCTCGTTTGCGTCCCTTCGATCGGCTTAAGCCTCGTCGCCATCGTCGGGATCATCGTCTTCTTCCGCCGCGACCTCGAACTGCAAAAACAATTCGCCCAGGAGGCTGAGCTTCAAGAACGTTACCGAATCAGTCAGGAAGAAGCCCTCAAAGGCCAAATCAAGCCCCATTTCATCTTCAACTGCCTTTCCGCCATCGAATCCTCCTACCACAAAAATGTCGAGGATGGGGACCACGCGATGAGTTTATTTGCCCAGCATCTCCGAAGCGATATCGATACGATGGAGGTCTCCTTAATTCCTTTCGAGGACGAAATCAAAAACATTGAACGTTACCTCGAGCTTGAGAATCTGCGCTTAGAAAAACCCTATACCCTCCTCTATGACATCGAGGTCAGCGATTTCGCTTTGCCTCCGCTATCGTTGCAACCGTTTGTCGAAAACGCGATCAAATATTCGAAGGCCAACGAAAAAGAAAATGGCTTTATCTCGCTCGAGACAAGGCAGTTCGGCGAAGAAATCGTTTTGAGCATCGAAGATAACGGCGTGGGCTTTGACCCGAACGCGATCAAAGCGACATCGCAAGGCTTGAAGAATGCCAAGGAGCGGCTCTCCCTCATTCTCGGGGCCGAGGTTCAGATCGTTAGCGCCCCAAACCAAGGCAGCAAAATCCAGATTCGTTTCGCCAAGAAAAAAATCAACGTCAAAGACAATTAAAGGGCAAAACCCCTGCCGTTTTTCATTATCGCTGCAAAAAGGGCTTATTTCAGTACACGGGATAGTTCGGCGAACATCTTCTCGGGCAAAATCGGTTTGGTGATATAGCCATTCATCCCCACCGCTTCGGCGGCTTTGATGTTTTCCTCAAACGCATCGGCGGTCATCGCGATGATCGGAATGCGCGCGCCATCGCCTTCTTTTAAGGCTCGAATTGCTTTGGTGGCCTCAAGGCCATCCATCCGCGGCATCCGCACATCCATCAAGATGGCGGCGTAAGTCCCCGGTTGAGCCGAAGAGAATTTCCGAACCCCTTCTTCCCCATCGTTGGCAATATCCACCACAAAACCCCGTTCCTTTAAAAGCATGGTGGCGATTTCTTGATTGAGGGGGTTATCTTCGCACAGCAAAAGCCGCTTGCCTTTGACCGATAAAACCAGCTCATTGTCGGCTTGTTTTTGAACCGAGGAAACTTCCGCTTCCTTGATCGGCAAAACGACCCGGAAATGGCTGCCGCGATGGAGTTGGCTTTCCACGGCGATGCTTCCACCGAGCAAATCAACGAACTTTTTCACGATCGATAAACCTAATCCCGTGCCAGGGACATTCACGGATTCCGACCGTTTTTCCTGCGAGAAAGGCTCGTACATCTTCGCCATGAACTCTTGGCTCATGCCAATGCCGTTATCTTCCACATCGAAAATGAGCTGCTCGCGAGAGGAAGACTCCACTCGAAAGACGACTTTGCCGCCGACGGGGGTGTATTTAATGGCATTCGAAAGCAAATTCAGCGCGATTTTCTGGATCTTGAGCCGGTCGCACCATAGAGGATAGTTCGGATAGAAGGAGAAAGAACTCTCCAACGTGATCTTTTTTAATTCCGCGGAGGGGCGCAAAGCGGTGAGAACCGGCGGGAGGACCTCTTTGGGGTCGCAGGCTTCAGGCTCATTGACGCTCTTGCCGCTTTCAATCCGCGAAAGCTCAAGGGTATCATTGATCAAATCGAGAAGGAGTTTGCCCGAGGAATTGATCTTTTCGAGATAGTCCTGCTTCTTTTGAGGGTCGGATTCCTTTAGCGCCAAATCGGTAAAGCCAATCACGCCATTGAGCGGGGTGCGCAAGTCATGCGACATATTCGAAAGGAAGGCGGATTTCGCTTCATTGGCCTTCTCGGCTTCGAGCTTTGCGGCCTCGATCGCCTGTAATTGCTCTTGGTCTTTTTCATAGAGTTCCGTCACGTCACTACGGACCATCAAAAGAATCTTGGCTTCTTTATCCAGCCAAGCGCAATCAAGCTTTTTGCAGTGGATCTTCCCCGCCTCATTCCGCAGATAATTCCCAAGATAATGATCAGAGGTCTTTAAGGCGGAGAGAATATTTTCAGGATTGGTGAGTTGGTCGTAAACGGAACGATTCTCATCGCTGATAAAAGTGTTCTTCTCGAAATCGCGGAAGCTTTCAAAGGGGATGATTTTTCGCACTTCCGGGAAGAGGATCTTCGGATCTTTTTCGATGAATTCGAAACCACCGCCTTCGACGAAGATGAGACCGATATAATCGAATTCAGTCTTGGAAATAATGCGCATGATCTCGACGCTTTCCATCTTCTCGCTCACGTCGTAGCCATAGCAGAAAAGTTCGACGTCGCCCGTCTCGGGCATCATATAAGTGTGATAAGACAATGAAAGCCAAATCGGCATCGCTCCCGGGATTTTGCGCCGATAGATGACGTTTCCGCTCACATCGCCAAGCTGAGAATTTTTTAACAGATCATCCCGATTGAGAGCTTTTTTCAGTTCTTCCCGTTCTTCTTCGCGGTAAGGCAAATCGAAGAAGGCTTGGATCGCATCCGTATACCGCGTGCCTTCCTTGGCGACGAAGAGACCTTCTTTTTTCGTGGAATAGCCGATGACGAGATTTTGCGTCAAATTATAATGGCCTTTAGCCAAAAGATTGCTGTCATCGCTGGCCCGGAGGTACTCGACTTCCCGCTTATAGCGTTCCGCGACCTTCTTTTCGGCCGTGATGTTTTGGCCTAAGCCAATCGCCTTATCGCTCGCGGTTCCGCCGGGGAAGAAATAAGTGATTCGCTCACAATGGGGCTCTCTGCCCGGCTGGGCCGAAAACCAAACTTCGGCCGAGGCGCTTTCGCCACGATCCACTTTCTGATAGAGTCCTTCGAGTTTTTGCCGATCGGCGGGATCGATTAAGGGCAAAATCGTCTTCGGGACATCCTCAACGTGAGAGCCGACGCCCCAACTCTCCATCTCAGTTCCATAGTAATCGCCATCGCTCATTGAGACGCTATGATCTTTGAGGTTATAGGTCCAGGTCTTCAAACCCGCCGCTTTAACCGCCTGCCGGTAGAAATATTGGCTCTCGCGGAGGCCTTTCTCTGCTTTTTTCAATTCTTGGATGTCGGTAAAAACGATATAAGCCACTTCCACATGGGGAGAAATCGTGGTGATCAAGGCCCGAACGCTGGACTACGTATAGGCCCCGTTAGCCCGGTTCCGGAACCGGAACTGTTTTGCCACCAAATGCTTATCGCGGAGAAGATTTTTAAAAGCCAAGACGAAATTCTCTCGATCATCGGGGTGCAAGCATTCCGGGAAGGCACTGACGGAAAGAAAACCGTTTTGCGCCGAAGGCACATCGATTCGAGAAAAAAAGAACTGGTTGAGTTGGATTTGATCGGCGGGGACGCCGTCGATGATCTGCAAGGTGCCTAAGCCCGAAGGGACGCCGTCGATCATCGAGTTCAAGCGGGCGTTTTCTTGCGATAGGGTTGGAACTTTCTTCGCTTCATTTTCAGCGAGCGAAAAAGGCGGCGCTGGGTCTCCATGATGTCAGTGGCATCGCGGTAGACCACCACCACATCGCTCGGGTCCTGAGCGCTAAAAGAACCAGCGCCGGAAACCCACAAAGAGCCTTTGACTTGAGGAAAATGGAATGAGAAAGAGAATGACGGCTTCTTTTGCTGAACTGCGCGATGGACTTCATCGAGGAAGCGGTCGAGTTCTTGATGGGATTCGCCCGCGAAGAATTCGGACAAGGAATGATGGTATTTCGCCGCGGCTTCCTCTCGGGAAAGCCCCATAATCTCATAGACGCTGTCATTGGCTTCGACCAAACTCAAATCGGGCAAATGAATCGTCGCGATCGCCACGGCCGAAGTCGCCATAAGACGTTCATGTTCATAGACTCTTCGGGTGAGCTCTTCGTTGAGTTTGGCAATCTCTTCTTTGTGGCGAACTTCCAAAGTCACATCTTCAAAGCTGCCAACGAGTCCAATGATTTTGCCTCCGACGATCAAAGGGCTCTTGCTGGCAACGATGTTGCGTTCTTCGCCTTTGGC
>Ga0163159_1002417_pt1 | contig 15332 bp, 12 predicted proteins | sample BioMet9_FD_108702 | JGI IMG/M metagenome (GOLD analysis project Ga0163159, IMG submission 108702) | Microbial communities from bioreactor (seeded with sewage sludge) at Lawrence Berkeley National Lab, California, USA - Biofuel... | ecosystem: Engineered > Bioreactor > Anaerobic > Unclassified ... | reverse complement strand
TTCCCGTACTCCAGTTCCTCAAGCTGGGCGCTCAGCAGCCGCACAGGGTCATTCTCCGGTATTATTATTTCATTGTTCAGTGTGATTACCAGTTGACCGTGACGCTCTGTCAGGTTATACTGGCCTTGCGTTATTTGTGTCTTCATCAACTCATTTTAACGCAAAACAGAGAATCGGCCAACCCTTTCGGGCTGACCGATTCATTGTTTTTCATCGAGGCTCGTTTTGCAACGCGCCCTTTTTGTTCAGTCTCCAAAGCCGGATGGGTTTTTTTTCTGCCAGTTCCAGGAGTCACGGCACATTTCATCCAGCCCATATTCCGCCCTCCAGCCCAGCTTTTCCGCGGATTTGCCGGGGTCGGCGTAGCATGTGGCCAGATCGCCTGCCCGCCGGGGCATGATCTTATAAGGGATGTCAACTCCGTTTACCCGCTTGAAGGTTTCCACCATCTCAAGGACGCTGTATCCCCGGCCGGTGCCGAGGTTGAACACGTTTTCGCCCTTGTGGCTCATCATGTATTCTATGGCGTCCACATGCCCGCGGGCCAGATCCATGACGTGGATGTAGTCCCGCACACCGGTGCCGTCCGGGGTGTCGTAGTCGTTTCCGTAGACATTCAGGTAAGGCAGTTTTCCAATGGCCACCTGAGTGATGTACGGCATCAGGTTGTTGGGGATGCCGCGGGGATCCTCGCCAATCAGGCCGGAGGGATGAGCGCCGATGGGATTGAAGTACCGCAGCAGCGCAACAGACCAGTCCGGGTCGGCGAAGGCGGTGTCCCGGAGAATGCGCTCAGACATGTATTTCGTCCAGCCGTACGGGTTGGTGCAGTCGCCGGTGTATGACACCTCGCGGAGAGGCATATCATTTTTGCCGGAGTATACTGTGGCCGATGAGGAGAAAATGATGTTCTTCACCTTGTGATCGCGCATGGCCTCGCAAAGTCTGACGGTGGAAAACAGGTTGTTGTCGTAGTATTCCAGAGGCATCTGCACGCTCTCGCCCACGGACTTCAGACCGGCGAAATGGATGGCGCAGCCGATGTCGTGCTGGGAGAATATTATGTCCAGCGCGCTGCGGTCCCGGACGTCCGCCTTATAGAACGAGAGCTTCTTGCCCGTGATCTCCTGCACGCGCTCCAGAGACTTTTCACTGCTGTTTACAAGATTGTCTATTACGGCCACATCGTATCCGTGCTCCAGAAGAAGTACGCAGGTGTGGCTGCCTATATATCCGGCTCCGCCGGTAACAAGTACTGTCATGCTGTAATTCCTTTCCGGCTCTCAGTCCCATAGCAGGGACGGATAGATGCCGCGCTCCTTCATATTGGCTATCGCATCCTTAACAGAACCCAGATCTTCCTTGTACGTCACTCCATACCAGGTCTCACCGCAGTGGAGCATCTGTACGGTGCACTCTCCGTCGGCAAGCTGCTGGTTTGCCACGGAGGGCAGAAAATACTCGCACTTCAGGGGATTCTTGGGCAGATTCTCGTCAAGGAACTCGGGGAAGCCGGCTTTCAGCGCGTCCATAATTCCCCGGCCGAAGCCCCACAGATTCATGGACACCACGGTTTCGCCGGAGAGCGGCACGAAGGTTTTGCCGCCGTCCTCGGTGTAGGCGGCGTCAGTGCCCCGCTTTTCGATGTGGGTGCGTTCGGTGACACCGGCGAGATAGCCGTTTTCCTCACGGCAGATGCCGCGGGCCACATAGCCGTTCTCCGTGACGGTGTTGCGCAGCAGGTAGCCCACCATGGCGTGCTGATTGTCCGGTCTGGACACATGCAGATAATCGTATATGGTGGAATATGCCGTAGGGCCGTAAAAATCATCGGAATTTATCACGGCAAAGGGCTCATTTACAACATCGGCGCAGCACATTATAGCGTGGGCGGTGCCCCAGGGCTTTTCGCGGCCCTCCGGCACGGAATAGCCCTCCGGCAGGCAGTCCAGTTCCTGATAGACATACTTCACGTCGAAGTACTTTTCCATGCGGCGGCCCACCGCGGCCTTGAAATCGTCCTCAATGCCGCGCTTGATGATGAACACAACTTTTTTGAAGCCGGCGCGTTTGGCGTCGAACAGGGAAAAATCTATAATGGCATGGCCCTCGGCATCCACGGGCTGTATCTGCTTCAATCCGCCGAAGCGGCTGCCCATGCCGGCCGCCATGACCAACAGCGCAGGTTCCTGCATAAGAAGACCTCCCTAATCGTATTATTGCGCGTCCAGATCCATGGGGGTTATACCCATGCTGGATGTCATCTCCCGCACGGCCCTGTGAGTTTCGCCGCTTGCCAGCTCAAGACATTTGGGCACGTCGTCGTCCGTGATCTCGGTCATGCCCTCCGGCAGCTGGATGACGGTGGTGGTGGTAATGTCGAAGAGAAAGTTGTTCTCCTCGCCGTCGGATATTTTGATGTTCAGAAACATGTAAAGGGTGCCGTCCGGCGGCACCGGGGTCTGGGAACCCATGCGGCTTTCCACGTGCAGCTGCATCTCCTTGCCTACGGCAGTGTTCACATGGGCCTTAAGGTCTGTCACCTTGAAGTCCAGCAGTTCAAATTTTTTCTCGTCCAAAATAACTCCTGTTCTCCGCCGGAATGTCCGGACGGCAGTATTTTCCTGAAATCGATTGTACTATCCCGGACCCGCCCCGTCAAGACAAAGTGTCGGCGCCCATTTCTGCAAAATACCATAAATCCCCGGCAAAAATTCTTCAAAACTTAAGGAAATCTGTACATTGACTTCAGCGGCGCAACGCGCTAAAATGCTCACATAATCAAATATGGCAAATGCATTGACGGAGACAAGTAACGCTTTTACCTTTGTTTCAGAGAGCCGGCGGCAGTGGGAGTCCGGTACAGGGAATGCGCGAATAACACTCAGGAGCAGCAAGCTGAAAGCAATGGCAAGTAGGCGAGACGCGAAAGCGCGGCGTTAAAGCGCGAGGGTTTGACAGAACCCGAAAAAGAGACTGTTTTTATAACAGTAAATTAGGTGGCACCGCGGATCGGCAGTTATTCGTCCTAAAATTTTGGATGGATATGACTGCGAATACGATTCGGAGGTGCATTTTTATGTGTTCTATCATGGGATTTACCAGTCAGACCCTTTCGGAAGACGAGCTGCGGGAGTATTTCGACCGTACAAAGACCAGAGGCCCCGACATGTCCAGAGTGGAAAAGACAGGCTCCGGGTATCTGTGTTTTCACCGGCTTTCCATTATGGGCCTCACACCTGAGGGCATGCAGCCCTTCCACTTAGGGAACGACATGTGCGTATGCAACGGCGAGCTGTATCTTTTCCGCCCGCTTAAAGCGGAGCTTGCAAAGGAATACGACTTCAAAAGCGGCTCCGACTGCGAAATTATCCTGCCGCTGTATCGAAAATACGGTTTAAAAATGTTTTCCAAGCTGGACGCGGAGTTCGCCATGCTGATATATGACGCGCAAAAGGATCAGCTTATCGCAGCCCGCGACCCCATAGGCATCCGCCCGCTGTTTTACGGCAAGATGTCGGACGGCTCCATGGTGTTCGCCAGCGAAGCCAAAAACCTGGTTGGCCTGTGCGATGAAGTCTGCCCGTTCCCGCCGGGCTGCTACTGGGCGGACGGCCAATTCACCCGCTACGCCGACGTGACGGATGTGGGCGAATACGTTTCCGGCGACATAGACGCAATATGCAAAAAAATACGGGAGCTTCTCATCCTTGGAGTGGACAAACGGCTGGACGCCGACGCGCCTCTGGGCTTTCTGCTCTCGGGCGGCCTTGATTCCAGTCTGGTGTGCGCCATATCCGCAAAGCTGTTGGGCCGGCATGTGCGCACCTTCGCCATAGGCATGGAAACGGACGCAATAGACCTGAAATACGCCCGGGAGACGGCCGACTTCATCGGCGCCGAGCACACCGAGGTATACATGACCCGGGAGGAAGTGCTGCAAAGCTTGGAGGAGGTCATCGCCATGCTTGGCACCTGGGACATCACCACCATCCGCGCCAGCATGGGCATGTATCTGTGCTGCAAGGCCATACACGAACGCACGGACGTGCGGGTGCTGCTGACGGGCGAAATATCCGACGAGCTTTTCGGATATAAATACACGGACTTCGCGCCCTCGCCGGAGGCGTTCCAGCAGGAGGCCAAAAAGCGGGTGGAAGAGTTGTACATGTACGATGTGCTGCGGGCGGACCGCTGCATATCCGTGAACTCCATCGAGGCCCGGGTACCCTTCGGCGATATTGAGTTTGTAAAATACGTAATGTCCATAGACCCGGCGCTGAAAGTGAACAGCTACGGCATGGGCAAATACCTGCTGCGCCATGCCTTTGAGGAAGACCATCTGCTGCCGGAGGACATACTGTGGCGCCAGAAGGCGGCATTTTCCGATGCAGTGGGGCACTCCATGGTGGACGATCTGAAGGAGTACGCCATGGAGAAATATTCCGACGCCGAATTTGAGGCTAAGCGGATGCAGTACGACTACGGCCGCCCCTTTACCAAGGAGAGTCTGCTGTACAGGGAGATATTTGAAAAGTACTACCCCGGTCAGGCGGCAATGATAAAGGATTTCTGGATGCCCAACAGGACCTGGAAGGGCTGCGATGTGTCCGATCCCTCCGCCCGTGTACTGTCCAACTACGGCGAGAGCGGAAAGTAAAAAAGAACGCACTTTCGTGACGGGGGAGAAGCTCAGAAACTTTGCCGGGCGTATCAGAGGCCCGACTATTAACTTAGAACAACAGCGCCCCGTGAATGATATGCTCCCTCTATGAGAGACAGTGAAATAAGAAACTGTCTATTATGGAGGGAGTATCTTTATGCCCAGAAGAGGAAAGTTAAGTCCGGAAGAAAAAATAAGACTCATACAACCACGACCTTCGCCACAACCATGACATTCATATCAACGACAAAAGAGTCCTGCGGATCTGCCGGAAGGAGGATATCAAATCCACCATCAAGTATAGCAACCACGGCAGTACGAGGAGAGCAAAGAATCCACAGCACATTTCAGAGAATGTGTTGAATCGGGAGTTTAATGCCAAAGCACCCAACGAGAAGTGGCGCACAGATGTAACGGAGTTCAAGTGGTACGAAGGCATTGAAGTCCGCAAGATTTATCTCAGTGCCATTTTGGACCTCTATGACCGGCGTATCGTCTCTTTTGTGATTGGAGTCAGAAACGACAATTCGCTTGTATTCAAGACTTTTGACAAGGCAGTGAATGAAAACCCGGATGCCTATCCTGTTTTTCATCCTGACCGTGGGTTTCAATATACCAACAGCCTTCCATCACAAGCTGAAAAAGGCAGGGATGACGCAGAGCATGTCTCTTGCAGCCAAGTGCATTGACAACGGGCCTATGGATGGCTTCCGGGGTATTCTAAAGCGCGAACGATACTACGGCAGGCGTTTTACCGGCAAACAGGACTTGATTCGGATGATCATCAATTACATCAGCTATTACAACAATCGGCGTGTGCAGCGTAATTTGGATGTCCTCACGCCATTCGAGAAGCACAATCTTTTCCTTGCCGCATAAAAAGCGCCAGCAGCTTGCGCTGCTGGCCGAGAAAATTTATATTTTTTCATTGTCCGCTTGACGGGATGCAGTTCACGAAAGCGGCGCGCTGTATCTTTTATTTTCTTATAAAATCAAGATCGTTTGCGTGGAGATCAAAAAGAAAACCAAAAAACGACTTTGGGAAGGGGAGAAACTCCCCGGAATCGATCATGGCGTATATTTCGTCCAGCGCGACCCACTTTACCCGGGCCACCTCGCTTTCCTGCAGGCGCAGCTTATCAGGATCAAGGTCGCGGTCGATGACGTAGTAATCGTCGAAGCCGTGCTGAAAATTGACGGTCATGATGGGGTCAATACGGGAGAAGTCGCAGTCGATGCCCAGCTCCTCCATAAGCTCCCGACGGGCCGCGGCGGCGCTGTTTTCGCCGGCTCGGCTGTGGCCGCCGGCGGACACGTCCCATTTTCCGCCATATAGCTGCTTTTTCGGGGAACGGAGCTGGATAAGAAGCCGCCCTGCGGAGTCGAAAATGAAAACATGTATCACCAGACGGTATTCTCCGTCTGCAAGGTCGGTCTCCCTGGGTACTGTCCGCCCAATTGGTCTGCGGTCGCGGTCGTATACGTCGATAAGCTCGCTCATCTGTGAAGCCTCACTTTGTCCGCGGTTATGTCAGCTGCTGAGGCGCAGCCGGTCATGACCATCACGTCTGCAAGTTCGGCCTGAATTTTTTCAAAATACAGCTTTGCACCCTCAGCGCCGCCTGCGAGAGCCGCCAGAGTATAGGGCCTTCCGATCAGCACGGCGTCAGCGCCCAGAGCCAGCGCCTTGAACACGTCCGCACCTGAACGGATGCCTCCGTCCACAAAGATTTTGAAATCCGGCCCCACGGCCGCCCGTATATCCGGCAGAACGGAGCAGGTGGCGGGGGCGTCCTCCAGCACTCTGCCGCCGTGGGAGGATACCACGATGCCGCAGGCTCCGGCGTCGCGGCTTATGAGCGCCGCCCTGGGAGTCATTATGCCCTTGACAAGGAACGGAAGCCTGGTGGAAGCGATGATCTCCTTTATGTCGGCGGGGGATTTGGGATCCACGGGCTTGCCCATAAGCTTAAGGTTTATAAGCCCCGCGGAATCCACGTCCATGGCCGCCGCCGTCGCTCCCGCTTCCTCGGCGATACGGAGATTTTCAATGACCTTTTCATTTTTCCAGGGTTTTATTGTGGGAATAAAATAACGGCCGGCAGAGCTGGCCGCGGCCAGACTGGAGGCAAAATACTCATCCCAGGGGCCGTCGGGCGTGAATGCTGCCGTTCCGGCTGCTGCGGCACCGCCCACCTGGGCGCAGGTAAGCTCGTCGTCGGTGACGGTCTTGCAGCCGTAGTTGAATACCGCGCCGCCCACGGGAGCGCCGAATACGGGCATGCTCCAGGTCCTGCCGAACATCTCGCAGGAGGTGTCCTGCCCCCGGCTTTCGTACACGGCGTCCAGATCAATGTCTATGGAGCGCAGAAAATCCACGCTGTCGGTAAAGGCTTTGCCGCTGCCCTTGGCGCCCACTCCGGGCACCTCGCCGCGGCATGCTCTGCCGTCGCACACCGGGCACACCCGGCAGTTCAGGCCCATGGTCTTAGCTTTTTCAAGTACGTCTTTATATGTCATAGCCTTTTCCTTCACTTCTGAGTTTCCCGGTAGCCGGTCTTAAGATCAACACGGTTGCGCAGGGGCCTTCCGGCCAGATAATCCTCCAGATTTGCGGCAAAAACATCGAAAACTGTTTTCTCCATAAAAGGCGAGGTGGTGTCATTGAACACGTTCCAGCTGCCCGCCACATGGGGAGTGATGATAAGATTGGGCACGTCCCACAGGAAGGAATCCTCCGGCAGGGGCTCCTTGTAGGTCACGTCCAGGCCCGCGCCGGACAGATGCCCGTCCCTCAGCGCGGCGGCGAGAGCCTCGGCGTCCACCGCGTTGCCGCGGCCGCAGTTGATGAGCTTCGCGCCGGGCTTCATCAGGGCTATGCGCCGGGCGTCCATGATGTTCACGGTCTCCGGCGTTCCGGGCAGAGCCATGACCACGTAATCCGCCCTGGGCAGCAGGGAGTCGATGGCGTCCATGCCGTACATTTCATCCACATAGTCCGGCCTGGAAGCGCCGGAGCGGCGTACGCCGATGGTATAGGCGCCCAGGGCCTTCACCCGCCGCAGGAAGCCCAGCCCGATATTGCCTGCGCCCAGCATCAGGCAGGTGGAGCCGTATATGTATTCCGACCAGCCCAGCCGCTTCCATATATGGGCCTTCTGATCCTCGCGGTAGCCCGGCAGGAGCATGTTGAGAGAAAAGAGCAAAGCCAGCATGTGTTCCGGCAGCACAACGTCATAGGCGCCCGTGCCGTTGGTGAGCATGATGCCCTTCTCGGCCGCGGGGATGTATCCGTCCGTACCGGCGGAGCACAGGTGCAGCCATTTCAGATTTGCCGCCTTTGAAAGCGCGGCCACGTCGATGTTGCCCAGAATGACATCCGCCCGGCCCAGCTCATCGTCAGTGTAACCGTCGTGGGTGGTGAAGACGATTTCCGCTTCCGGCAGCGCCGCGCGCAGACGGGCTTTGTTCTCATCGGAAAACGGAAAAATGACCAACATGTTTTTGACCATAAAAAATATCCTCCGAAAATCAGGCGTTTTTGGTTGAAACCGTTGATTTGCTTGCAAAAAAACAGATAAAATAATATAATGAACAAACACAGGACGTATTCGCGCGCCATATCGCAAAAAGGCGCCGCGAAAGCGGCGCCTTCAGACAAAGAATCTATCTGAGCGCAGAGAAAAATCTGCTTACCCGATCAAGAAGCATGTGCGCGCTTATTGGTTTGGGCAGATACCCCTGGGTGTCCATTTTCAGGCACTCCTTAACTGTGTCTGCGTCGGACATGGCGGTAAGAAATATGACGGGGATCTTCTTGGTTATGGGGTTGTCGCGAAGCTTCATAAGCGTCTGCTTGCCATCCAGCCCCGGCATCATGTAATCCAGCAGAATAAGATCCGGGCGATGTTCCTTCAGATATGCAAAGGCATTTTCGGCGGAGCCAGCGATCGCGACCTGATAATCGTTTTCAAGGGTGCGTTTCAGTGAGCGCAGGGTGGTTACCTCGTCGTCGATGACAAGAATAAGTTTTTTCCCGGAGCTGTCCATGTAAATTCACCTCTTATGCCGGCAAACAGCCAGTTTTCATTTAAAAGTATTATATCTCATAATGATTTTCAAGTCAACAACGCCTGACATTTTTACCTTGACAGGCGGACGGGCTTTCCGCCGGTCTGCGAAGTGAAAGGAAGTGTGGTCTGTGGATGATGCGACAACAAAACCCACAACGGAATTTGACGGGATTATGGAAGCCCTGTCAGCGCTGTATTATGCCATTTATCTGCTGGATATCGAGCACGATAGCTTTTCCGCTGTTAGAGAATCAAAAACGGCGGCGGCCATTATAGGGGAGTGCAGCTCCTTTACGGAGGCCTGCCGCAGGTATATCGACGCCAATGTCTGCCCGGAAGACGCCGAAAACGTGCGCCGCTTCGCCTCCACGGAATATATGGGCAGCATTCTTACGCCGGAGTCGCCATCCTGCCGGGTGGAGCTGCGCCGGGGCAAAGCGCCAAAATACGAATGGATAGCCATAAATCTCATTGCCACCGCCTTTTCCGGCGGCAAAAGCTCCAGGGCCGTGGTCGCCGTGGAAAATATCGACGGGCTGAAAAGCAGCATGTTTTTCAAAGAGCAGTTCCGCATGCAGGCCTATGCCCGGAAGATAGCCGCAGATGCAGAGAAGCGTGTGCGCAGCATTACCGAAAGAACGGTGGACGAGAGGTCGTCCATGCTGCTGAAAATGAATTCCCGCAGCCGACTTTTATACCTTGCCCTGCAGAGATCGTCCACCCAGGCTTTTGAATACGATGTGGCCTCAGACAAGCTGAGCGTTCTGACGGAGTGGAACGATACAGGAGAGCTGACCGTTTACATCGGCGGAGCCGACTGCATCGCTGAGTACTGCGAGTGTTCCGAACGGGACACTCTGGCCTTGGAAAACGCCTTCAACAAGGCTTGCGCGGGCCTGGACGCAGAAACGGAATTCGCGATGAACAGGGGAGAGGAAAAGACCTGGAAGCGCCTTAACCTTTACGTTATGCGCGTCGACAGTACCCCCACCGGCACGGTCGTCGGCGTTATCAGCGATATTACCCGCGAGCGGGAGATGTCCCGCCAGGCACGGGAAGAGGAGGAGTTCCGCAAAACTATGCTGGGCTCGTCCGCTTACGGTCTGGAGGTCGATCTGGAACACAACTCCTGGCGCTATTTGTGGAAAAACGACGACAGGGCGCATCCTGCGGCGGACAAGGATAATTACGACAGGGCGCTGCTGTCCTCGGCTTTCCCGGAGCTGGTGTTCCGGGACGACCTGAGCGCGTTCTGCGCGGCAATGGACAGAAACAGCCTGCTTGACGCTTTCCGCTCCGGGGAAAATAAAAAGACCGTGGATTACAGGGTGAAAAGCGACGACGGGGAACCAATCTGGTTTCGCAACGTCATACATATTCTTGAGGACGATGAGACCGGCTCGGTGAAGGCCAGTGTGTATGTCACGGACATAAATTCCCGGAAGAAAAAGGAACTTTCCGAGGCCGAAGCAAAGCGAGGACTGGAGGAGCGGACCAGAGCCGAAATACGGGCAAATGAACTGAAAAGCGAATTTCTGACCAACATGAGCCACGAGCTGCGGACGCCGCTCAACGCCATGCTGGGCATGTCCCAGCTTGCCCTGAGAGAAGAGATGTCGGCCGAGGCCCGCAGCTATATCCACGCTGTGCGCACGGCGGGCACCGGACTTCTGGGCGTGGTGAACGGCATACTGGATCTTGCCCGCATAGAGACCGGCAAGCTGGAAATATCCAGTGCGCTGTACAGTCCGCTGGAGCTTATGGACGGTATCGCGTCCATGTTTTCCTTCCAGGCCAACGACAAGGCGCTGAACTTTGTCATAGAGGTCGACCCGAACCTGCCGTCATCGCTGATAGGCGACGAGAGCAATATCCGGCAGGTGCTGATAAATCTAATAAACAACGCCCTGAAATTTACGGAGTCCGGAAGCGTGACGGTGTCCCTGTGCGGAAGGCCCGCCGAAAGCGGCATCATCCTTACCGCACGTGTGCGGGATACCGGCGTGGGCATAAAGGCCGAGAGACTGCCCGGCATATTTGATCAGTTCCGCGAAGACGCCGGCGACGAGGAATCCGGCACGGGGCTGGGGCTTTCCATCAGCAGCCGTCTGGTTCGGCTCATGGGCGGCGAGATGACGGCCGAGAGTGAGTACGGCGTCGGCAGCTGCTTTTCCTTCGAGATACCGCAGAAGGTCGGCGACAGCACCCCGGGCGGCGAGTTTGTGCACAGCGGCAGATCCTGCGCGGAGGACGGAGCGTTCTGGAACTTCCTGGCGCCTGACGCCACGGTAATGATGGTGGACGACAATTCTGTGAACCTGCGGGTGGGCATCGGTCTGCTGCGCCCCTTCGGCATGCGCGTCATCACCGCCTCCGGAGGCGCGGAAGCGCTGAACATCCTGCATCGGGAAAAAGTCGATCTGGTGCTTATGGATCATATGATGCCGGAAATGGACGGCGTGGAGACCGCCAAACGGATAAGAGCCATGGGCGGAGAATTTGAAAAGCTGCCAATACTGGCCCTTACGGCCAACGCCATGAAGGGCGTGAAGGAAATGCTGCTGGCAAACGGCATGGACGACTATATGTCCAAGCCCGTTGAAATGTGGGAGCTCAGCGAAAAACTGCGCCGGTGGCTGCCTGATGACAAAGTGATCGCCCAGACGAACACCGAAGTGCCGGTGACCAGAGAATGGCCCGTTAATCTCCCGGACATACCGGGAGTGGACGTGGCCGAGGGCATTTCATATATGTGTACCTTCGACGATTACATGACCTGCCTCCGGGACTTCTGGAGCATAATACCCGAAAAGGCGGAAAAGCTGGACAAGCTGGCGGCGGAAAACAATATCGGGGAGTATACCTCAGAGATACACAGCCTTAAAAGCTCCTCCCGACTTATCGGCGCGGACGCGCTGTCGGACATGGCGGCAAGACTGGAGCGCTTCGGCCATGAGGGCCGGGGAGAGGATATCCGCCGGGAAAACGAAAAGCTTTTGACGCTTTATAAAAGTTATTCTTCAAAGCTGGAGCCGTACGCAAGGACAAGGGACGACGGCCGCACCGTCACGGCAGTGACGGAAAAGGAATTTGTGGAAAAGCTCTGCGAGCTGGAAAAATACGTCCGGGATTTCGACTGCGACAGCGCCGACCACTGGTCCGACCGGATGAGGTACGTCAGCGTGCCGGAAAAATATGCCGACGGTCTGGAACAGCTGCATATGTATATACTGGCCGCCAAATTCACCGCCTGCGCACAGCTGATAGAGAAAATGAAGAATGAAAATGAATGATCCCGCGGACACGGCGGGCAGGAAGGGGGGACGGCAGTGACGGAACAGAAAAATCAGATATATCTGTCGGAGCGGCTCATCAAGCGCATGGACGAGTGCTTTACCGGCGGCATTACGGTTGTGAGAGCGCCGGAGGGCTTCGGAAAATCCGTGTGCACCGACGAATACTTCAGACGCTGTGTCAGCGCCGTTTCAAAAGTATACTGGCTCACCTGCGACGGGCTTACGCCGTCGGAGCTGAGTGAAAAATTCTGCGCCTATGTGAAAGAGATAGATGAAACAGCGGCCAGAGGACTGGAGGCCATGGACTATCTCACGCCGGGCAATGCCGGCGAAGTGGGCGCGATAGTCAAGAATATTAAAAGCGAACTCCCCGTCTGGTTCGTGGTGGACAGAATTGAGGCCATGCCGGAGGAATTCCGCTCCTGCTGCGCGGATCTTGTAAAGCCCGACGACGAAAACGTGCACATTGTGGTGCTCACCAGAGAGAAGACGGCTTTCGACGCGCCGGCGATCACCGCGGCGGATCTGACGCTCAGCAGGGACGAGCTTGCGGAGATGGCGGAAAACGCCGGGATAAAGCTGCACCAGCACGAGCTGGGCGAAATAATGCGCACCACTTCCGGCTGGCTGACTGCCGTGTCCCTGACGCTGGAATGCTATAAAACTTGCGGCTCCCTGCCGGAAACGGCGGATATCGACACGCTTATCGGCACTCTTTACGACGCTCTGTCGGGAGAGCGGCGCATGGCGCTGCGCAGGCTTTGCTTTTTCTCCAGGCTCACTCCGGCGAAGGTGCAGTTTCTCATTGAAAAGCGGGAGATCAGCGACAATATCAGGGAGTTTTTCCGCACCTTCCCGCTGATACGATACAGCACCCGCGAGGACTGCTGGTATCTGCACGAGCTTTTGTCCCGATACATAATTTCCAACAGCTGCGATGTTGTGGCGCTGGCCCGCAGCGCCGCGTGGTACTGCCAGACCGGCGCTCCCGGCAAGGCGATAAGCTGCTATTATTCAAGACTGGATTACGAGGGCGTGCTTTCGGTGGACTTTTCCAGGCTGGACCCGGACGAGGACATATGCGGCAAACCCTTTATCCAGATCGTCAGGGAACTTGCCAGATGCCCGGCGGAGCTGAAGCTGAAGTACCCGCTGAACATGCTGCGCGCCGCGCATTTCCTGTTCGGCGAGGGCGACTATGCCGCCTACGACGCGCTGATGAACGAGATGGAGGCCATCATCCGGGAGACCGGCGACGAGAAGAATTACGGCGAATGGATGCTGGAGTCCATATATCAGGTCTATCCCGATTTGAAGGCCATGCGGGAGCGGGTGGACATGGCGGCGTCGCGCATCGACGGGCGCAGCCGGATGATCGATCCGTATGCCCCCTTCGCCTTCGGCAGCCCCTCCATGTGGTACTGCTTCCACAGCACGCCGGGCGCGGCGGACGAGGAAGCCAACGAAATGGAAAAATTCATCGCCTCCTATTCCGAGCTGACGGGCGGCCATGGACAGGGCGCCGACAAGCTTTTCAGGGGCGAGCTCATGTGCGCCAGAGGCGAGCTTGACAAGGCGGAGCTGCTGTCACATCAGGCGGAGTCCATAGCCAAGGTGAACGGTCAGTTCTCCGTGGCGGTGGGCGCCATGTATCTGCGGGGAGAGACAGCGGTGGACCGGATGGATATTTCAGGCGCCGAGGAGGCGCTGAAACGCATCGAAGAGCTGCCCCGGGAGTATCCGTATACCGGCTGTTCATCCGCAGGGAGAGAGCGGGAGACCGCCTATTCGCTGATAGCCGCCATGCTGCGCAAACAGATTCCGGCCAGCGGCAGCATGACGGCCACTGGAATGGGTCCTGCCTCCATGATGGCAAGGCTGGCGGAAACGTCAAGACTTATAGACGCCAGCAAATACAGCGAGGTGGCCGGCATGCTGGAGGCCTTTCTCACCATGGACACCAGAAGCTGTACCACATCCCTGCGGCACTATGTTTATACCGGCCTTTCGGTGTGCTATATGCGCCTTGGAAATATCCAAAAGGCACTGAACTGCATACAGACCGCACTGGATATTTCGGCACCCGACAAAAATCTGATGACCTTCGCCCGCTCCGGGACCATACTGGACAAAATCCTTTCCCTGGCAGAACCTGCGTATACCGACGCTGTGGCGCAGATCGGCGAAATAAGAAGCCGGTATATGCCGGAAACGGCGGAGCATATCAAGCCGGCGGCGTCCATATCACTGGAGGAGAAATTCCGCAATCTGCCGGAGCCGCTGACGGATAGGGAGATAGAAATTGCAAAGCTTGCGGCGGAGGGTATGCGCAATAAGGAGATTGCCGCCATGCTTTTTCTGTCGGAGCGCACTGTGAGCAACAGGCTGTACACCATTTTCCAGAAGCTGAACATAGACCGTCGGTCCGAGCTTATAGATTTTATAAAGGAAGCTGAATGATTCTGTCCGTGCCTCTGCTGTGCAGGGGCACGGACTTATTTTGCCAGCACAAAAAAATAGAGTAATTTTATGACCGTTATTAGAGAAATAATACTCTATTGCTTTCACAGGTCTGGGCTTAAAATATAAACAATCCGATACAAAAGAATAACAAAACGCCAAAAAATGCTGTTTTGAGGCCGCGCATACCGGGAAAGCCTCCCGGACGGCCGCTTTGTCTGGAAGTGGCTTCGGCTGACCGGCTGTATTTGGCTGTTCAAACGCATTATTCAGAGGGGGCGGATTATGAAACAGGTACTTATTGTCGATGACAATATACTTGATAATAAGGCCGTAAGACTTGCCCTGTCCGGACGGTATTTCACAAGCTCCGTTACATCCGGGACAGATGTTTTTATGTACCTTAATCAGCACAGGCCCGATATTATCCTGCTTGATCAGTTCATGCCTGATATGACGGGCTTCGATGTAATCAAAAAACTAAAGGCAGACGCGGCGCTGGCGAATATCCCCGTGATGTTCCTCACTGCCGACGACACCGGCGAGGTGGAGTCCAACTGCTTCCGTCTGGGCGCGGTGGACTGCATACACAAGCCTGCCAACCGGGACATGCTGCTCCAGCGCCTGAATTCCCGCCTCCGTGAGGCGGAGAGCCGCGATTCTAAACCGGAATACGGCTCCTGATACGATTTCATCCTTCTCCTTACAATATTAACGCAAAAGGGCGCGTTGCAAAACGAGCCTCGATGAAAAACAATGAATCGGTCAGCCCGAAAGGGTTGGCCGATTCATTGTTTTGCGTTAAAATGAGTTATGCAGACACAAATAACGCAAGGCCAG
>Ga0163159_1002414_pt1 | contig 15357 bp, 13 predicted proteins | sample BioMet9_FD_108702 | JGI IMG/M metagenome (GOLD analysis project Ga0163159, IMG submission 108702) | Microbial communities from bioreactor (seeded with sewage sludge) at Lawrence Berkeley National Lab, California, USA - Biofuel... | ecosystem: Engineered > Bioreactor > Anaerobic > Unclassified ... | reverse complement strand
TCGATTCCTCAAGACCTCGCACTCTGGCGTTCATTTGGTTCGTTACATTGTTCAGTTTTCAAAGGTCATTGCCGTCTCGCGACGACTTGATTAGTTTACCAGATTCAGAAGTCTTTGTCAATAGCTTTTTTTCAGAAGATTTGAAGTGTTACATCAAATACATCATGACAGAAAACTAAAACAGAACATACTTAAAGAATGACTTTTAGTATTGCTCACGACTTCCTCGACGGTTTCTATATAATATCATATTAAATCCAATAAGTCAATAGTAAAAAAGTCATAGCAATGGAGGATCCTTCCATCGCTATGACTTAATCATTTACCCACATCTTTACATAGAGCCGTATTTTATTCTACAGTTACACTTTTCGCCAGGTTACGCGGTTTATCCACGTCATTACCCCGCACTACGGCCGTATAATAGGCCAATAGCTGCAACGGCAATACCGTGAGGATAGGAACGACGAACCGATTGGACTGCGGTACCGTGAGCAATGCATCTACGCACTTGCCGACTTCTGTATCGCCTTCCTGCACGATACCTACGACAAAAGCATCACGCGCTTTGACTTCTTTGATATTGCTGATCATCTTTTCTTCCACGTCTACCTGTGTAGCCAAAGCAATAACGGGTACACCTTTGGTAATCAAGGCCAGCGTCCCATGTTTCAATTCACCGCCAGCATAGGATTCGGCATGGATATAGGATATTTCCTTTAGCTTCAAAGCTCCTTCCATAGCTACAGCATAGTCCATAGAACGACCAATGAAGAATACATCTTCCTTGTCCTTAAATTGGACCGCATAGTTGCGAATCGTGTCCAAGCAGTCAAAAATATGCTGGCATTGTTCAGGAACAGCCATCAAATTCTTGAGAATTTCCTCTTCTACAGCTTTGTCTAGAACGCCGCTGAGCTGGCCCATATATACAGCTACAAGCAATAATGCTACCAATTGGGTAGTATACGCCTTTGTCGAAGCTACGGCGATTTCCGGACCGGCACAAGTATAGATGACCTGATCCGCTTCGCGCGAAATGGATGAACCAAGGACATTCGTCACTGCCAACGTCCGGGCACCGCGCCGTTTTGCTTCCTTCAAGGCAGCCAGCGTATCGATCGTTTCACCAGACTGGCTGATGACGATGCACAACGTACGGTTATCTGTCAAAGGATCCCGATAGCGGTATTCCGAAGCGATGTCGACCTCTACAGGAATACGGGCGATTTTTTCAATGAAATACTTTGCCAATAATCCTGCATGATATGCCGTGCCACATGCTGTAATCATGACTTTATTGATGGCCCGCACATCTTCTTTCGTCCAATTCAATTCGTCAAATAGGACTTGTTTACCATCTGGAGTCACACGGCAAACCATCGTATCCCGAATCGCCTTTGGCTGTTCATGGATTTCCTTCAGCATGAAATGTTCATAGCCGCCTTTTTCCGCAGCTTCAGCGTCCCAATTCACTTCAAAAACTTTTTTCGAAATGGGAATTCCTTCATAATCCGTTACCCACACTTTATCCTTCTGGACGATGGCGATTTCTTCATCATTCAAAATATACGTGCGGCGGGTATAACTCAAAATAGCCGGGATATCAGATGCAATGTAATTTTCGTTTTCCCCTAAACCAATGATCAAAGGATTATCCCGTTTGCTGCAAATGATTTTATCCGGTTCAAACTTGCAAAGGAACACCAGGGAAAAAGAACCACGGATACGATGCAGTACACGGCGTACCGTATCGGCAAAATCGCCATTGTACATATCGGCACACAAATGGACCACTACTTCCGTATCGGTTTCCGATTTGAACTGATAGCCTTTGGCCAGCAATTCTTCTTTTAATTCCATATAATTTTCTACGATGCCGTTATGGACAACAGCAAAATTACCGGCAGCATCCGTATGGGGATGCGCATTCACATCAGATGGGCCGCCATGCGTTGCCCAACGCGTATGTCCAATGCCGATAGTTCCATGGTTCGGATGTGCTTCAACAGTTTTCTTAAGATTGATCAGCCGGCCCATTTTCTTCTGGACGGTAATTACTCCATCGTTATACACTGCAATACCGGCGGAATCATACCCGCGATATTCCAATTTAGATAAGCCGTCCAGTAAAAAATCTGCTGCCTGCCGATCTCCAATATAGCCTACAATACCACACATACACATATACCTCCTAGCGATTTTCTGCTTCCTGCAACGGGTTTGTCCTCTTTGTCACCAAAAAGTTTTACCGCTACATCACGGCCGAAGCTGCCGAGAGACATCCGCTGATAATTCGATACTTCTCTTCCTCGTCTACCTGGGATCCACAGGTACTAGCGCTATCCGTTTTACGAATGGATTTCCAAACGCCTGCAAAAAAACAGGATGGAATCAAAAAATGATTCCATCCACCTATTTTAATATAAACAACGATATTGGTCAATACTTATTTGCCGGCACCCATCTCATGCTCTACTACGATGGCGATATCATCGACAATTCGTTCGAGCTGTTCCAAATCCGGACCTTCTGCCATAACGCGGATCAGCGGTTCCGTTCCGGAAGGACGAACGAGGATACGGCCTTCGTCGCCCAATTCTTCTTCACCAGCCGAAATAGCCGCCATGATCAAATGATTATCTTCCCAACCGGATTTTGTTTGGACTTGGATATTCTTCAATAACTGTGGATATTTAGTCATCATATCGGCCAGCTCCGATAGCGGTTTGCCCTTGCTCTTCATGATGGACAGGAGCTGTACTGCCGTCAGCAATCCGTCACCGGTCGTATTGTAATCGAGGAAAATGATATGTCCCGATTGTTCGCCACCCAGGCAATACCCATTTTTACGCATCCGTTCCAACACATAGCGGTCGCCTACTGCCGTTATTTCACTGACACAGCCTAATTCCTGCACGGCCTTATGGAAACCGATATTGCTCATGACCGTACCGACGACTGTATTATACTTCAGTTTTCCTTCTTCTTTGAGTTTCATGGCACATAACAACATGATTTGGTCGCCATCCATTTCCCGGCCTTTTTCATCGACGGCCAGGCAGCGGTCCGCATCACCATCGTTGGCGATGCCCAAATCAGCTCCATGTTCCAGCACAGCCTGTTTCAAACTATCCAGATGAGTCGAGCCACAATGGTCATTAATATTGATACCATTCGGTTCGTGATGAATAGGGATGACCTCAGCCCCCAGACGACGGAAAATTTCCGGTCCAATGAGCGATGCCGAGCCATTAGCCGCATCATGTACCAGTTTGACACCGGTCAAATCGATATCCGTAGAATGGCAAATAAAGTCGACATATTCATCCTGCAACGTATGCCAATCCGTAATCGTACCGATGCCAGCTCCTGTAGGACGGCTATGCAGGCCGCTTTGTTCATCCTTGAGCAGATATTCTTCCAGTTGATCTTCTTTTTCATCGGGCAGCTTAAACCCATATTGGTCAAAAAATTTAATGCCATTATATTCAAACGGATTATGCGACGCAGAAATCATGACGCCGGCATCCATATGGTGTGTCCGTGTCAAGTAGGCAATAGCCGGTGTAGGAATAACGCCGACCATATAGCAATTTCCACCTACAGAAGTGATTCCCGCCGCGAGGATAGCCGCCAACATGGACCCCGAACGCCGCGTATCTTCACCGATAAGAAACGTCGGATGTTCCTTATCCCGACCAAACAAATATGCTGCCGCCCTGCCCAAATGATAAGCAAGCTCCGGTGTCAATGTATCATTCGCAATCCCCCGTACCCCATCTGTTCCAAACAATCGTGCCATTTATTTTCCCTCCATAGGTTTATATTTTTCAATGATTTGTATTGCTGATTCCATGCCATCTAAAGCCGCACTCATAATACCACCGGCATAGCCGGCACCTTCTCCGACAGGATATAACCCACCCGTATCCACAGCCACTCTATCTATACCGCGAAGGATGCGTACAGGCGCGCTAGTCCTCGTCTCAACACCAGTCATGACGATGTCATCTCCATCAAATCCACGGATGCGCCGCCCAAAATAAGGCAAGGCCTGTTCTAAAGTCGCGCTGACAAATTCCGGCAGCACCCCATGCAAATCCGTCCAAGTGATACCGGGACGGTATGAATATACAGCACCATCCCGTTTGGCACCGGGCCTGCCGAGAAAATCTCCTACGCTCTGGGCCGGAGCTCTATAATCAGAACCACCGGCCATATACGCCAGACGTTCATATTTCCGTTGAAAAGCAATGCCATCCAGCGGACCACCGCCCACATCTGCAGTCGTCACATTGACAACAAGAGCGCTGTTGGCAATACCACTACCACGATCATGCAGACTCATGCCATTCGTTACGACGCCACCTGCTTCCGAAGCAGCTGCCACGACCTGGCCGCCAGGACACATACAAAACGAATACGCTGCCCGACCATCAGACCGATGATAGACTAAGGCATAATCAGCCGCATCCAATCCTAATTCGGAAGCACTGTGACCATATTGGGCCCAGTCGATCAAATCCTGGGGATGCTCGATGCGCACTCCCACAGAAAATGGCTTCGCTTCCATGCGGATACCCTTATCATGAAGCATGTAATAGGTATCACGGGCACTGTGACCTATACCCAGGATGACGACAGACGCAGGCACAGACTCGTTCCCATTGACCGTCACAGAATGGATACAGCCAGCTGCGTCCGTTACGATATCGGTCACACAGCTGTTGAACCGCACTTCGCCGCCAGCTTCCTCGATCATATGACGAATGCGCTTGACGACACGGCGCAAGATATCTGTTCCGATATGAGGATTATAAGCATAGCGGATTTCATCAGGTGCTCCCGCCTCTACAAACACATCGATGATTTGACTCATCATGGGATGGTTTACACGGGTAGTCAATTTCCCATCTGAAAACGTACCGGCTCCCCCTTCGCCAAACTGCACATTGGAATCAGGCCGAAAAGCCCCGCCATTCCAAAACTCCTCTACATGGAGCGCCCGCTGTTCGATGTCATAACCGCGTTCGAGGACTAAAGGCCGATAGCCGGAGCGGGCCAAGGTCAAAGCCGCCAGCAAGCCCGCTGGACCTGTTCCGACAACAATGGGCCGGCATTCCAAATCCGAACTTCCCGTCTGGACGCGGACCGCTTTATTTTCCACTACGGGAATGACATCCTTATTGCCCCGGCAGTGCCGCAATACAAGTTGTTCATCGTGTACCTGGACCAACAGGGTAAACACAAAGTATATATCCGGTTTATGCCTGGCATCAATGGACCGTCGTATAACGCGGACCTGAACGATAGCTTCTTTTCGACATTTTAACTTTTTAGCTGCCAACTGTTCCAATGATCCATGCATGGGAACAGCCGTACGTACATTGAGGACACGTAACACAGGACTCTCTCCTTTAATCTATCTTTTCCACAGCAATAGAAATGGTGACCATATCTGGCTTAACAGCAATGCCATCGACCGGTGGGACAGATACCTTCCATTCCTTATCAGTATCCAGCCCATCCACGCTGACAGGCATGAGATTGATATGATTCAACGAATTGATGGCATCCATGCTGCCTCTCACTTCGACTATATTCGGCGTAAGCCGTACCTCTTTCAGACGAACTTTAGGCGAAATCGTACCGTACGTAATCAAATTGACCGGAACTTTCTTCATGACCGCATTGCGGATGACCGTAACCTTGACATTGCTCTGGGACGGCGTGACCTCAAGTCCTTCTATGGACGATCCGTCATCCTTCAACAACCGTATAGGCGACATAAGTGTAAAGTCATTTTTCTTGCCGCCAACAGGAATCGCTACTTCAGCCCTGTTGATTTGATTGATCAACCGCCGGGCACCGCTTACAATTACTTTTTCTGGTACCATCTTGACACTTTCTACGCTCAGGTCGTTATCCAACGCCCCTTCCATCTGCGGTGTCAATTTCATTTCTTTTACAGCATACACATCGATGCGGACATTTGCCGTCGCTATGCTCTGCTTGGCAATTTTAATCCCTGCGGGCAAGTCCACCTGGATAGGGACAGACATCGTCCCTTCTTCTGCCGCACTCAAGTCGACATAAGCCTTGATATCATTTGCCCCAACATTTACCATCGTGTTCCGCGGACCCGTCAAGCGTATATAGACATTTTTAGGAACATCGGTCGCAATGTACTGTGAATCGAGATTTTCGACGACGACAGGAACCGTATAACTACTTTCACTATTAGGATTTTGCTCATTAATGACGACAAACCACAAAACGATGGCCACCAGCAGGCAAATCAATTTTAACTGCCAATTTTTACCTAATTTATCCATCATTTCGAAGGCCTCCATTTGAATATATTGGCCAGTCCCTGAGCCGGCCTGTTCAAGAACGTCATGAGGACGTTCCGCAAGGCAGCGCTATCCAGGCGCCGATAAATATGACCACCATACGCATAGGAAACAGATCCCGTTTCTTCGCTGACAACTACGACGACAGCGTCGGCCAATTCGCTGATGCCAATAGCGGCACGATGGCGCGTCCCCAATTCAGTGGAAAGCGACCGATCTGCCGTCAATGGCAACAGACAGCCTGCCGCCATGATCCGGTTCCCGCGGATGATGAGGGCGCCATCATGCAAAGGCGTATTGGGTATGAAAATGTTGCCCATCAATTCTCGCGAAACATAGCCATCGATGGGAATACCCGTATCGATATAATCATTGAGCCCGACTTCCCGTTCAAAGACGATCAAGGCCCCTGTTTTATTTTTTGACATGACATCGACAACAGAAATGACTTCATCGAGAAGTTTTTCTATTTCCTCGATGCTGATGCCGCGGGGAGAATGAAGGAACCGGCCCCGGCCAATCTGTTCCAAGGCCCTGCGCAGTTCCGGCTGGAATACGACAGGAAGTGCAATCAGGAGCATGGTCATGCTTTGCTGCAGCATCCAGTTGATAACATGAAGATTAAACATCTTGCTCATCAATGTCAGTACGCCTAAGACGACCAAGCCCTTGATCAGAGCTACGGCCCGCGTATTCCGGATGAGAAGTAACAATTTATACAATACAAATGCAACTAACAGGATATCCAGTATATCGAACAAGCGAAAACTGTTAACAAATCCCTGCAATGAAAAGGTCATAAAATCCGCTCCCAATAGGCTAAGTTTTGTCCATAATTTGAATCACATACATGTATATATTCTACAATATTTTCTTCATAATAGCAAAAAGCTCTTGATATAAAACCAAGAGCTTTTGATTCAATGTTTATTCGGTTTGTGAAAAGCCAATTCTTGTTTGGCCAAATCAGCAAAATTAATGGATTTAAGTCGCTTGGCCAAATCTGCCTGGATAGAAGAAAATGCTGAATAAATAGAACACATGCCGCCGCATTCACGCGTACACGAATCCATATCATGAAGACAGCGCTGTAATTCAATCTCCCCTTCGACCGCCTCAATAACATCAAACAATGAAATCTCAGCAGGATCGCGTTCCAAAGCAAATCCGCCTTCTACACCGCGATAGGATTTCATGATATGAGCTGCTGTGAGGCTGCGCATGATTTTCAATAAAAACCGTTCGGGAATATGCTGTTTTTCCGCTAATGTCGCTCCAGTAATTTTCGTCTCCGCCGGAAGAGTCGATAGATATAAAACCATCCGAAAGGCATAATCTGTCGCCTGATTTAGTTTCATGGCAAAAACCTCCTTGCCTGTATTATACAATAAACGACCGAACAAGTATAGTTTCCGTCAAAAAAAATATTCCCAAATGGGAATATTTTATCGTTATAGCAAGTCGATTATAGAATAAATTATTGCTGACATAACTGCACTGATAGGAATCGTGATGACCCAGGCAACGAGCATGCTCCTGGCAACACCCCAATGGACGGCCCGCACGCGTTCAGCCGAGCCGATACCCATGATAGATCCCGACACGACGTGAGTCGTACTGACCGGCAAATGAAGAAATGTAGCTGTAAAAATGACAATAGATGAATTGAGATCAGCGGCAAAACCATTGATTGATTCCATCTTGAATATCTTCGTACCCATCGTCGATATGATGCGCCAACCGCCGGCTGACGTACCTAAAGCCATGGAAGTGGCACAGGCAATCTTGACCCAGATAGGCACTTCCAGCGTATCGATGTAGCCGCCGCTAAGCAAGGCCAGCGTTATGATACCCATCGCCTTTTGGGCATCATTGGAACCATGGGAAAAAGCCATCAAGCTTGCCGATACCAACTGCAGCCGCCGGAACTGATGATTCAGCGTAATGGGAGAAAAATTCCTAAAAATCCACAACAAGCCAATCATGACGAAATACCCTGTCCCCAGAGCGACGACAGGAGAGAGAATCAAAGAAAGGACGATTTTACTGATACCGCCATAGGAAAGGGCCTGCGGTCCCACGCTAGCACTGACAGCCCCGATGACGCCGCCTATGAGGGCATGAGAAGAGCTGCTGGGAATACGATAGTACCAAGTCGCCACATTCCAGATGATGGCGCCGATCAAAGCCGCCACGATGACTTCCAGACTGATTTGCGCTGGCTCCATGACCAAATCGCCGCCAATCGTTTTGGCCACGCCGGTACTGATCATAGCGCCGGCGAAATTCAGCGTCGCTGCCATGATGACCGCATGCTGCGGCGTAATCGCACGGGTAGAAACACTCGTTGCGATGGCGTTGGCCGTATCGTGGAAACCATTGATATAATCGAATAGGACAGCTAATAAGACAACTGCCCATATTACCCAATGCTCAGGCATATTTTAACACAACCCGTCTAAACGTAATGACTAAATCTTCACAATCATCGGTAACATCTTCTACCGATTGTAAAATTTCTTTCCACTTGATAATTTCAATAGGATCATTACATTCTTTGAACAATTTTGCCATTTCGATGTGATACAGATCATCACCCTCTTGTTCCAACGCCAAGACTTTTTTGCTTCGCGCTTCTACCTTCAGGTAATTTTTTTTCAAGTTATTCATATACGCGATAGATTTCCGTATTTCCTTGATTGCTTTAGCAGCAATCGTCGTCATCTTCCGTGCTCCCTCTGTCGCGTCACCGACCTGATACATGCACATCTTGTCCATAATTTCCTTGATAGCATCGATTGACAGATCCAGTTGGTCAATGAGCTGCTGGATATCTTCGCGATCCATCGGGGTAATAAATGTTTTCTGAAGCTTGGTCATCGTCTCTTGGACCAGCACATTAGCTTGACCTTCCAGTACGCCTATTTTTTCCAGCGCTTCATTTTTTTCAATTTCCCCGTCCATTGCTTGTTTCAACAGCAAAGCAGCTTCATAACAAAGCTGAGCGTGTGCATCCAGCATGGAAAAAAACTTTTCTTCTTTTGGCTTTAATCGAAATGCCATGGTCGTCTAATCTCCTTATGGAACGATACAAAATCATTATAAAATCTCATGAGTGTTACACATGATATGCTTACAAGTAGAATTATAACATATGGATATTTATTAATCTATAAAATGAAGTGCACTTTTTCATTCCATTTCTACAATTCAACCGGTATGATATACAGGCGGTCAACGAGACCACCTGCACATCAGTCCCAGCAGGCGTCTACTCATCAAAGACACTCAACGAAAATACCCGTTATTTTATGACGGCATTTTCTACAATGGCCACAAAGTCGTCAGCATTCAGACTTGCTCCACCGACAAGACCGCCATCTATATCCGGGCAGGCAGTCAATGCGGCAATATTACCCGGTTTGACGCTGCCGCCATATAAAATTGAAACTTCCTGAGCTGCAGCATCGCCAAAAAGCGTTGCAAGCTTGCGGCGGATAATAGCACAGGCTTCTTCAGCTTGCTCATTCGTCGCGGTCTTACCCGTACCGATGGCCCAAATAGGTTCATAGGCAATGACGATATCCGACAACATTTCCGGAGTCAAACCAGCTAGGCCTTTTTCAATCTGACTTTCAACGAATGCCTGCATTTCTCCATTTTCGCGCTGTTCCAATGATTCTCCGCAACACATAATAGGCACCAATCCGTGACCTATAGCGGAGAGCACCTTCAAGTTCACCGTTTCATCTATTTCATTGAAATAAGCACGCCGTTCTGAATGGCCGACGATGACATATTCTACGCCGATTTCCTTCAACATGGACGGAGATACTTCGCCAGTGAAGGCACCGTTATCATGCCAGTGCATATTTTGGGCTGCTAATTTCAATGCCGTCTTCCGCGTAAACCGTGCCGCAATGGGCAAGAACGGAAATACTGGTGCAATGATGACCGTCAAATTATCTTTTGCTTGGACGCGGCCGGCCAAATCCAACGTAAGCATAGCCGTATCTGCCCCGCCCATATTCATCTTCCAATTACCCGCAATGATTGTTTTTCTCATGTGTCCATTTGACCTCTTTCTTTATTTTTCTGCCAATGATTCTACACCAGGCAGATGCTTGCCTTCGAGATATTCCAGTGAAGCACCGCCGCCTGTAGAGATATGGCTGATTTGATCAGCTAAGCCGGTTTTGTGGATAGCCGCTACGGAATCACCGCCGCCAACGATAGATACGGCCTGAGACGCTGCCACAGCCCGAGCTACAGCTTCAGTCCCCTTGGCAAAGGCTTCCATTTCAAATACGCCCATAGGACCGTTCCAGACGATCAATTTCATATCTGCCAATGCTTTAGCAAACAATTCCTGCGTCTTAGGACCGATATCCAGGATCTGCCAGTCAGCTGGTACGCCATCCAGTCCTGTTACCTGCGTATGCGCGTCGGCTGCAAAAGCATCCGCCACTACGACATCGACAGGCAGGAGCAATGCCTTACCCTGGTCCTTGGCCTGTCCAATCAAGCTTTTCGCTAATTCTATTTTATCCGTTTCCACCAAAGATTTACCGATTCCATAACCCATGGCTGCGATGAAGGTATTGGCCATGCCGCCACCGATGATCATGGTATCGACCTTGGGCAGGAGATTAGAAATGACTTCGATTTTATCGGAAACTTTGGCACCGCCGATAATAGCTGCAAAGGGATGAGCCGGATCCGTCACGGCACCGCCGATGAAGCGAATTTCTTTTTCCAGCAGGAAACCAGCTGCCATGGGCAAATATTCTGTAATGCCAGCGACAGAAGCATGGGCACGATGAGAAACACCGAACGCGTCGTTGATACCGACTTCCGCCAATTCAGCTAACTGCCGAGAGAATTCAGGACCGTTCTTTTCTTCTTCTTTATGGAACCGTAGATTTTCCAATAAAAGTACTTGGCCGGGCTGCAGAGCTTTCGCCATAGCCAGTGTAGGCGTACCGACACAATCCGGTGCCATCTGCACAGGCATGCCCAACAATTCTTCTAAGCGCTGCGCTACGGGCTGCAACGAGAATTTGCTGTTGACCTGTCCCTTGGGACGTCCTAAATGGCTGGCCAGGATGACCGCTGCATGATGTTCCAACAAATAGCGGATTGTCGGCAGCGTAGCTTGGATACGCGTATCATCCGTGATATGGCAATCATCATCCAGGGGTACGTTAAAATCAGCACGTACAAATACCCGTTTATTATCCAATGCAATATCTGTAATACTCTTTTTCATCTAAAAGACCTCCTCTTTCCTGCTATGCTTATATTATATAGGAAAAAAGTGGCGGAGTATATCCCCGCCACCATAAAAAATAGTTCTGATTATAATCCCTTTTTAGCCATAAAACGGACCAAATCGACGACGCGGCGGGCATAGCCCCATTCATTATCATACCAAGCTACGATTTTTGCCATACCACCTTCCATGGTCATCGTCAGCAACGTATCGATAGTCGTCGTATTTTCATTGCCCCGATAATCGATGGAAACCAATTCTTCATCGGAACATCCCAGGATTCCCTTGTACTTGCCGGCAGCTGCCTGGCGGAACGTTTCATTCAATTCGTCTGTCGTCACAGATTTCTTCAATTCTACGACGATATCGATGATAGAAACATCCGGCGTCGGAACGCGGACCGCATAGCAGCTCATGCGATTGGCAAACCGCGGCAAGACCTTGGCAATGGCCTTTGCAGCACCTGTCGTCGTAGGAATGATGGACTGGGCAGCAGCCCGGGCACGGCGCAAGTCTTTATGCGATACATCGAGGATTTTCTGATCATTCGTATACGCATGGACAGCCGTAGTCATACCACGGACAACGCCGTACGTCTTATCCAACAAATCCAAGATAACTGCCAAACCGTTCGTCGTACAGGAGGCACTGGATACAATATTATGTATAGCCGGATCATACAAATTTTCATTGACGCCCTGGACGATAGTCATGTCGTCATTCGTAGCAGGTGCCGTAATGATGATTTTTTGTACGGAGCCGCCGAGCATGACGCGTGCTTTGTTGGCATCCGTATATTTACCAGACGATTCCACGACAATCTGCGTCCCCAATCCAGCCCAATCAATCTTGGCTGCATCTTTTTCTTTGAATACCCGGACCGGCTTTCCATCTACGATGATATGGTCCGCATCAAATGTGACATCAGCTGCCAATTTGCCGAAGACGCTGTCATATTTCAGCAGATGTGCCAACGTCTTGGAATCTGTCACATCATTGATTCCTACAATTTCTATATTATCCTGATACCGCATGGCAATACGGAAAATACATCTTCCAATACGGCCAAATCCATTGATACCAATTTTTACCATTCCTATACACCCTTTCCTTTACTGCATCAAATTATCGAATCGATTCGTGAAGCCGCTGCTTCATCCGTTACGAGAGTGCCTGTATGGCAGGCCCGCATGACAGATACTATGGCCTCAGCCTTGCTGGCACCGCCAGCTACAGCTACGACATGAGGATTTTTGGCAAGTTCACGAATCGATAAGCCCACGTTATTGGTCACTGATACGACCTGTCCCTGAAGATTACAATAATACCCCAGTGCTTCACCGCAGGCGCCGAGCTGCAGCAATTCATCCTGCCGCTTCGCGTCCAAATGCCGTTTGCTGGCCATCGTATCAGCTCTACCGATGCCAAACAGTATCACATCGGCCTTACGTGCCAGCATCACGATTTTCCTCGTCTGCGGTTCTGATTGGACCAGCATACGCAGTGCCCGTTCCGTCAAACCGTCAGGAATATGCAGCATATGATATACACCGCCAGTCTTTCCGGCAATGGCAGCGGCGATGACGTTGGCTTGATACTCCACCTGATCGCCTACACCGCCCCGGGCCGGCACGACTGTTATCGCCGCCGTACTTTCCGGCAGCTTATGCGCTACTTCCGCCATAGTCGAACCGCCGCTAATGGCAACGGTCAGCGTATTATCCAACAAGCCCGATAGGAGCAGCGCTCCCTGCCTGCCTAGTTCCTCTTTGGCAGTCTTATCGCGATCGCAATCACCAGGTACGATAAGGACCTGTTTCAAATGCAGCTTTTGCTGCAAAGAAATTTGCAATTCATCGATATGCTCGAAACGGACGAAACACTGCAGCAGATCCGGAAGCATGGCCCGGCCTTGCGGCTGCAAACTGATGCCCTGCTGCGAAAACTGGACGATACCACTCTGCCGCAAGACTTCAACATGGCTGCGCACTACCCGTTCAGATAATCCCGACAACCCGGCCAACGTCCGCCGGCCTACAGGTTCTGCATCGGATATGTGTCTCAGGAGCAGATATCGTTCCTTGACAGTATCCATCAAATCCGGAGCTATTTGTTTAAAGATATCAAGAAAATCTTGTTTTGCCATCGGCTTTCTCCTTTACGATCCAGCCTGTCCTCATCTCCCTAAAAAGACTACACGGGAAAACGTCCCGGGACATCAAAAACCGAATTTTGCAATATATGCCGCCAAATCATTGCAGCGTAAGGAATAACCCCATTCATTATCATACCAGGATACCACTTTGACCATATTGCCGTTGACGACCTGCGTATCCAATGCATCTACGATAGAGCTGTTGACATTGCTGATATAGTCAGACGAAACAGTCGGTTCATCGGAATAGGCCATGATGCCTTTGAGCGGACCTGCAGCCCATTTTTTCAAAGCAGCATTGACTTCTTCAACAGTAACATCGCGTTCGAGAATAGTGACGAGATCTGTCATGGAAACATTCGGTGTCGGCACGCGCAAAGCCATGCCGGTAAATTTGCCCTTCAATTCCGGCAGCACTAAAGCTACCGCTTTGGCAGCACCAGTCGAAGTCGGAATAATGGACTGCGTAGCGCAACGGGCACGGCGTAAATCCTTATGGACGCCATCGACGAGCTGCTGATCATTCGTATATGCATGGACCGTCGTCATCATGCCGCGGACGATGCCAAATTCCCGAGACAATACTTTAGCTACAGGAGCCAGGCAGTTTGTCGTACAGGAGCCATTAGAAATAATATTGTGCTTTGCAGGGTCGTACATTTCTTCATTGACGCCCATGACAATCGTAATATCTTCGTTTTTACCGGGCGCAGAAATAATAACTTTTTTTGCACCGCCAGCGAGGTGCTTCGAAGCAGATTCCTTATCCTTGAATTTACCAGTCGATTCCACGACCACATCGACACCGAGCTTGCCCCAGGGAATGTTGGCAGGATCTGTTTCGTTCGTGATCTGGATCCGACGGCCATCGACGATGAGCTGCAGATTTGCCGCATCGTAGGATACGTCATGCTCCCATTTGCCGTGTACCGTATCGTATTTGAGTAAATCAGCCATGATAGGCCCGACGGAGCGGTTGTTGATCGCTACGATTTCTACATCCGGATTCAACAAGGATGTCCGGAAGGTACACCGCCCAATTCTTCCAAAACCGCTAATTCCTACTTTTACTGTCATTATTCTTCCTCCTTACATAGTGTCCCGGTGGTACGTTTTTTGTCCCACTTGACTTAAAAAAATATACCAATAAGACAAATCATACCCCTCTCATCACTTCTTACAGTTCTAGTGTATACTAATATTCCAATCTTGTAAACTGTTTTTTACATATAATTTCCATATGGAAATCGCATCCTAAACTTGCAAAAATAACTTTTCCCTATTGTATGGGATGTGTGATACTTGTCAATACCATTGTATCGTAATCAATCTTACAAACTAACTAGATGACAGACATAGAGGTTGGCAAGAATCCAGGGCAGACACTGACTGTGGGCCGGGGCTTTGGGTAGAGCCTGGAAATCCAGAAATCAAGCTATACCGGCCCAACTGAGTCCAGTCAAGCCGATGTGGAAACTACACGTAAAGCGGGGCGCGCGTCCCCCCAGCGGTGAATTGGCGTCGTTCCGTACATTTTGCTAGCCGAGTCCGTCAAGAAAACGGAAATCCTTCGC